>MDSY01047167.1_pt1 | contig 28368 bp, 19 predicted proteins | sample 811131 | NCBI WGS metagenome assembly MDSY01 (sample SAMN05326643, study PRJNA326480) | marine metagenome | isolation source: seawater | place: Atlantic Ocean: South West | collected 2010
AATGAACAATTTTTGACACTAGCAAAGGAACGGTTTGAAAGACAGCAAAGCGATGCAGACAGTCAACTGGAGTCAAGAAAAAAGGAAATTGAAAATTTGCTTCAGCCACTAGCTCAGCAGATATCAAAGTTAGAAACTGAAAATAAAGAGATGGAGAGAGCAAGAAACCAAGCATATGGAGACATCAAGCAACATGTGCAACAAATGATTCTTGGAGCAGAAAAATTGGGCAAAGAGGCAAACATAATGTCAACTGCTTTGACCAAAAGCGCAAACATTAGAGGCAACTGGGGAGAGGTAAGTCTGACGAACATTTTGGAGATGTCCGGTTTAAGAGAAGGGATTGATTATTTTGAACAGGACACACAAACGGATGGAAAACGACCGGATTTTGTTGTAAACATTCCAGGTGGAGGAAAGGTTCCAATAGATGCAAAGGCCACAGGCAAGAAATTTTTAGAATCGATTGAGGAATCGGATGAAGAAACTCGTGATTCTCTATTACAGGAGCACGCAAGTGCGATGAAGGAAAGGGTCAAGGAACTGAAATCAAAAGGATACAGAGATTCAGTCGAAGGAGATGTTGAAGCGGTCGTGATGTTTGTTCCATCCGAGTCTCTTCTAGCAATTACGTTTGACTTTGAGCGTGATCTACATGAATTTGCCATGAAAAATGACATACTCATAGCCTCTCCAGTTTCATTACTTGCATTACTTAGGACGATTGCGTTCCAGTGGAGGCAAGTAGAGCAGGCAGAAAATACACGGGAGGCAATCGATGTATGTAGGGAGTTATACAACAGATTCGCTACTTGGTCTGAACACTATCAAAAAGTGGGTGATAATTTGAAGAGTGCCATAAAAACCTACAATCAATCAGTTGGTTCATTTCAATCTAAAATTAATCCACAAGTTAGACGCCTAAATGAAATCAGGCTCAACGAGGACTTAAACAAGAATATTCTACAGCCTTCAAGTATTGATGTAGAGGTTCGTGAATTGCCTGATCCTGAAGAAAATAAAGGTGAATAATATTGAATGAGTACTTACTGAAAGTTATATCTCAATGACTGTTCGGATTAACATGGAGCACCCATCATCCGTATTCTATCTCGAGCATGACGGTAAGGTCTTGCTCGTGGACTCTGACGGAAATGGACCGCAGAAGCCTGTAATGAACAACACAGGGAAAACAAAATTCAGATTTCCAACCAAGAAAGAAACTGAAGAAATGGGAATTAATTACGAAGTTAAGAATCGATTCAATGTTTTTGGGGTAGAAGTAATTAAGGCAATGCCCGATGTAGACTGGCCAGAATCCTGGGCGTGGAAAGATTACTGTATAAGCGACGATGCAGTTCATCCAATAGCAAGGGAAGCGATATACAGGTCTATTCATAGGCTCGTATCCAAGGTTATGATATTGAACTCCGAAGGTTATGTCTTGATGGGGAAAATCGAAAGAGGATACTTCGTAGGTAACTGGACTTTACCGGGAGGCTATATGGATCATGATGAGAACCCCGAGGAAGGATGTGTCAGAGAAACACTGGAGGAAATGGGTATCAGTATTTCTTTGAATGAGAAGTGTCCTATAATTCGTCAAAGGATTTTCAATGATGAGGGAATTTCATTTGTCTCTTTCACATACCAAGCTGATTGGAATGGGGATAATTCACAAATCACTCTCAAGGATGGTGAAATCTCTGAATTTGCATGGTTTTCTCCACAGGAGGCCGTCCTTCAAGCTGTATCTGGATTTGATGTTGAGGCACTCAAACGCCTAACAAATCCTTAGCAGCAGAAATAGCATTTGGCACACCCGATGGATTGGAGCCACCGCCTTGTGCGAATGTAGGTCTACCCCCTCCGCCACCACTAATATGTCCGGATATGTGATTCAGTATTTCTACTGCGTTATATCTATCGCTAGCAATCGAATTTTCAGTAATGGCAACCATTAATTTTCCACCGCCAAGTTTGCTAGCCAATACAGCTAGCGTAGGTGAGTTCTCATCGAGAGTTAATTCCTTCAACATCTTAGTCATCTGCTTAAGGTCTCCATCAACCTCCATAACTACAATTCTAACACCATCAACTTCCGACATATCACTGCTACCACCAGTCGTGCGCAGCCTTACTATCTCTGCTTCAAGAATTTCAATGCGTTTGCGTTGTTCTTTCCATTCGGTGAAAAATCTAGTAGCCGTATTTGGTAAATCTTCAGTTTGAACTTGGAATACCTCCGCTGCATCTCGCAGTATGCTTTCTTGACTTCTAGCATGGTTCATTGCAGATTGTCCTGCCACAATATGCAACCTTTCGACTCCATCTTGAACAGCACTCGACCTTACAACTCTAATTTGACCGATTTTACTCGGCTCATCATGATGTGTGCCTCCACATGCTTGAACGTCATGATCCCCTATGCGTATGATCCTGATTTCGCTACCCTTCGGAGCTCCTCCTTGGTATAAGTCAAAGCCAAATTTTCTATCTGCATCTTTACGATTAAGAGTCAACTTTTCTATCCGTTGAACATTTTGAACAACTTCGTTTGCAATAGACTCGATTTGATCTAAATCCTTCCGAGTCAAACGGCGATGGTGTGTTATATCCAATCGAGAGGAATCCGCAGATTTATTGGATCCAGCTTGGTATATATGTGGTCCCAATAATTTACGTGCAGCTCCGCCAACGATATGAACTGAAGTATGATGATCCATCAACTGTTTCCTCCTGTCCCAGTCTATCATTCCCTGCACTATGTCACCAATCTCAAACGGACCCGTAGATATATGCACTACGAGGTTTCCAACTTTTTTTGTGTCAATAACAGTATGTGCTGATGATTCAGATATCAGTTTACCATAATCGCCTTCTTGACCTCCACCCTCTGGATAGAAACAAGTTCTGTCTAGAATTATTGCATGGGCCGCCATACTTTTTGCATAGTTACTTGTTATTGGTATCGATGCCAGAACACTAGCCTCAAAATTTTGCTGAAAAGTGTCATCATAATACAATGTCATCGTTGCTGGTAAATCCGGTATGTCGAGAATCAACTCGTTATCTGTTGAAGTCATTGCCGCTAGTTTGGCCTGGGCTGAATGTCTTTCTGCCATTTCGGCATTAAAACCAGTCCTTAGAACCAATTTTGACCATCCTTGTTCCTTTGCCATTTTTACAGCAATATCAGGGGATAAACCATGACTATCACTCAATGTAAACAGTATATCATCTGGCAATTCATCTGAGTCTTGTGGTATATTTTTGATTGCTGTTCTCACAACATTTTGTCCTTTTCGAAGCATTTCGTCATACCGCTCTTCTTCTCCTCGTAAAATTGACAACAAACCCTCTGATGTTTGCTTCATTCTATTTGGATCATAGTTGAATTCTAAATGATGGGTGGCTAAGTCACTCAAGCTGAGTTTAATTCCGAGCTCGTCACGCATTCTGAGAATTCTTCTTGACATCATTCTAGCGAGGTAACCTGCTTTAGCATTCGAAGGCACTAATCCATCTCCAATCATGTTTATTATGGCGTGAAGATGGTCTGGAATTGCGTAAATTCTAGATAACGGTTCAGTAATCGAATTGAATAACTCTGAGTTGATATCGTGACCTCTTTCCCTTAGCTTTGAGAGGAATAGTTGCTCCATCCTGTCACCATCGCTTCCTACCTCTATATTCATAATTCCGAATAATCTGCTCATATCGCCTAGTAAATTATCTAACTGAGGCTTGGTTAAATTAAACATATCTTCCGAAAATCCTGTTAAATCCTTTAACCATGAAACCGTTTCTGGATAAATCGCTTCGTAAATCGTGGGCGTTCCAGCAGCAGCCCAACAAAATCTCTCTAGTCCATAACCAGTATCGATTATCTGCAACGGCATTTCTGCATATTTGACACCTTTAATATCCACATCACCATCTGGATTTTCCTCTAAATTCATAAACACCAAAGTTGCAAGTTCTAGTCCACCCACTATAACTTCAACAGCTGGTCCAGCATTACCACCTCCAGACCAAGGATTTTCTACATATGTTACCTCTATCGGGTCTATACCAAATGTTTCACAAAGTAGTTGATGGCAGTAACTAACACACTCTTCCATCCAATAGATCACCTTGTCTTTATCGGGACGATTGAATACATGATGTGCCATCATTTCAAAAGTAGTCAAATGTCTACCAGATCTTCCAACTGCGTCGACATCGTTCAGTCGTATGCAGGGCTGTGATATCGCTAAAGGGTTTGCAGGGGGTTCTACCTCTCCAGATGTGACGTGGGGCTGAAAATCCGCTATACTTGCAATGGTCAGATGTATGTCGTCTCTCCACCTTGCTAAAACTGGATAAGGTTGAATCCTCGTATGGTCAGAAAGTTCAAAAAATGAAATGAAGGCTTCTCTCATTGAGTCTTTTAGGTCTCGACCAAGGTCACTAAATCCTGCAATTATTGGATTTCCTATGAATGTATATTCATCTTCTTCAGTATCTCCACATGTATCCCTATTTGGGTCACAAGTCCAAAAGGATAATCCAGTAACACGACATACTCTACGCATGTATCCATTATCATGGAACACTTTGAGGTCGATTGGTGGTAACGACATTATCCTCCACTCCCTTACGGACAATCTGTTGCTGATACCTATATATCTTCAAGTCATCTATAATTTTTGGACGTAATTGAATATATGAAACCATTCGGGACAACATGGGCGAGGAGTCATGGCGACGACACATGGAAGTCGAGAGCCAAGGCATTATGAGAATTCGTAAGCATGGTAAAATGCAAGTTGATGCAATGATAGTATCAAATCCAGAACACATGAATAAGTCCACTGATGACCGATCCATATCGCAGCTAATCAACACTGCTTCTATGCCAGGAGTTGTTGGTGAGGCATGGGCTATGGCAGACTGGCATTTTGGATACGGTTTCCCAATAGGCGGTGTTTTAGCAACAGACACTGAGTGGGGGGAGCAAGGTGGATCTATTTCACCGGGAGGAGTTGGTTTTGACATCAATTGTGGTGTTAGAATGCTTGCTCTAGATTGCAAGATTACGGATATTCCCAATATCGATAAATTAGCTGGCAGGCTAAATGGAAGAATTCCAGCAGGTGGTTCTGGTAAAGGTGGCCTTGACATATCATTAAGAGACCTTGATGAAATTATTTCGAGAGGTAGTAACGCAATGGTCGACATGGGGTTTGCGTATGATGATGACCTCAATAATATAGAATCAAAAGGAGCGCTGGAAAATGACAAAGGAGTATCGGAAAGAGCTTTGAAACGAGGGCTAAAGGCCCTAGGCACACTTGGTTCAGGAAATCATTTTTTAGAATTGCAAACCGTTGAATCTGTGGATATAGCCAATAGATACGGCCTATATGAAGGGCAAGTTGTTTGTATGATTCACTCGGGGAGCCGTGGCTTAGGTCATCAAGTATGTACGGACCATGTTCGTATGTTAGAAGAAAAATATCGCAACCGGAATGGTGTTTGGTCGTGTGATGAATGGGGATTTGAGATAATGGACAGACAATTAGCAGCAGCTCCGATTCATAGTCGCGAGGGTGAAAATTACCTAGATGCAATGAATGGCGCTGCTAATTTTGCATTTGCAAATCGTAGTGCACTTACACACAGACTTAGAGAAGCTATTGCGAAAGAAATTGATGTCGAAAGCAGATTAATTTACGATGTAAGTCACAATATTGCTAAGATTGAAGAGCATGTTATCCATGGTAAAACATGTACTTGTGCAGTACATAGAAAAGGTGCAACTAGAGCTCTACCGAACCAACCAGTTCTCGTCCCTGGAGATATGGGTACAGGATCTTGGCTGTTGGAAGGGATTGAGGGTAACCGTGCATTCGCATCATCCTGCCATGGAGCAGGTAGGTCTCTTTCACGCTCTCAAGCAAAGAAGGTAATCGACGGAAATTTGGTCAAAAAGAATTTAGAAAGCAAAGGAATAAGAGTTCATGCAAACACCTCGAATATCATGTCAGAAGAGGCACCTGATGCTTACAAAGATGTGGATGAAGTGATAGAACTGTCGTCGAACGCTGGTCTTACAAGACCAGTAGCAAGGCTTTCACCATTTACCGTAATCAAAGGTTGATCACATACAGTAATTTGCTTGGTTTTGTCCAAATGCTGGCGATGCTCCACTACTTACTCCATCTGGTTCCTCACAGATTACTGAAAGTAGTGTATTTACTAATTCTTTCAAGTCATTGACTTGCTCTTGAAGTTCCTTGACTTTTTTTGCAGTCTCTGTGCTTGCGCTATTTTGTCCCATCAATTTCCCATCCTGAGAGGTTTGCTCTCATTGTAAAATTTAGTAAATAGGCTTTAATTGATTTCGGTTATTTCTAAGCACAAACGCGCGTTTTGTTTAGATTACTCTTCTTCGGACACTGGATGCTCAGTACTGTGTGCAGTTTCACTCTGATTTTTGTCTAGGACGGAATAGTCAACCGTCTGGTAATCTACTTCCGGATTTTTTGTGTATTGGGGTAGGTCGGGAGTATCTTTCTCATCATCATCAATTTCATCATCCCATTCATCATCAAAGATACTGTCTCCATCGTTATCTTTTCTTGCCAGTATAACAATCGCAAACCCTGCAACAATTAATAATATCACGAGTATTGAAATCGTTAGTGTCATAAAACTAATTCCTGACTCGAAATCATCTTGACTAATTACTCTGGGCATGTCAGATTCTGCGTTTAAATCACAACTTACTGTTTCTTGATTTTCAAAACAATTTGGCATAAGTGAGTTGATGACCCAAGCATCATGCCCTGTGATGTTCACAAACAGCCCCTGAGAACCTGAACCATATGTTTCAAACAGTATAGGTTGTGTATTTTGAGTTCTAGCAGGCGAAAGAACCAACTCAAAGCTTCCATGGTTTATCCATGTTCTTCCCTCGCCAACATCTTCCATCAATGATACGTTCACTGTTCCAATTTTGCTTCCTAAGTTTCGAACGTGAACTACTACCCCTATTTCTGTTCCCTCAACAACCTCATTACCCTTGGGAGACTTTCCATTAGCAAGACTTATGTCGATATTTGTCACTGATACGTCGAAAGATAGCACAGTGAAATCCGTCCGCATTGCATCTATCATTGACAGACCTGTCCCAATCGCTTGGTTGCCAGCCATATCGACAACATCAATCCACCAAATCAGTTCGTCACCTTGCTCAAATGTTAGATTGATGCCAGATGTGAAATCTATGTTTCCTGCATAAGAATATGATTCACCATTAGAAGATATCAATGGTATCATTCCATTAGATTGACCATTGCCAATGTTGACACCATTGCGCATAAAAGCCCAGTTAACAGGTAAACCTCCGCTTGGCATACCACCCTCATCAGTGACTAACAAGGAAAATTGTAGAGTCGAGAGTTCTTCATTATCAATTACAAGCGGAACATATGAAAATTGAACTAATGGAGCGACCTCATCAACAGTGATTAGGGATTGAACTGTTGTTACATCTTGCCCTGGTGATACAACTCCTGTTAGAGAATAATCAACACTCAATACAGATTCTAAAATTGACCGAGTTGGCAAGATTATGCCGGACTCCCATTCACCATTTTGCATTACCTCGGCGTATGAATTAATGACCTCAGATCCGTAGACGGTTGAGATTCCGACTTCCAAACCTTGAGGCGGTGTTTTCACCAATTTGACACCAGACTTTTGGTATGAAATGTGCCCAGTGAATTTCAAATCATCACCTGGCTGAACGAATATATGTTCTGAAGATGGTTGTGATATTGGTGGTGTAGTGTCAGTAGTATTCTCCAAAACAACCTGAAGGTTGTTATCTAATTGCCATCGTATTTTCCCAATGTTAGATAACACCACGACTGGGTTTAATTCATCATCATCATAAACGATTATACTTGGAAGGGAATATTCCTGCAGCCTGCTTATGTCAAACTCCCAATCAATCGAAAATTCCCATTCAACTTGCCATTGGTTTTCTCCTGTGAATGAGTTTGATATATTGTGCAGAATAATTTGAGAATTTTCTCCAGTGTAAAAGGCACCATTTCTTGGTTCCCACACCATCAATCCAAGCCCGTCGTCTTCTAATCCTGCTAGGTGAATTTCCACAACATCAATTGAATTTACGCCATTTGCATCGCTTATATTCATAGTAAGTTTGTGGTTTTGTCCTGCGAGTAATTGCTCACTATGTGTGTCTAAAGATATGCCAGCAATTGGAATAGTTGTCGGTTCGTTTACAGCAATAATTAATGTAGCCATATCATTATCGATACCAGAATATCCTGCGTATGTCAGATCGTGGCCTGCGTAATCTTTGCTTTCAAAGAATACTGAGAATTGGGAATTAAAGCTCATTTGGGATACATCAATACCACCAAAACTTACTGTTCTTTCTCCAGATTGACCTTCTGGAAGAGGTTTAGAGATTTTTTGATATTCTGACGCATCTGCAATACCATCAAGATTTCCGTCGTCTATCCCTTCTCGCCAGTAATACATCGATACCTGATCTCCCAAGGCTTCTTCATCGATTATGGTCACTTGCATATTGAGAGGCGCAGAGGGCTCCCAAGTGAAACCATCTGCTGGCTTTAATCTCTGACCCGTGTCAACAAGAAGATCCTTAGCATATGGTGATACGCTATCGAGTTTTACAGTGATTGGATTAATTGAAGTTTCATCTTGGGCACCAGTCGCCCCTGTGATTGGGCCTACTCTGACTATGAACGGTTCGATTGTTGTCTCAAGACCTGATGATGGAAGAGTAACAAGACCTGCCCATGTTCCGTCACCTGTTGAATTGAATGCGACCTGATAACCATCGAGAGAAACACCCACTACGAAATCGTCAAATTGTGGTCTCACATCTACGGTATTTTGGAACTTAACTGTGCCAGATATTGATACAGCAGTCCCTGACTTTGCGTAAAAGGGATATGACGCTGAAAATTCATCAGATAATTCATGACCAAACATATCGACTATTTCCCATGAATCTATTTCAAGGTCATTTTCACTTGCTTGAGTTGCAGAACTGCCCGATTGTGCACTTGCAGGAGAGAGGCCCTCGCCGTTTGAATCAAACGCTTGTGAATACCAAATAATCGATTGTGAATCATCCCAACTCCAACTAACATCAAACTGCCAGTCCACTATTATCCTACCTCCAACTTCGGACATCGATGACGTGTTAGATAGTTGAAGAATATCACTCCCGCTAACCTGTTGGAACTCTACTTGACTAGTTGATTTATCAACAATTATTTTCACCTCAGAACCACTGGAATCTTCTCCAATTAGGTGAATTTCGCTAATTAAGTCATTATCTATCAAATGATGATGCTGGGTTGAGAAACCTTGCAATATACCGTTAGGGTACCATGTGTCAGGAACGCTAAACGGATGGTTTGTTATCATGTTTTCATGGTAAACTCCTCCGTCAACAGAAATCCCACCCGCTGAAGTTTCCCACGCAATAGGAACATCAACAATAGATAATTGACCGTTATTTGAGTTGGCATCATGGTATGATTTTACAACCTGTCCTAGCCCACTAACGTTCTCAAATAAATTGTAGCTAACCGCAACAGAACCAACCGAAAAGTTGGATTCTACTGATGTTGCAAAGCCCAAATCTATGGTCGACCAATTCCTTCCATGGTTGTCTATAATTGTCCCCGTTGAGTGTAGATTGGGATTTGAGATAGAGATAACGGAAGTTGTCCAGTTTGGGTAGTTAAATTGGTATAAATTGTTAGAACCACTAGTCATCATCAACGAATCTACTGGCCCTTCTGGAGTGATTCCCAATAGAATGTTATCAACAACTGCTTGCTCAGGTATTAGTAAAGAGGTTGAAGTATTTCCAGACGCAATTAGAGAATTTGTGTAAGATGTAGAATAAAACATACTTTGCCAGCCCATAGCTCCATAATTTGGGCTGGAACTGAAACTCCAATCAATAACGCCATCATTAGCTAAATCCACAACAGCATCAGTGGTTGGCTGAACGAAATTTCCTCTGTAAGCCAGGGATTCAATGACAGACCCTGGTGGCATTGTCACTCTAGGTGCAATTTGTGAACTCATCTTTCCTAAATCCAGAATTGAATTTGGGGTGCTTGTAGAAACACTCTGCATCATTGAGGTGACCACTGAAACCGTAGTTTGTGTGAATGCTCCAGTTACGTTAAAAGAAGAAATAGGTCTCGAGGAATACCCTGTTTCACCATTAATTATCACAGAACTTGTGCCAACATTTTCCCAACTTCCGTTAGAAAGACGATTAACATTGGCGGGTATGTTCCATCCATTATCCTCACCGAAGTACCTAGTAGATCCTATACTGATTTCCTTAACTAAGGGAGAATAATATTCATCCTCCGTTCCAAGCAAGAACTCTATGTAAACCGAGGAATAAATCTCCCGATTTATGCTTGACAATGATAGCGGGAGCGTCAAGTTCTGATGGCCTGGTATAACAGAACCTGAACTATCTAAAACGTTGACTCCATACCAAGTATCTGTAGGTAGATATATATCTGCATCTACAAATCCATAACCCAAATCATGAACAGGAATAAGAGGCGTCCTCCATGAACCTTCAGTTTCGAACCAATCTACTTCCAAGCCAACATCGTCGACATACCAACCAGCTTCTTGTACTGAAGAATCCGATGTATGCCGAAATCTGAAAGATATATTGTTGCCAGACATATTTGAAACGTCATAACTCATATCCATCCACGGTATTGTCACAGTACTGCTTGAACAGGATGAGAATCCCAGATGTTGTCTACCATCCCAGACATCTGTTCCACCATATGTTTGCCCATCATACCAGTTTGAACCATTAGTATAATTCACGTAAACTTTAGACCATGGGCCACTATTGGTAGAAATGAATAATTCTCCACCATCATAATTATCTTCTGCACACATCCAATGTTTCCAGACAAAACTTGCGCTTGCTCCTAATGGAACAAAGTAATCTGGTGTAATTAGAGAATTATCTGCACTGGAATCATAATCACCACAGAGGTCTGTCCCGAATCCAACATTTGCACTAGAGAATGAGGATGGTCCGTCACTATAGCTACTGCATAGAGAGCCAAACTCCCAACCAGTCTGCCCAGATTGGGTGGTAGTAGTCCATCCTGATGGGAATGAAGAATTTGAGGTCGATGATTCAAAACTATCACTCGCTGAATAACCACCTGAGCCTATTTGAATATATGACCAGTCATTTATGGCACCCCCAACTCCATACGAAGTTGCTGAGTTAGGTCCAGAAAATCGATTTTCGTCAATTGTAGTGCCATTTGAGTTGATTACCTTAAACCAATCAACGGTCAAACCTTCAATTGTATCTGCTGGAGTCCCATAATTAACAGCGTAGTCAGTTTCCACAACATATCTAATTTTACTTGTCTGATTATTCCCTAACATTGAGGTTGGAATTGAAAAATCAAGTTCTACAAAACCTCCTGAATCATCATAGACAGAAGTCCCGTTCGGAAGTGTGTAGGAACTTCCTGGAATAGGACTTGAGCGATCGCTACATGTTTGAACTGTCGAACTCGATCCAGATGAGATATCCGTCCAGTTTGTGCCATTGTTTATTGATAATTCAACACAGAAGTTGTCATAATATGAGCCTTCCAAATCAAAATGTAACCTGGTTTTTATTTTGGATCCAGTCGCTGTGGCTGATAAGTTGATGTCACTTTCAATTGCTCCATACGCATTGGTGCTGTAGTAACATGATGAAGATGTTTGAGAAACGCATCCATGATGCCAGTATCCAGTTGAATTCCCTAGATTTGTGAGGTAAATGTTATCGATAAACCATCCAGGTCTTGATGTGCTAGAGGAATCGGTCCAGACTAAAAATCGAAACTGTAGGTTTGAGGCATTAGAAATACCACTAATATTGTCCAAGTTAATATTAGTAGTCACCCAACCACTGTGATTACCATCACCAAACACTAGGGAGCCATTTGGATTAAGAGGATTGGAAATCGCTGATGAATTGGAAATTGAATGAGGGTAGCCTCCAACAGGAGAAATCTGTGACCAAGAACCGCTGTCAAGTCTATACTCAATCCACGCACCATCGTTTATGTCCAAGTGATGCCAGTGTGAGAATGTCAGATTGAAGTTTTGTATTGGTGATGGTAGAGAATATTGTGGGGAGATCATTGCGCCATATGAATTTGAAGGAAGACCTTGGCCTGGAAGGGTAGCTGCAATTATCGCACCGTTATATGCAGAGGCTGGAACAATTCCATGCGGCAAGACACGATTTTGTCCAGACACCGTTCCATTCATCGATGTTGGACTAACTGGTTTCCAAACTCCACCAAATTCGGACCATCCATTGGGAAGCTGCAAATTTGTAGAGGAGAATGTATCAACGTTGGAAACTGAGCTGTCTGGAGCAAGAGACATCGCACCTTCGAATTTACCAACAAGAGTGTTACTGAATTGTCCACTTGTAAAATTCCCTCCTGCACCACCTTCGTTCCATATTAGGCCTGTCCCGTCATTTTCATATCCGCTTTCATCTACATGAAGCCAAGCATCGATTACGGTTGAATTGCCGGGGACCTCAAAAGCATCGTCAAGCAAGGATGAGTTGCTGTCAAGCACGCTAGGTCCGTTCCAATTACTAATCGATGCAGAGGTAGTGCTTGTCAGCATTAGAATGGATAAAACCACCGGGATTGCCAATCTGCTGTGCTTGCGCATGCCTACTACCGGACCCTACGGGTCCGCTGGAGCCTATGAAACCTGCCATTCCACATAAAAACAGAATTCATTGGAAAAAATGGAGCCACCAGCGAGACTTGAACTCGCGACCTCCTCATTACCAATGAGGTGCTATACCACTAAGCCATGGTGGCGTAGTTTTGGCGAAAATACCTTTCAATATAACCGATTCGGAGTTCAAATAGTTTAAACCGAACCGTTGCGATTAAACATAAAGCGCATCTCGGATGGGTTAAGCCGAGATCGCATAGCCTGGTAGTGCGCGCGACTGGAAATCGCGTGGGTCCGTCCCTCGGGAGTTCAAATCTCTCTCTCGGCGCCAAAAATAAATTACAAATTCAACGTCAGTATCTTTTCAATGTATAACAATCTGGTAGTGAGGTCGTAACACTATTTACACATCTCAGTCATATTCTATTTCTTTAGAATCAGAACGATATGAGATATTGCGTTCGTCACTTTTACCAGTTAGCACGTTTTCCAAGAATATCGCAACTGGCATCGGTAAGAATATCAGTAACATAGTCAAATAAGGGTGACGCTTCACCCAAGCTTTCCTTTCAGCTGTTATTCTTTCAACTTCCTCTTTAGATTTATTTCTTAATTGCAAGTGATTTATTCCTACTTGTAATGTAATTAGCAGGACTGAAATCGCAATGAACAAAGACTGACCTGAATCAAGCATGGTTCTCGTTGTGAAATCCTAACAAATTCATTTACTTAAATCGTAATCCGGATTTCCGATTAATTGATAGTTTTCGTTTTGTTAGAGCTTTCTATGGGAAATCCTATTTTCAGTCCCGATGGTAAGTTTATGTGGACTGGAACAGAATGGATCCCCTCACCACCTGAAAATTTAGGAAATGAAATAAGAATGCAGGATTCTGTTATAGGTGGAGATGTGATAACTAATACTACAATCAATAACGATCCCAGTGCAGTTACGAGTGCTGTAATATCAGCATTAGAGCACTTGGGGGTTATCAATGTCCCAAATCATCAAAACACTCCTCCAGCATCACTAAAACTGCCAGATCAATTCACACTGGGGGAACATGTAGAATACTACAGTCCTTCCAACGAAAGATGGTTAAGCCTCTGCAAGATTATTGACATTAATAACGACGGAACCTATAAAATCGAAGTTCCAAAATCAGGTCTAACTGAAATTAAGAATGGTGTAACAATTGGAACACGTCCAGGCTGTATACGGCCTGCATCCAATCCATACAAAGCAGGTGACAAGGTATTTGTAAATTGGAAAAATTTTGGTCACTTCTATGCCGGTATCATTGCTAGAGAAAACGAAGATGCCACGTTCTTAATACAATTTGACGACGGGGATATTGAAGATTCTGTCGAATGGAGTCGTATCATGCCTCTTGACGAAAACTCTGACGATGTCAAAGACTATATTGCCCATGATAGTAAAGCTGAAGATGAATTGATTGAAGCTTTCAAAGTTTTTGACCCATCAAATTCAGGAACTATTGCTGCACAAGAGTATCTTCGAATACTCACTGAAATGGGAGATAATCCTCTTTCAATAGACGAAGTAAAGCATGAGTTTTCTGAACTAGGAATTAGTTTAGACTCGCAAATTGATTACAAAGAATTAGCCAAGTATTTAGTCGCATCAGAAGGCACTGACATACAAAATAATTCCAAGCCCGAAGTTGTGATTAGAGATGCGAAAATCGTTGAAGGAGTGCTGAATGGCTATGCCTACAATCACCCAAAATTGGGAGAGACATGGCTTAACACAACCGAAATTGAATCGATAACATATGATGAAAGGGCTACGGCAAGGGTAGTGACTCTGAATACAGTTTACGTTATTGGACCAACTGGCTGGATCGAAAAACCAATCAATCATCCATTCAACCTACCTGATTACAAACCAGGTCAAAAAGTAAAAGTCGAGTGGAATGGAACTTGGTGGGATGCGTTAGTCAGAGAGACGAAACCGGATACGACTCGTTGGAAAATTTATCTTATTCACTATGTTGGTTTTGATTCCAGTTGGGACGAGTGGGTTGAATCGTCAAGGATTCAAAATCCTTAGAAATTTATTCTTCGTTTGTAAATGAACAGTTCATGAAAAGACGATTTCGAGCACAAAAAATACTAGTTGGGATACTTTGCAATAACTGCTTGTATATCACTGTAACATCGTATAGAAGTTTCACCTCCTACGGAGGTGCAACAGACCGAAATTACTCAAAGGGAGAATGTTCACCACCTAATATGGCGGAGGGTGTAAATGTTGAAGTTACACCTCCTAATGTAGATGAAAATGCTACTATCCGACTATCAAACACCTCACTCGAAGTAAAATTTGCTGACTTTCATCCAATGCTTGCGAAAGTTGATCTTATACGAAAACAATCAAAATATCAATTTCGACTTATCAAAAATGAGTGGGGTCAAGCTCAAATCATGACTATGCTAACGGGAATTGTAGCATTTCTACTAGGCTCAATATCGGGTGATTTATTCACTGGAGGTGATCCCAAAACCACTGGTCTCGAAGGCCTTGCATCGCTTAGTGGGTTCACTTTTTTCCAACTAATATTATCTGGAATTTTGTGGATATGGTTCTTTGTCCAACTATCTGTAAACTTTCCTGTTATGAGGGGACATATCATTAACGTAATCATAATTTGGTCCTCAATTTTCCTATCACAAGTTGTTTTACATGTAAATTCGCCAAACTTCCCAATTGGAGCAAAATTAGGAGACGCACTTGGTGGTGCTGTTCTTACTGCTGTTGGCTTCTTCTTTGCCTACTTTTTCTGGAAAGCAGTAACAGAAACTAGAGATCTGCATGTGCAAGAAAAGCATGTCCACACCGATGTGAGAGTAATGGAAGAAGCCATGGAAGAACATAGCCTATTTGCCTGGTCATTTATTGTCTGCACATGGCTATTCATGATGCTAATCAATGGCTGGTCAGGTGCTCAATTTATTGCAGAAAGAGTGGTTACAAGTTACGGAATGTTAACACTTCACGTTATTTCTGGAATCCTCACAGTTTATCTTTTAATGCACATGCTATGGTTCCCTCAAAGGTTACTAGGAGAAGGTGTGAAAGTTAGAACCAGAGCCGCACTTTCTGCGGACGCTGACTTACTGATAACTGGTGTTGTTCTAGCTTCCGAAGGTGAATGCCCATCCTGCGGTGAAAGCGTGCCAATTAGTTTGAACGATAATGGAGAAACCGTCGTTGATTGCGAACTTGATGACTGTAATAGCAGAGGAGTTGCTGGTAGTATTTGTGAGGGCTGTGATAAACCATATCCAAATCGATTTACTTGTAAGGGGTGTGGAGTAAATAGCCCTGTTAGCGACTATATACCTGACACGGAGGCATGGTGATGTTTAGTAAATATCGTTCTGACTTCCCAACCTTAAACAGGGAAAAACCACCTGTATACTTAGACAACGCCTGCATGACATTGCGGCCATACCCTGTCATCGAAGCAATAAGATCGTACTACGAAGATTCTCCTGGATGTGGTGGTAGATCTGTTCACAGGTATGCGACAATCGTATCGAGGAAAATGTCTGAGTGCAGAAAGAAGATATCTGAATTATTTAATGCTAATAACTCAAATGAAATCATATTCACAAAAAATGCAACACATTCGCTGAACCAAGTAGCAAAAGGATTGTCTTGGGAAAAAGGTGATGTCATACTTACCACAGATAGGGAGCACAACTCAAATTTGGTGCCATGGCTCCAACTTGAGGAAGAGCAAGGAGTAGACCACAGAGTTGTAAAATCTAACGAAGATAATACATTCAACATCGAGGCGTTTGAGGATGCCTGCGCTTCTGCAGGAGATAAACTAAAGATGGTATCATTGTCTCACGTCGGAAATTTGGATGGTATTGCTGTTCCTGTAAAAGAGGCAGCAAGGATTGCTAAAGACCATGGTGCGATGGTTTGTGTTGATGGTGCGCAATCCACACCACACATGAAGGTAGATGTTCAAGACCTGGGTGTGGATTTCATGGCATTTTCAATTCATAAAATGATGGGACCATCAGGAATGGGTGGTCTTTGGGGAAGGATGGAATTGCTCGAAAATATGCGCTCGATTCAATCAGGAGGAAGCACTGTCGAAACTTCTCATTATGATTCACTTGAGTGGTCGAAACCACCCGCAAAATTTGAGGGAGGGTTGGGTAACTATGCTGGGATTTTAGGAACTAGTGCTGCCATTGATTACATCTCAAATATCGATCTAAACGCAGTTCACGAGCATGAAATCTCTCTTAATCGAATAATGACATCTAAACTAAAAGATGTTGATGGCATAAGTATTATTGGACCAGAGGATCCATCAAAACGAGGAGGTATCTGTGGCTTACTAATGGAAAAAGTCGATGCCCACGATATCGCTATACTACTTGATGAAGCAGTTGACGTCATGGTTCGTAGTGGCATGCACTGCGTTCATTCATGGTTCAACAGTAAAGGGATTGATCGGGGTTCACTTAGAGCAAGTGCTTACCTTTACAATACTGAAGAGGAAGTCAAATTATTTGCTGATACATTAGTAGAAGCGGTAGATGCCTTGAGTTGATTCAATGATTATGCCAGATCAAATACCTGACGGAGAAATCGAGAGTGACCTCGATTTCATGCGGGTCATCACAATCGGTGCTACTGCGATTTTGTTGATTGCTGTTGGTTGGTATGGATGGATGTTATACACCGGCGAAATAAGTTTGATTGGGCCCTCTGCACTCGTCCTTGAAAAAGAAGAAAACTTTGACAATCTAATACAGTATGATGAAGTGAAAAAATATACGGGTGAGGGAGTAGATGTTTGCATAGTTGATTCCGGCATAGATACAACACACCAAGATTTGCGAGGTCTCAAATTAGCAGACTGGTCCGACTTCATTGGCTCTAGTTCAACTCCATACGATGACAATGGACACGGGACTATGATGGCTGGAATATTGGTTGCTGATGGAGGCCTTACTGGTATTGCCAGAGATATAGATTTGTATGTAGCTAAAGCACTGACGGCTAATGGTGCTGGAGATGATTCTACAGTTGCAGAGGCGATAGACTGGTGTGTCACAAATGCTGTTGACATTATCTCTCTATCCTTAGGTGGCAACGCGTCAGGATTCTCAATAATCTTAGGAGATGACGTAGAGGATGCTGTAAGGTCAGCTTATGATGCTGGTATAGTTGTTGTTGCAGCAGCCGGAAATGATGGTGAAAATGATGATGGTGATGTAGCCTCGCCAGGCACAGTCAGTACAGTAATTTGTGTTGGAGGTGTCGATGTAAATGGTAACTTGTGGCAGGGATCATCTATTGGTGATAATAATGGAAGACTATTTCCTCCGATGTTACCAAGAAACAGCCCAAATGAAAAGCCCGAGGTCGTTGCACCAGGGCACAAAGTTCCGGTGATAATGCCAGGAGATAAATGGGGGGTTTCATCGGGAACCAGCGCTGCAACCGTATATGTCACGGGTGCGATAGCAATTCTATTCGATAGCAATCCTAGTTTAATGGGTGGAGGCACTGACATGCTCGACAATCTAAAGCAGTGGGTTTCTGAGTCATCTAAGAAAAGAAGTGGCCAGGATAGCCACGATAACCATTATGGATATGGTATGTTACAGATTGAAGATTTAATTTCCGCTTCCGAAAATTAATCTTTCAATAGCCATGCAACTATCGTTCCTCCAAATAATGGTGCAAATGCGATATGATGTGTTTCATTGGTTCGTTTGATTAAATCAATCCAATTGTTGAACCCGATTAACGTTGGATCATCTTCTTCTAAGTCTCCAACTGGAGGATCTGGTTCAACTGTAAACAAAACTCCGTTCTTTGAAAGCAAAGGCAATAGCGCGTTTATCTCATCTGCAAGTTTCTCAAGTTGGGAGTCAACAATAATAGCATCTGCTTCAGGCATAATTGGTGGATTTCCGGATTTGGTAATTCTCCAAGCGACCAACTCGCTAACCAGTAAACTGGGCATACCAACTACGATACTAGACGGCACATCTGAATATCTTTCACACAGTCGTTTTAGTATTACAGCAAACCGATTTCCTTCTTCCACTAGTTGGAATTCTCGAAGTGTTTCAATTTTTGTGAAGTGATCAAATAGCCAAGCAGACAGATGACCTATACCAGCACCCGTATGCAAAACATTTCTAGGTTCCAACCTTGCAACAGCATCTCTAATCCTTCTTCTCACGGATATTGACCATGTGTTGAGCCCCATGTGCTCTAACTGGTGACCGATATTGGAAGCGACCTCAGGCTCGTCTCTTGAGAGATCTTTTGCCGCTGCCAAAACTGCTGCTAAAGCCTCCTCCCGCATGCTGTTGGCTCTACACACCTATACTCAAGCATTGTCTTAAGCCGACAGACTGAAAGGTAAAGCGAGTAGCGGACACAATGGGTGATTTGGCATGAGTGATGATGACTTCGACGATTCAATCGGTGAAGACTTTGTTGAAAATGTTGCTGAGTGTCCTGAATGCAACCAAGAATCCGGACATGAAATTCTGAGCGAGAAAGAAATTGGCAGTGGTTTCGATTACTTGGTCAAGTGTGAATTATGTCAATTTGTTCACAAGTTGCATATCCGACAGCCAAAAGCTGTTAATCTCCCATTTTTACTTAGTGAAGGCCCGAATACTGTATTACAAGACATCGAAATGGATGCTGATGAAATATTGAATGTTGGGGATATCTTTGAATTTGCCGATGCTTCATGGGAAATAAACCGGCTAGAGACAAAAACCGGAAATTCTAGAAAATCACTTCGAGCATCGAAAGCGGGAAGGGCAAATGCACTGAGATCAGATATCGTAATGGTTCGATTAACACTCACTCAGGGAGAATATTCTGAGAGCGATGCCATCTATGTTGATAGAGAAAAAATATACAAGGCGGGCTCAATAATGACTCACGATAATCAAAAGTGGAAGATAAGGGCAATACATACTGGTGCTGGGAGAACAATGAACGGTAGTGTTGTTGCACATGACATTAAGAGAATCTATCTGCATGAGCCTCCAAGACCTGACGAAGTAGTCCCAAGGACACCACGAGAAAGGAGACAGGCTTGGAAAGAGGGCAGATTGGGTCATAACCCGAATCCCATCGTCCCAGAAGCAGAGAAATCAGGTCGTCCAAAGCAGCAGAATAAAGGTAACAGGCGAATGAAGAAAAGGCGCTAATCAGGGCCTATTAGTCCAAGGCATGACAATTGCCTTGAATACCTGAGTTCCTATTGTTGGGTTTTCTTTTAATCTGCGTATAGAATACTCATACCACTTCTCTCCGTAAGGAATGTACACACGAGCTCTATGTCCTTCAGCGGTTAGTTTCCGTCTCAAGGGCCCTCTTACGCCGAGTAACATTTGAAACTCGTAACCCGGTCCTTTGTGTGGTCTTTTCGGCCCAGAGTTAGGTCTTGGATCATTGATATCAGGACCCATGCCTCTTTGCTTTAGTGCAGCTAATGTGTGATTAATAACTGGATAATCGTGGCTTGCAACAGCAACATAGGATCCTGAATCTAACATGGCGTCAATACACATGTTTGTTGCATCAATAATAGGCTGCCTTTCAGTGTGGGATATATCACTAGGCTCTAGATATATTCCTTTACATATCCTGTAATCTGCCTTTGGGCCAATTTTTTTGGTGATTTCCTCAATATCAGATAGACTTCGAAATAGACGACCTTGCAAGACTACGCCTACATTCTCTAATCCTTTTTCATGCATGTCTAACATGACTTGGATGGTATCGTCTGTAACTCTATGATCTTCCATATCTAGACGAACAAACATATCGTGGTCTTTTGCTAGTCTGACTATACTTTCGATATTTTGCATACCCAATTCTCTATCGAGTAGTATACCGAATGCCGTTGGTTTAATGGATAAAGCAGCATCAAATTTGTTGTCCGTTATTGCTGTGATTACGCGTTTATACTCTTCCAAGAAAAAATTAGCTTCTTCCATGGTTGAGATTTCTTCACCCAAGACATCAATTGTGAAGCATGCTCCCTCAGAGGATAAACGATGCATTACTTTCACTGCATCTTCAATTGTTTTCCCCGCTACATATCTTCGACTTACCCACCCAACGAACCATTTAGGCATTCTGACGGTCATTGCTACTACTAAGCGTGAGAAGCGTCCGACCATGTATTACCCTGTTAATAGGAATCTATTGACCATTTTCATCCAATGATTTGTTTGGATTTTAGTAAAGGGATATTTAATTCATCCAATAAATCTCTAATTGCTTGTCTTTGCCAACCTTTGAATGCTTTTTTGTCCATGCTGCAAACAATATTTCCTCCAGGAAATGCAGATTGAGTAGATCGTATCGCTCTGCGAATACTCGTTTCCCACATTCCAGATATTGATCCATTCTCATCACGAGCAAACGGAAGTGCGTAAGTAGCAAGCATGTGCCCTAACCAAACATTTTCATGCATTCCAAGCATGTTTCCACGTGGAGCGTAATGACCACCTCCTAATGTGATTACTACTGTCCCTTCACCATTCCAGTTACCAATACCCTCTCCATCATCAAGACCAAGCCCTCGGAATATTATTCCAGCCAACAAATCCGCAGCCGCTAGATGACCCCACGTTTTGTCTGTCGAACCTATTTCGATGAACAAGGACGGAGTTTCCATCCAAGGTCCGTGATGTGTAGTTTCTAAAGACAAATCAAAATCCTCGAAATCTGAAGCAACTGAGTTTAGCTCCCGCCACCACGGTGCTAGCCTGGGGTTAGGGGGTGGGCAATCTCCAGCTTTACCCCCATATGCTGGGGTTTCATTTGGTGGAACCTGCATCGTACCTATATGGTGCAATGTCAGAGATGGTTTTCCACTTGCTGCTGAATGGCGGGAAGGAAATATGACCTCATTTGGTGTTTCACCTGTTACTAACTCCCACCTTTTGTCAAGGTTGTCCTCCCACAAGCAACCATCTGGCATCCACCACATCCTGACATCTTTGTATGAATATGCTTTGAGTCCTTCAACATCGGGGATGTTTTTCCACTTAGCCATTCGCAACAGAGCATTAGCTTGGTTGACAGATGCAATGTCACCGCCTGACACAAGTATTAGGCTGACCATACACGGGGGTTAGTATCAAAACATTTGAAGGAATTGTTCACAAACTAAAATGTGTTGGGTGTGTTATGATGGGAGCCCCTTGGAAGGTTTTTTTCAAGGATGATAAAAACATAATCATAGATGTGGATGGAAATATCGATGTCGATGGGCACGTAGCACGCCCATTTCCATGTTCGATAACAAATGCCGAAATTTGCAGTTCAGGGCTAATAGCAACATGGGTAGACCACGATTTACGTCTTGCCCGTATGGCGATGTTGGATATTGATGAAAGTATCAAAAATGGAATAACGAAATCGGATCTTAGATTGATGAGAAACACAACAGATGTTGCAGGTTCTAAGTGGAGCCATGCTATTGATGCGGAACCGCTATGCATGTCGGTTGGTGAAAACAAAATTTTCTTTGCGCTCTGGTCAAGAGGAATTTACTGTATTGATTTTGAGGCTACTGAAAAATGGCGCATTCCATTGTTTGAAAATCCTGACAAAAGCCCTCCAAGAGCAAAGGAGATAACTGCAATATCAGTTCTAGATGATTATGCAATCGTATGGAGTCGAGATGGTACGTTCAAAAAAATTAATTCAGAATCTGGAGATTTAGAGTTTGAAGGAAGTATCGAAGTTGAATGTGATTTAGAGTCTGTATTCAACTATGGTGAGAAATTTCTATTATCATCCAAAGATGGATGGGTTTGGGAATACGAAAATCAGCAGATAACTGTGGCAAGAAAATTGAGAGGGACGATTCAAGATGCAATTTTCGATGGCGAAGATTGGAGGATTATATGTTGGCGTGATGATATAATGCTTCGCGGCGAATCATCCAGAAGGGCTGAATTAGGCGTCCAAATCATAATGAATAATGGAGCTTGGAGCGTGATGGATAATCAAGGACAGATTAGCCCTCACATGAAAGAATAGTTCATTCTTCATTCATCTTAGTGTAACCACACTTTCCGCAAGATTTGCGATTTGCATGAATTGCTAGAAATACACCTGGACCGCACCTTGGATCTGGACAAAATTCTGCATTCCTAACCAGTTTTCCATCTTCAACAGAATATTTGGACCACTTAGCCCCTTTTTTTGGACCGTCAGACATCAAGCTTCACCTCCGTCTTCAGCGGGTGGTTCAGCATCATCTTCTTGTGATGAATCTTCGCTTGGAGATTCTGAAGAAGTGCGCATTTCTGCATATCTTTCATGCATGTATTTTGGTTCAACTTTCATTGATTCCTCATCTGCGTAAACAAGTCCTAATCCTGTGGTAGAGGACATACCAAATCTGGTGTTGACATTTTTTATTACTATCAAATCTCTTTTCGAACCTGGCTCTATGGATGCAATGCTGTTGAGCATGTCCATTCGAGATGGGGTTGGTGAACCTTCATGGTTCCAGCGAAATTCAATTTCAACACGGTTCAATAGTGGGTTTTCTTTTCGTTCTATGATTTCCATCTTGATTCCTCCTCATCGGATGTTAACTTTGAGTGCGTAATTACCTGGTTTGTCTATGTTCAGGCGGTTAGCGATATCTGACCTTGAAGGGTCCATTACAACAACATAACCTGACCAATCAACTGATACTGGTGCGGACGGGCATCGAGAACATTGGTCTATCCCATCTGGAAGTATTAGGTGGCATTCACTGCATGCAAACGGATTTTTTGGCATTTCATTTCTCTCCTTCAGTTTTGATCTTCGTGTATCCACTCATGACTTCCCAGTCCGGTTTGCTTGCATGTCAAACCTATCTTGGAACGACGTGGATCACTAGTGTCAGGGGATAGTGATACAATTCGTGCTCTGACAGAACTACCAACGCCGAGTTTTCTTCCACTCTGACGTCCCTCAAGAAGTCCCATTCCAGCATTGATGTCAACATGATCCTCCATGATTTGTGATTTGTGAAGCAGCGCTTCCATTGGTCCTATTCTAACGAATGCCCCGAAGTCATTTACTTCGGAAACTGCACCTTCTACAACCTCATAATCTTCTATGCAAAACAGAACAGCGTCGAATTTTACTTGCTGATATATTGCTCCATCTCCGTGTATGATTCGGCCTCTTCCAATTGGTTCATGATTTGATGTTACCAAGACAAAGCGGTTATCTTCATCAAATCGGCCTTCGAAGGCTGAGGCGGCAAGTCTGTCGATATGTTCATTGAGAGATTTGTCTTTGCGTATATACTCAGCAGGTATACGAATTGTGTCCTCTTTTTTGACAACTTTATACATAACATCACCTTTTATTCTCGTTAGGATTCAGTCGATGGGACATCTGAGGTAAGCCCTCATCTGTCCTTCACCGGCATAAACCTCTGGAGAGAATAGCAACCGAAGTCATCCAAGCCACCAGCGACCCCTATTTGAATAATACCCTGCCGTCTATGGGTTTTTTTGCACAATTATACCACGATTACGGCAGAGGTGTAGCACATTAGATATCGACTTCTACTGGGCCCGTAGGGCCCAAAATGATAACAACCCCCCTTGTTTGGTGAACACAGGTGAAGTCACATGAATGACAAACGTAAGGTGGCGTTCATGTTGATTATACTGTTATCGTCACTCGTGGTCATATCTCATCCGACACAAGCTGAGGAACAGGAATCACAAGCATGGGACCCTTACTCACAACCATGGGCACAATACGGTAGAGATCCCGGGCACTCAAGGCTAATACCTCCCCATGGAGATTTAGGCCTTACGCCCATGGAAACTCCAGCAATCAACTGGGTTGCATTCGATTCTGGTGAAGGCGCAGATGGATATGGCGTTGCAGTGGCAGACTTTTCCTCATCGATAACAGCCCCAGAGGGAGCAAAAGAGAGATGCGGAATGGGTCATCTTTTTGCTGTTTTAACCCACACCGAAAATGTTGATGAGAGACATCTAGCAATTATTGAAGGGGACACATCTAAAGTTGCTTGGGAGGTAAATCTTGGAAGTGTCGATATCATAAGGTCGACGCCAATTATTGTTGATGTTGATGGAGATTCTAAACAAGAAATTGCGATTGTGTATGACTCTGATAGTTCTTTGGAAGTAGATCTGTGGTCTCCAGACATTACTTGCGATGAGTCTGGTTGGACTGTATCTGGTCACTCCAATGAAAAATTGTGGTCTTGGTCTGATTCTGAATTACGTATTGGAATACCAAATGCCCACCCTTACACTGGACCAGAGTCTGTAACTCAGCCTTTATTGGCAGACTTAGAATTAGATGGAACTCCTGAATTAATTATTGCTGCTGTGGATACCACAACAGATGAGCCCACTGTTGTCTCTCTTCCCCTCGGCTTGCAAACTCCCGAGGAAAATTGGAAAGTTGCGCTTGATAGAGGTTCACACCCTTCAGACCCCGCATTTGCAGCCCTTGATGACAACAGCGGATCCATTGTCTTGACAACTGTTGATGAACTGAATGGAAACTTTTGGATATGGCAGATTGATGGTCCGACAGGTTCACTCGATTGGGAAAGAGTTTCTATTCAAGGCACAGACGATGATGATGATACACCACGTATTCGTCTTCCCGGTCCTGTAATAACCCAGCTAGATTCAGACGCCGCCCCTGAGATGATCATAACTCTACCATCAGATGAGAATCTTGCTGACGATGGTATGGGTGCTCAATTTATAGGAATGGAACTAACAAGCACTGATGAAATTTGGAGATTCCGAGCCAAGAATGGTTACGCTGATGCTGAACCCATAGCAGTCGACACAACAGGCGATGGGATTACGGATAGAGTTTGTTGGGTGACATGGTATTCAACCGGTTTTGGTACAACAGATAGAGACGGGCTAACCGGATGTCATGACATTACCATTGACCCTCCATTTCGCGAATGGTCTAGAGTTTTGCAGAGTGGAAGTGGAAACGATAACGAAGGTGAAGTCGCAATATCTGCTCCTATTGTAATCGATTTAGATGGTGAGGATGAACCTGACTTACTTGTAGCATATGGAGAGAGACTATTTGCTTTTGATGGCAATACAGGAACTTCGGCAGATCTAGGAGTAGGATGGTCCTCTCCAATCGATTTGCCTCATAGAACATGGGCATCACCAGCGATCGCAGACTTAGATGGTGATGGCTATCTAGACATATTGATTGGAGACATGCTAATCAGCGAAGCAATGGCTGACATCTCCCCCTTACCGGATGGACGAGGTATTGGCTTCACACCCACAGACCCCGACCCAGGGGAAATGGTGACTATCTCTGGACAATATGCGAACATTGGAATTGTCGATACCGATGAACCTGTGGATGCAGTGATAATGATGAATGGTATTGAGATTGAAAGGCATCGTGTGAACGTTGCACAATCTATTGCTCCATCAGGAGAAGGTGGACCTATCACCTTCAGCGTTGATATTGAGGCTGCTCTCGGAGTTCACAATGTCGAATTAATACTAGACGTTAATAATAATCTAACACAAACTAGGTATGATAATGATAACTACAGCACAACTCTTGTTGTATTAGACCCTTATGTTGCACAAATTCAGACGCCAGCTGAGGTCGCTAGAGTTTTGCCAGGAACATCAGAAACTGTTGATATTTCAGTAATGAGTATCGGCAGCAGGAGTGCTTCTTGGACATTATCGTACAACGACTCAAACCTACCAGAAGGTTGGTCTTTTTCTCCAATTAGTCAGGCTGCTCTAAATCTCAATCTTGAAAGAGATACTCCTCAAATCGTGCAGTTTGAATTTTCAGTTCCTCAAGATGCCCTAGGATCAGACAGTGCCCACGTCCCTCTCACGCTTACACTCGATCAAGATGAAACCATAACCACATCAGTAACTCTACCACTAGAAGTTGAGAGAACCCGAGGACTATCGCTTCAAGGTGCATCTGGACTACCCATGGGTACTGGATATGGAATATCTGGCGACACTGCACACGTGTGGATGATGGTAGAAAACGTAGGCAATGCGCAAGAAACGACTGAAATGTTCTGGTCGTCTAATAGTTGGGGTGCGAGCATGAGCATTGTCGATTACTCAGGCAACACTCAATTCGGTATTGACTTAGACCCTAACGCAAAGGAAGAGTATCTTATCGAAGTTAGTATACCAAATTCAAGAACACTAGGAGATAGCACGTCTGCAACACTTACCCTTTGTATTGGTTCAGGAGAAAATGAAATATGTGAAAATTTCAATTTTGATATATTTGTTAGTGGAGTTAAAACTGACATACCGCATATTAGGACAATACCAGCAAGTGGACTCACATGGGACCTAAATCATGCTTACAATGGATCAAAGATTGTATGGGATATGTCTGTTGCAGGCATGTTGAAAACTGGATGGAGTTGGAATGCTAGTGGGGATTTGTCAATTAATGGAACCAATCTTGAAATGGATGGTTACAATGGTCAATTGACGTTAGATTTGCCATTTGACGCTGTTCCGTCTAGACATTTTTTCAATCAGAGTGCTGACAACCTAAACAATTTCAATCTTACAATTTCACTACACGTATTGCAGGTCTTTAGAGCAAATGCAGAAATCGTATCACCTCCAGATGAATCCGTATTCAACGTGTCTGAAAGGACTAAACTAATTCTAAAGCTTGAAAATCCAGGGAACGGCGATGATACCTTCACTCTCACTGGAATGGTGGGATTAGGGAACCTAACCGAGTTGCCCAATGTTACCTTTGAGATAAACAATCCAACTAGAACATTGGGTCCGGGAACGACTAGTATGGTTCCAGTTTGGGTAACTTTACCTGAGGATGTGCCAGCAAGAGAAAGATTTGAACTTATTTTTGAATGGGAGAGTGTTTCGGATACGAACGCAATAAGCACCGCAGACATAACCATTGAAGCAAGACCAGATCATAGATGGGATGCAACAATAGATCAGGGTGAATCGATATCAGTTACGCCTGGACAAAATCTCAATTTAACCATGTCTGTTACTAATATTGGTAATACTGATGACCTACTAACACTAAGTCCATCTTTTAGCATTGAATACTCGGGTCAAGATAATTCGGTATGGAACAGTGTTGGTATTAATTCATCTAGATTAGGCGTCTATGAAAGCGAATCTCTAACACTCAGTTTAACTATCCCAAGAAATACTTGGGCAGGAACTGTTGCGACTTTAACATTGGTTGGTTCATCATCAGGATTTAACATTGACTACAACATAAGTATCGTCCTGAATGTTGCCAGCGTAGCGGGTTGGAGAGTCAATCTTTCAGATACATCACTGGAGGTTTCACCACTTGGGGGAGAGTTGAACCTTTCAATCGAACAAAAAGGAAACTCCCCTGCAAGGCCATACTTCGCAAAGGCAGGTCAGGAATGGAATGTTACACTTCCAAACAATGGATCAATCATT
>MDSY01072196.1_pt1 | contig 28335 bp, 11 predicted proteins | sample 811131 | NCBI WGS metagenome assembly MDSY01 (sample SAMN05326643, study PRJNA326480) | marine metagenome | isolation source: seawater | place: Atlantic Ocean: South West | collected 2010
AACTTTTTTTATTTTTTCTCCATCTGATGCTTTGAATGTTTGTGTTACTCCAGTTTTTCTTGTTGAATCATACGTAACATTTGTCATTTCAAATGACATGCGAGGTAATGTTATTTGAACTGGTTTATTTAAATCTGCTTGTTGTTCTAATCTTGCTAAGAATTTCTGTGAAGGACCATATGCCAAAGGAACTTTCATTTCACTATAAGTATCACCATCTTTATCATCATGTCTGATGTAAATTGCATTAAATAATGTTCCAAAAGATATTATCGTCTTTCTAATTATTTGATGATAGTAGTAAGTTCCTAACATTAAAATGTACCAAATGGATTTCCTTCTGAGAAGTCAATGATGTCATCAGCTTCACTTTCGATTTCATCACCCTTATCATATTTATCAGCAAATTCTGCTGATTCTATAAAATCAACTGTAAATCTAGCATTAGAGGTCGCTCCAATAGCAACATCTCCTGCGACAAATGTGCCATCAGTTGTTCCCAATTTTAATATATTATTAACAGTATCCCATGATTTAACTCTACCCTTTGCCCCAGATATACTTCCAGTTATTTGCTCGTTAAATATGTAAGTTCCAACACCTGTAATAACTGGTGGTGGAGATATTGTTGCAATACCAGTTCCTGAAGTGTAACCTATACCAGCATCTTCTAATAATATTTGATTTACAAAACCATCAGTGCTTATACTTACTCTACCAACAGCAGTTCCAACACCTGATGTAGGTGTGTTAAAGAATATGATTGGGTTTCTCGCATATCCACTTCCACTTGAGGCAATGCTGATTGCACCTACACCTGCAGAATCAGTAACGAGAACAGCTGTTGCTGCTGCACCAGCACCGTATGATGTAGATCCGACACCAGCGATAGTTGAGGTTGCACTTACGATAGTCACAGTTGGTGTAACAGTGTATCCTGCACCTGGATTTGTTATTAATATTTCTTTAATTGATTGTGATCCTAATATAGAGGTAGTGATTGCTACAGCAGTTGCATCAACACCACCAGATGGTGCAGTTGATATTGATACAGTTGGAGTTTTTGAATAATCGAATCCATCATTATTTAAAATTATATTTCGAATATAACCAGCACTCGTAGTGATACCAACTGTTGCAGTTGATCCAATTGAAATTAATTGTAATGATGTTATATAACCTTGATCAACTAAGGTATCATCAATCATTTGTGTGGTTCTATTAATTTCATCCCAACCACCAATTTCATCTGAAAGTTCAAATAGTTCACATTTTAATTGATAAACATAATTTTTACCTAACTGATAAAATGGGTCTTCATGTTCAACAAATTTTATTTCAAATAGTCTTTTACCTAAAGGGAAAAATATTAAATCACCTTCACTCGGTCTCGTAGATACTTCAACTTCACCAGCGGGTAAAGACCCTAAAAATGGTGATATAAAGTCTTCAAATCTCTCTCTTGAAATAGTTACTGTTAATTCATCCTTTAAACTCATTCCAAATTTAGTTAAAACATCTCCAGCACCAGAATAACCATCATATGTATTAACATATGCCTCAATTAAAAAGTTATCATTAAATGAAGAGGACTGAATTTCAGTTAATATTTGATCTTTTTTAACTATTTTACGTGGTAAATATACAATTTCAACCCCATAAATTTGCAACTGCTCATTTATGAGACTTTGAACTAAACGTTGCTCACTTTGTGATCCTTGTAAGAAGAAGGGATTTAATGCCATTATCCAATCATATCTAGTGGTGGGAGTTCATACTCAAGCATCATTCTTTCTCTTAAACTTTCTAATTCTCTCACTGCATCCTCATAAATTTCTCTTCCATTTAATTCAATACCACCTGGTAATTTAACACCTTTAAATTTAATTAAATTTTGTCCCCACTGTTTTTTAATTAGTGCAGTAGCGTATCTTTTCAAAAATAAATCATTTAACATATTAGTAAAATCATCAGGGTTCAATGCTCTATAACATTCAATAACTATAAAAGAACCTACCTCTTGTGCTTTCCAATCAATATCCAAATATAATCTGTCTGTCCTCATATTAAATCTTATTTGTTTATCTGTAGTCAATAGAAAATCAATATCTTCAAGATAAGTTTTTGTCATAGAGTATTGTAATAGATCAATAGAATTAAATCTGTACAAATCATTTAAAAATAATTGATACTTTATACTAAACATTCCACCAGAGATGGTGCTTGAGTCAAATTTAAAAACTCTTTCAATCCCTAAAACAGGTTCAGGAACCTGTATGAAATTAGATGTCTCAACCCAATTACTTTGAATATTTCCAAAACCACTTATATCCGTAGAACCTCCAGTGGTGGTTACAATACCAACTCCTGTTGTTCCAGATGCTTTTCCTCTATCTATATCATCTTGAGTAAGTTCATGCTTTAAATATACCTTCTCAACACCATTATAATGCCTTTCATTGTAAAGTTGTCTTGCATCATCCAATGCATCCTGAATTTGATCGTCATCAACATTTATCTCTAATACTGGAGCACCTAGTTGTCGCAAACAATAATCAACAAATTCTTGTCTATTACTAATTAATGCCATCAGAAAGATCCTCCATCTAAAGATGTAATGTCACCAGTAAAAGTAACAACACCACTTGTTGCTGTAATAATACCAGAATCCACTTTAACTCTATTTAACGTACTTATACCGCTTACATTTAATTCACCAATAGACCCTAGATCTGTAGCAACCACTCCACTTAGTTGACTTCCATCTCCTAAGTATGTAACAATTCCAGTTGTGGAAGATATAATTCCACTTGAAACTGTTATGATTCCCAGTGTGGATACACCACTTACAGATAATGTAGTGACAGAGGCAATACCACCAATTACATTTGTGGCATTATCTGATTGTTGTGGATTTACGGATGGTTGAGTCGTTAAAACCTTTATTGCAGGTGAAGGTCCTATATTTGAATTAATTTCTGACATTACCTAGTCACCCCATCTCTTACTAGTGCTGATCCTTCAACCACTCTCGTTTTTATTTCACCCGAAGTAACAACTACATCATATACATATCTACCAGGTTTGATATTCACTGTTTCAGTTGATGGTAATCCAACTAAAATTTTTCCAGAAGTTGCATCACTTATAGAGGCAGTGAAGGTTGTTACACCTGAACTACTAGCATGTTTTCTCATTTGAGCTGCTATGGTGTAACCAGTCAAATTAAATGGTGAGTTATCTTGTGTGTTACCTAGTTCAAATGTTTGACTGAAAGTTGATCCAGCGTTTATAACTAGATTTGATACATATACTGCTGACATCTACTTTTATAATGATCCTAGTTATATTTAGTTTTTATTAAGACTATTAATAATTTGGGACAATGCATCTTTTATATCTTCAATGTCACTCTTCATTTTATTCAATTCTACCTCTCTTTTATTATCACTTTTTTTCAATTTCAAATATTGATTGTATGCATTATCATCAGTATTGACAATGGCTCCTGTTTTTGAATCTCTAAAAAGATTTGAGTGTCCTTCTACTTTTATCATCTTACTGCAATTGTCCTTAATTCTTTTATTCTTGGAACTTCCGCTTGATTTGAACTTGACATAACAATCTTTATGGTGTAACCATTAAATTCATCTAAATTGTCAGCAGTAAATTGATATTCTGAAAATCTATCAGATGTGTTTGCTGGTACGAATGCATCTGGTCTTCCATCATTTTTTGTTGGATCTACGACCAAATCACCAAATCCATCATCTGGATCTACATTTGTTAAATTTTTATAACCAGGAAATAGTTCAAAAGATTGTGCAATTTCCTCCGAATTGATTCTATTTAAACTATATAAAACTCTAAAATCAGCAGAAGCAGGTCTATTCGCAGTTAAAATAACTTTAAGTGATGTTGCTGGTTTTGATAATTTAATACTGTTTGAAACATAAACAGCTGCATGAGGATCATTTATTATTGAATTGACTTCACCATTTACGTCATAATGATCAAGATCTATTGGTCTATTAACTCTACTTGAATATAATTCGACATTAGGTAACGTTCTCATTGAGATTGCTGGTGATAAATTTGGATTGTTTGAACTTAAGTTTAAAAGTAATGTAAATGATTTATTTTCTGGAAGACCATTTAAATATTGAATCTCATTAACTTTAGATGCCACCATACGAACACTATTTAAAGAGTTTAAGTTATTAAGAGAAATAGATTCATAACCTTGATCAACAAATGATGCTTCATTTCCTGCTACACTTGCTCCAGATATCGTTCTCATTGATGCATTAATATCGGTTCTTGCACCATCGACTCCAACAGGAGTAGCAATTGTAATATTAGGTTTTATAGAATTGAATAAAATATTTTTAGTCGATTTTACTAAATTTCCACCAGTTGATTCTTTTGAATTAAATGATAATTGTGGGAAATTGATTGAATCCGATGATCTATCTTTACCATTTGTGGATCTATCAAACTCAACAAAATGACTATCTAATTCTATTTCATTATTGTTTACATTAAAATTATTTTTAGATAATCTTCTTATTGAAACACCGTTTAATTCATATTTACTAACTAAGGTGCTGACATCATGACTTATAACCACTGTGTTATCAACTCCCCTTCCGTTAGCACCAGAGGCAATATTTAACACCCCTTCTCCAACACCATCATATCCTATAATCTCATTACCTATGATGACGTAACCTGTATTAATTCCACTTACAGTAGATCCTTCAAAATCAACAAATACTGATGTGCTTGCAACACTTATATTACTTGATTCAACATTTGATAAAATGGAACTTAACTCTGTCGGGACTACATCACTTGTAATATTTGTCAAATTTAGTTTGTTTGCACTAGAATGCATACCATGTTCAAGATTTCTGACTTTAAATAAATTTCCAGCGTTAACACCTGTAGTAGTGAAATCATTTGCTGTGATGGTGGTTAATGCTAAACTTACGATATTATTGTTATCGTCAAAGAAACTCAAAGCAGCGCCAACATTAGCTGGGAATGAGTTATTATCACCTTTAATATTAGTTAAAAATATTCTATTAGTATGATCAGTTGCGTTAACACTTGTAACTGTGATTCTTGCTCCTCTACCTTGACCTCCTTTAGTTCCTACACTACTTGTTGTTATTCCAATGACATCTCCAACTTTGTATCCAACAGCAACACCAAAAGATTCACCCATTTTATTAAGACCTCCATCTAGGACATCTATATTTGATATAGAAGTTATCGCACCAGTATCAGAATCAACTCCTGTAATACTGAGTCCAATTCCACTACCTTTACCTGTAATTGCAAATGTATCAACAGAAGAATCAGTTGTGTAGTTCAATCCACCATCAGTGATTTGTAAAGCAGTAACACTCGCACCAACACCTGTTATAACAGCAGTGCTTGTGGAATTTATACCACAAATTTTCCTGCCTGTGGTTAATATTCCAACTATTTCACTATTAGAAGTAGAAATTCCAATTGATCCAGTTTTAGGGAATGTTTCTATCGGATTTGGAGATAATTTTGGAATATAATCATTACCTTCACCCAACTCAGAATTATGTAAAAGTAATGAACCATTGGATACAAATTGAGCTTTGTATAATTTAAATGTCAAATCTTGTTCATTGTCTTCTGACCATAACGCACCATTTTGTGATTTAAAGATTGCTCCTAGTGTATATTGCTGTGAATATTGTATTGATTCTCCTCCAGTTGCACCAGGTATAGATTGAGGATTTAAGGCATTTTGTCCAGCAATTCCAGTGAAAACAGTGTATTTGTCTGAATCTGGGGCAAGTAAAACAATTGCATAAGTTTCATTGGGACTTAGATAAAGAGGTTCATCAAATGTAAATTTAGTTCCAACTGATGCATCCTCAGATGTTTGGATTAATTGATTAGAAACACCATTTACAAAGACAGTTGATGCTAATGTTTTAGATGCTAAAATTGTTCTTGAAGGTCTAGTACCCTCATCTGTAGTCCTCATTTGTAAAGTTACATCTGTATTTGGATCAATTGTTCTAAAGAATACTTCAACCGATGTAATATAAGCACCATTCTGATCATTAGAAGTATTAAGTGCATTTTCAGTTTGTGGATTTCTTGAGCCTATGACAAATGTTTGTGCTAAAGGATCATAATATTCTGCTTCTACTATGTTCACAACTTCATTTTTAACCTCGATACCACTTTTACTTGCATCTGTAGTAATATCAACTGATTGATTTATATTGTATGTGGTTGAGGTATTTGTAATAATTGTCTCTTTTTCAAAATCTATACTTGTCCCTTGAGATGTGAATGGAATTTGGGCAGCAAATATGTTTGGATCTACACCAGGTATGAATGTTGAATTTGTTGGACTTGATGTAAGTAAGAAAGTAATTGTTCCTGTTTCCCATCTTCTATCTGGAGGTGGAGTAGTATTTGGTTCTTTTACAAAAAATGTTCCTATTAAATCACCTCTATTATCACTTATTAATCTTTTATCTTTAACAAATGCCACGGCACCACTTTCGTTTCCAACTAATTTAAAACCTGTATCTAAGTATCCATAATATGATGGTTGTGACATATCAGATAATGAAAGTGTATCTACATTGACAATAGGTGTTGTAAGAGAATAACTTTGAGATAAACTATCCGCACTATCATTTTGATATGTGTAAGGATTAAATTGATATGATTCACTTGGGTTATTAAATTCACCAGTTTTATGATCTGGTCTACTAACTCTAAATTGACCAACCTTGGTTCCTTGTAAATTAAATACAACAACTGTTTCACCAGTTATAAATGAAGCACCACTAGTTCCTGAAGCAGATCCATTTATTGTTGGAGTAACTTCAACCAATTTTGGTACAAAGTCTACAACTATTTTATCTAAAAATGTATAGAATCGTGTATATGAAGGAAAACTAGTAGTTTCAAATTGCACATTCCTTGATCTCACAAATGTTGCTGTTGAGGAAGTGACTTTGTTATTAATAACAGTGTCTCTGCCAAAAAGAGTGATTTCACCTTTGCTTTCACCTTTTAAAGATATACTACCGGAAACAGTACTGCTTCCACCATCTGTTGTTGTTTGTAAACTCTCAATTATATCTCCATTACCGACTCCAAGTGCAGCTCCCTGACCAGGAGTTAACAGTTTTTTAGTTGTATTAGTGGTTACATTTGTAAGATTACCAGAAAGTGTTGCATCTTCTATAGTTGTGTTTAATTCAATAGTTTTTTTAGAGGTTACGGGATCTGCGTCTGACTCTCTTGTTTCTCCATCCCTTTCTGTTGTTCTTGTCCATAAATCAGAGGCAGGAGTTAATTTTATTTGACCGGTATATGTTGGAACTAAAAATGGATTAATATTTAAAGAACTAGTAGCATATTCCTGACCAAACCATTCAACTTCTTCATAATTTAAGGTTATTAAATCACCAGTTCTTCTTACATTTGAGTCAAATAATTCATTATTTTGTCTTACATCAAAATCTGCTTGTGATTTTGGAACTGCTAATTTTGGAACTAAATCAACAGTATTTCTAGACCTTGATGGGAAAATAAGATTTGAAAATGAATCAACTTCAATATCAGATAATATTAAATTCATCAAATTATAATTTCTAAATGGATCTACAAAAAATCCACTTTTAAATCTATTTCTACCCTCTGAATCTAATATTTGAAGAGTTTGTACATTACTTTCTAGTAATGATAAAGAAGTTACTTCCTCTAAATTTGAAACTCTATCCTCAATAGTTCCAATATCCTTCATTGTAAATCTTTTATTTTCAGTTATCAACAATCGTGCATTTTCAGGATTAAAAAGATAAGGTGGTAAAGTAATTGTTGCCAACTTCATTAATCCATCGTTTCTAGATGGAGGTTTTGGATTTAATGATGATATTCCCTTTTCATATACTAAATTACCATTTTTACTAAGATACAAAGTATCAACTCTTGGTAAATAGAAATTATAACTTAAGGAAAAACTTTCATTAGGTGTAATAAATTGTTTTATTGTTGAAAAATTTCTTGAATCAAATGAAAATGGTGATAATGTATCTGTGCTTATATCATATACTGGTACTCTTGGTCTAAAATCAATTGTATCTGATGCTCTGACATTAGATGATCCTATATTAGGAATATCAAAATTAAATCTCTCTTTATTATAACTTAGTACTGTAAATACATCACCTTCATCATCATTGTCAACAGAATAATAATCAAAAATTATTAACAGTCTTTTTGATGGAGGTGTAGTATTTCTTTTTCTAGAAATTCTGGAATAATCATAGTATTCATTTCTCTGCCCTTTATCCAAATCATATGAGTTGGTGAGATCTTTATATTTTCCTACATTTATTATACTATTGATTTTTGTTTGAATATTTGATTCTGAAAAAGTAACATCATCTGCTAATCCAAACCTTTCTGCAGTCAAGTAAATTATAGATAGTTGATTTGAAGTTGGTTTACCCACCACTCTGGCAACAATGGACTTATCATCACTAATGATATCTTCACCAATAATTGCATTATTATCAACATCTACAGTATCACTAAAACTTAATGTATCTAATATCGGATCATTTTCATCTAAAGATTCAAATATAGCTAAAACTTTAACCGCATCAGGATAATTAAGTGATATTTCTTGATCTTGAACTCTTAAACCATATCTTCTATCAAATGTTAGACCATCTTGAATCGAATTGCTTACATTTCCAGTTAAACCAGATGTTCTATCGTTTGATAATCTTACATAATATAATTGACTTTTATTATATATTTTTAGTTTACTTTTTATTTCATTTTTTGATAAAGTTGAGTTTAAGACAACAGTGTGATTATTTAATCCAGTTAATGTAAAAGTGGTGCCATCAGTACTAAAATTATCACGATTTAGAGGCTGTATTGTCCCACCAACATTATGAACTGAATAACGTTCTTGGTCAAAAGATATGAAACTGGAGTTTAATAAATCAGTATCACTAGATGAATTAACTGTAACAGTTCCTCCAGATATAGTTTTTGGAGCAATTTGTTTAGTTACTGTTAATTGTGAATTTGATAAATCAACAGATTCAATATTACCATTATTTAAAGATTTAAATAAACTACCTGTACCTCTTATATTTGGTGCAGCAGCAAACATTGATACTTGAACGTTTGTAGTTGGAAGAGACCCTTCAAAAACACCAAATACTGTACCTAAGGGTTCTATCACCATTGATAATCCACCACTTGCGATTGATTTAACTTTGTTAAATCTTTCTGTGTTTATACCTGGACTTATGTATCTGACTATTGATCCTTTTCTTAATCCTGTAAAAGGTTCTCCTCCAGCAGTTACAGTTGAAATTCCTCCACCTGCACCAGAAGCTGCGCTTATATCTACGTTACTTATACCACCTGGAATCCTAAATCTTTCAAGAAAAGAGTTTGCTTTAAATCCACTACCTGATATGTTTGGAAAATTACTAGAAGTTGGTTGAGAAACAGATTTTATTTGTTGTATATTATTTGATGTTACAATACCTACACTTCTTTCTAAATCAATTCCATTTACAGTTAATTCTTCTCCAACCATAAATGTACCTGAAGTTTCACTTAAAGTTACAATTCCTACAGTGCTGGCGTGATGAGGTCTGACAAATCCAGATGCATTTGAATTTTTTCCTCTAACAAAAGATCCCTCAGGTAGTGTAGATATACCAACAGGTGTATTTAAAGTTATAGTTGAAAATGTTTGTAAATCAAATAATCTCAAATCCCAATTTGTTGTATCTCCCGAATAAGCAGAATTTTCCAAATTAAAACTGTAAACTCTTGCACTTCCTATCAAATTACCTTCCGAATTGAAATTATCAAATAACTTGACAACTGTTCCTTGTTTTGGAACTCCTTGAACATTATTAACTCTCAATATATTACCCATCTCAAAATCAACTGCACTATTTGTTACGATACCAACATCTCTAGGTTTTTCAACATCAATAATACTTGTTGTAGACTTTAAAACTCTATTCCCTCTAACATAAGATAAACCAGGTGATACTTTTACACACATTAAATCATCAGAAGGTGTATTATCTTGATCTGTTAATTGATTACTAAAATATAGTCCATTATTACCTAACTTATCATTCAGAGAATTATGTATGGATGGTCTAAATGCTCTAACTGAATAATTTCCAGATTCTTCAAAAGTTCTTTGAGCAAGAACATCTCCTAAAATATTTAAATCATTATTTACACCCTCTCCAACTTTTTTTATTTTACCATCTTCAATCTCAAGTAACAATATAAAGTCAGTATCATTTTTATCAGTTAATAATTTTTTTGTAAGAGTTAAATTTATTTGTAATCTATCAGCACCAGGTGCTGCAAAATTTGTAAAACCTGTTGCATTATCGTATAATGAACTATCTTCTTTTGCATTTATAATTATTTCATCTACTTTCAAACCAACACGATAGGATGGTTTATTTTCAAAAGCATCTAATATTATTGATTGTTGATCAACATTAACAAAATAACCTCTAATATAGTATACTCCCTTATCAATATGAACTAAAGAACCAAAACCAGTAGAATTATTTGATATTAAAGACGCTACAGGGGTTCCTGCATTTATTGTGGTATTACCATATACAATATTTTCATCACATACTAATGATTCTCCGTTTTGAAATGTATCAAAACTACTTAAATTGTTTCCAGAAGATATTTGGTCAACATGTAAAATTATTTGACTATTATTTTCTGAGTCGGTTATTGTTGTTGCTAACTTTACATTTGCACGTATTCCTGAAGATTGACCTGATACTGTTTTACCAATTAAATTATTCGTATATAATGATACATCAACACCAAAGTTTGTAGAATTTAATTTTATAGCTCTAACATTATCCTGAAATGATGGATCACCTGGTATTACTTTTGCCCCATTCTTAAAAACATAAGTACTTAGTTTAGATAATTGATCTTGTGATATTGATTGAGAACTAGTTAATTCTCTTGCTTGAACTGGAAAACCAGGTTTGTAAAGAACTTTGTAAAAATTTTTAGATTCATCAAAATCATCATAATATGGACTTGTATTTAAATTTGTTTTTTGTTTCATTTTACTTAAAATTCAAGAACGATTTTTACATCTTCTTTTTGCCTAGAGTTTCTTTCGACCAATTCTCTATTATCAATGTAGATAATATCTCCTGTTTTTTTATTTATCTCCTCCTGAGAGATTCCATTTGTGAAAGTAACTCCTAAATTAATTATTTTGTTATTAACAACTGTTGTGATACCACTAAAAGTGGTATCAACAGATTTTGTAAATGCTAGATCAGGATCTGTGTTATCTGATATAATAGATTCATTTGATGACTCAAATGCTATGACTTTTGATTGTGTTGACGTATTAGGATTATCAGTTTGATCATTTCCATTTACAAAGTATAATGATCTATCTTGGTAAAATTTTAAAATTTTTGTATCTTTATCATAAGAGGAAATATATCCTCTAGCAATTCCATTTGATGTTGATTGTGTTATTCCAACACCAATTAATGACTTAGTGATGCCTATGTCTGAAGTTAATTTTAATGAAGATAGTGAACTAAATTGATTTAAAGTAAAAGTAGCAGCAGAACTTACTTGACTGGGATTTTTTATGATTCCTATCTGTGAAAACTTAGTATCTGTTGGAAAATCTTTAGTGGAATCATCAAATCTAGCATAAATTAAAACTTTATCGGAACCTAATTCTTTATATACGTTATGTCCGTGTCCTTTTGAAGGTGGTATGATAGGAATTAGTTTTGCTGCGTTTTCAACACTTAGACTTGCTTGAGGATTTAGTTGAACTGTTGATAAATCTACCACACCAAATGTATAACCTGAACCACCTGTTGTAACTTTTGCACTTGAAATTTTTCCAGTCGTATCAACTACAATTTGAACCTTTCCTCCGGTTCCGTCACCTAAAATATCAACCTCATATGTCCCTGTTTGATACACAGCATTTACACCACTGCCAGCATTTTCAATATAAACTTTTTTAATCTGATTTAAATTTAAATCAGAGTTTCCTGATTCTCTTACATTTTGTATTTGACTATCAGTTGATGTTTCCCAATCATTTGGTAATACTATGAATTCAGTAGAGTCAAATTTAATGATGTCTGATGGTGATGCCGTAAACAAATATTTCCACAAGTACCCATCACCACTTGTTCCAGCAGCAGTAACTTCTAAATCAGTGAATGTAGGTTCATCAACAGATACGTTTCCCTTTACATTTGTACCACTTGATCCATTATCAATACAGACATAAACTTTAAAATCACTATTTACAACGTAAAAATTTGAATCAAATAAATTACCCGTATCACTGTTAGGAGCTGGATTGACTATAGTTTGGTAATCATGACGATACATATCGTATCTAGTGTTTGAAACCCAATTATGTCTCTTTACAACTCTACGTATATTAGCACTATTTATTTTTTTACCAAATAACATGGTATCTCTATAATGACTGAGATATTGTAAATTATCTATAGGTGCAGGTGTTTGAGTTTGCCAATCTGCAGTTCTACCGAAACCCACAATCGTGTTTGAAAATGGTATTTTTCCAAATGGATTTGCTAATCCTAAAAATACATAATATGAATCATCACTTGTCAATACTGAATTAACAAAATTATTAGCATTAAATATTCTGAATTGATCTGTTACAATTGCTGGCATTATTATTGTTTTTTTAGATATTTATACATCATTATATAAGATTAGTTTTTAATGCTCCAGTTTTTCTGAGAGTATCGTCTCCTGATCTTCTAATCACAGTTGGGAAGGTTGATAATCCCACATCAACAGTTAAACCTGTAACTCCAATTGATATTGGATTCGAAGACCTTGATATACTTGATATTTTTCCTAATGAAAATTTACCAACTGGTACACCAGCAGTCTCAGTTGTTGCTATCCCAACTGTATTAGTGTCAATGGTGCAAGTAATAATACCAGTGATAACATTACCTCCTCCAACTACCCCCAACGTTGTTATTCCTGCAACGATATAAACATTATCAACAAAAGTCGTACCAATACCTACTACATTTGTATTTGTTACATCAGTCGATGTAACACCATTTCCAACAGTGGTGTCATATACGAATAATGGATCACCAATTGTGATAGGTACTAACCCCTCAGTATTTATACCTGTAAATTTGATTGCTAATGCTGAGTTGAATATTGTTGTTCCTATACCTGTTATAATACCTGATGTATTTTCAAAAACAATACTAGTACCAGTTATTGTTTCATCAACTATGGGTGATTTAGGAGCAAGAACTTTAGGTGGATTAGTATTTGTGTAACCTGAACCAGGATTTGTGATATTAATTGGTAAACTAACTGATCCATTTGTTATAGTTGCTGTTGCAGTTGCAGTTGTTCCAAATCCAATTGTTCCATCATTCATTGTAAAAGATGTAATTCCTGTAGTGGGTATGCCTATTGATAACTGTATTGTTGATTCGGTATATCCAGATCCAGCATTGACTATACTTAAGGATTGAATTGTTCCAATTCCTGATACAATAGCAGTTAAAGCAGCTGCTACAGGATTACCTACCCCTGAAACTAAAGTTAAATCGAAATTTGGACTAGATTCATTTTCATAATTAAATAATGATGCATCATCGACAAATATTTCTGCATTAGAATTTGTAATATTACCAATCACCTTCGCAGAAGGAAAAACTAAAGTCTCAATTAATTGTCTTGTTTTTGGAATTTTTTCATCATTGACAGCTAAATCTCTCTTTTGTTTTAATAAATCTAAAGGTTTAAAATCAACTTCATTTATTCCCTGACCAAAGTAAATATTTGTTTCAATTTCGTCTGAGTCTTTTATATCAAAAATTACTCTAGGATCTTGAGATTTACTGGTTACTAGACCTGCGTTTTTAACTATTTGAACTGTATCACCTTTTTCAATAGGTGATGTCTCAGCATCTACTTGTATTGAATCTGTTCCAGCAGTGCCTCTATAAAAATATATTTGTATATCATCATCTTTTTCTGGTGGAGTTGTAAATGTTAAAGATGTGCCACCTTCAAAGACATAATTTTTAGTTGGTTCTTGTAGAACACCATTTCTAAAAATTATTAAAACATTTGATATATCACCAGTAAATAAATTTCCTTCCTCTACACTTATTTGCTCTTGATTGTATTTAATAGGAAATCTTACTCTTGATCCGTTTTGCAAATCCTTTATTGAATCAATAAAATCAAATTCTCCAAATTGGAAAAAACTAAATCTATCATTAAAAATTCTTCTTACCTCTAATTCAAAATTATGAATTGGTGAAGCAAAATTTCGATCAGTGACAAGACCAACTACCGTAAATTTGTCACCAAATTTAAATGCATTTCCATTTCCATTTACTTTAAAGTTTTTAACTTCAAATAAGGTAGAGCCTATGCCAACATTTGTCGAAACTGCTCCTACATTCAAATCAACTGTTATGTTTTCACCAGTATTGGTTGTCAAACCCTCTCCAAGTCTTGAAATTCCTGTTATTCCTAAACCAGAGTATGAAGGTGAAGATACAAAAATTTTCGGATCTTTATAGTTTGAACCTGCTGCAGCGATTGTAAAAATTACCGTTCCACCAATTCCTGCTATAGCAGTTATATTTGCACCTGATCCTACATTTGTACCAACATTAACACTAAATCTGTCATCATCTACTTTTGTAACACTTAATGATGCACCACCTCCGGCAGGGTCAGTGGGTCTAGGATAAGGGTGATCGGAAAAGAAATTATCTTTAGAACATTTAAATATAATTGAATATTGATCCAAAGTTATAGTATCACTTGTTGATAAATCATGATCTGCCACAGTGAACGTAACAATTCCTGATACAGGATCATAGATAGCATTTGTGGGTGTTAATTGTGCTAGATAACCACTGGTTCTATTAATAGCACCAGTATTTGCAGATACAAATCTATGAATATAACCTGGATCAAAAACTGTGACTCCAATACCACCAATTCCATTATAACCTGATCCAAAAGTAAGATCTCCATAGTATGGATATATTAAACCCGATGGTCCAGATGGTGATGGATTGTATAAATGCGAAGTAGCTCTTACACCAAGATTTACTCCAATTATGTTAGTGGCTGCAACAGAGACAACTGAGAAAGTTCCTCCAATCGATAGACCTCCACTAAATGGTACATTTATTAATTGAACTTCATCTTGACTCTGTTCACCAAAAACCCAATCAGGATCGATTTCAGTAGTAATTGTGCAAATACCAGTTGTCCCGTTATAAAAAGCTGTAATAATACCTAATGATGCCCCAGTTGTAGCAACACCAACAATTCCACTAATTTGTCCACTATTTAAGACAGGTCTTACTTTAGCACCTGCTAAAGGTGCAAATCCTAATCCTGAACTTGATCCTAAAGATACTATGACACCTCCTCTTGGTAGTTGATTTTGATTAACATCCTCATCACTTATTACAAGTTCGTTATCAACAGTTAAACCAGTAAAGTTTATAGTGGTAACACCCGCATTTGAATCTTGAGTTACATTAAAATTACCATTAGGATTATTAAATGTGGATGGATTTTGGAAAATACCATTTAAAAGCATTAATCCATTTCCAGTTGTTCCAACTCCAATCGTGTTTGCACCTCCAACAGTTAGATTAAATGTTGAATTAATACCTGTAAATTTATCTGAAATATCATCAAATATCACATTTGTATCATAATTATTTCTAAAGTATACTCTACCTGCAAAAGTTGAACGTGGAAACGGTAAATTACTAAAAGTATCTGATCCTTGTGGATTTCCTATTGGAGAATTTGTAAAATGAATTGTGCTTTCTTCAATATTAAATGAACCTGTAAAAAACTTAATAGTGGTTGCATCATTATGAGAAGAAGATTTACTTCCTAAAGAGGCACGATCAACTTGAATTAATGGAAATGTTCCAATACCTGGTGTAATTGGTCCTGAGAAAGAAGTTCCTACACCGACATTGTTTATTATCATAAACTCATCATCAATTTTAATTACATCTTCAATTAAAACAGACGAAATACCACTAAGTGAAAATATACTACTTGAAGCACCAATATTACCATTGTTATTAAGAAGAGTTTGAGTTAAATTTTTAACTGCTATCGGATCCTGCATCAATCCATCAATAGTAATAATTGATTTTTCATTTCTCTTTGACATGGTAAATTTGTGAGCATTTCCTTCACCTAAGTCTGTAAATGTAACTGCAGTTCCTGCCCGTGTCGTTGAAATCTGAAAAGTATTTTCACTAGTTTTAATACAAAATACATTGCTTACCTCTGTTAAAACAGTGTTTATACCTGCTGATACATTTTTGTATACGAGTGATGATGTTCCAACACCAACAACTGTTGAATCTGGTTTATACACCAATTCCTCATTATTTCTGAAAAAATGATCATTTATAGTAAATATACCAGTCGATGCTTCTAAGGTATTTGATGGATTAAAAGTTTTACTAAAAATAGGGATATCATTTGATTTTAATTTAAAATCAGTTTTGTTAATTCTTACGCCATTGACTGCATTAAAGAATTTTAAATCAATCGACTCTCTTATTGAACCATACTCAAAATCATTTGCCACATTTTCAGTATCATTTAAATTATAAAAACATTGATTAAATGTTTTTATAGTGCTTATACCAGTCAAATTATCAGGATAAAAATTAATTTTGACATTGGATCCGTCATATACTCCACCAAATGTTCCTAGTCCAATATTATCATCAAATAATGATGTAGATCCAACTGATAAAAATTGTGCTGGTTGAGTGAAAACTTGAGATCCATCATTTATCGAATAAACTTGATGTAAAGCTTTGGAAGATCCTATGCTTACCTCAACAACTGATTTAAAAGCATTGAATAAATTTTTATCTAAATCGATTATTGAAGTTGTTCCTATACCTGCTGTTGTTATACCTTGATATAAAACACTTCTCTCTTGTCCTCCTATTTGATCATTAGATAAAAATCTATGCTCACCATTTCCTAATCCAGTTGTTCCAATACCTATTACTTTTGATTTTATTAATAAAACTTCATCTTCAGTATCATTATAAAAACTTAATGATAGATTACCATTTGATAAACCACCACTAAAAATACCTACTCTATCATTAGTAATATTATTATCTGAATAATATTCAGAATAATAAGAATTAACAGTATCATGAGTTAAATATGATTCAATAAATTCAACCTCATTACTTGTTATGATTTGTGTATTTACAAAGTATGATTCAAATTGATTAGATGGAAGTGAAACAATCGTTGACGTAATTCCCGGTTCAACTTTACCTTCCGAGGATAAAATTCTGATAACACCTAAACTTTGTGAACTAATTCCACTTGTGGTAGGTGCTGAAATAATTTGGTTAGAAGAAGTAAATTTATTTTCTATTATTTTAAAATCATAATCGGTACCAAATTTATCTTTGGGAGTATATCTTAATACATTATCTCCTGCTTCATTTGTTGCGATGGAAAAATCTCCAAGTGTTTCATTTTCTGCAGTAATTTGATTATTTCCAATGTTATTTAATTTAGATTTAACAATTAAAGCATTTTTTGATCCATCAGCAGCATCTGGTGAAATTAGTAATATTACTTCTTGTAATTCTAACTCTGTTCCAATAAAACTATTCACTCTAACGAGAAGGTTTGTAAAGGATTTTACTTGATTTAAATTTAAAATATCTAAAAATGTATCAGGTTCTCCGTCAGTATTTGAGAATTCTTTACTTACATCATCAATAGTAAGAACATTGTTAGTGTTACATTGAACATAGTCAGTAAGTCTGATAGTTTTTAACTCTAAAAACTTTGAAGAATTATTAACGGGATCTTTATCTCTTGATAAATCAATATTTTTGATAGTATCAACCCTTTTATCATCAACTATGTTTATAGTAATTGATGTTATAGATGTAGATCCTATTCCAACACTTGTTGATGATGAAATTTCAGTATCAGCAAAATTTTTCAGACCTGAAGTATGAAGTATATCATTAACAGGAGTCTCAAATTTATTCCATGGTATTTCACTCTTAACAGAATATGATAAATTTTGATAATAATTATTATCGGAAGTAACCTGATTATCAACACTTAATTTACCAACTTCATCATCCCATCCAATATTTTTTCTGGTTGAAAAATCTATTTTAAAAATACCTTTACTTTCGTTTATTTCTCTTACTTCAGCTTTTGAATTTGAATATTGACCAACGATAATATCACCTACTTTTAAGTCATATGAACCAATAACTTTAATATAATTATCATTATATTTTGATATGAATAAATCTTTGATTTGAGAATTTACCTTTAATCTTTCTCCATCTGTGAATTTAGATTTGACTATATTATAATCAAAAGTAGGATATCTGGATTTGTTGATGATAGTAGCAAAATTATTTTGATTTGTAACTGCAATTCCTACATATGTGCTTACACCTGTATTATCAACACTACCTGTAGTGGATATTCCTAATACAGAGACAATTACTTTTCTTGGGTTTGTATTTTTATTATATTCAGATACTCTTAAGAAAGAATATTTATAATCGGATGAATTATGTCCACTACCAACAAAAGGTAGATTTTCTCCAGTTTCATTGTTTACTCCGACATATCTTTGAACTCCCTCTATAAAAACTTCATCTCCGGCTGCAAAAGGTTCAATATTAAATCCATTTAATGGAGTTGATATAAAGCATGTAAATGAAGTTCCAACACTGTTATCAAAATCAATTGATTTTATAGAAACACCATTAGTGTTATTTGTTGTAATTATTTTTACTCTCTCATCAGGTAATCCATTTGGTTTATCATTAATTATAACGTTTGATATTGTACTTTGATTCATTACAACTTCTAAATATCCACTGTTTATTTCTAAACCTGTATTTGGATCAACGATTATTATTTTAGGAGCATCACTATAATTTTGTCCCCCAGATGTTACAGTGATAATTCCTATAGTATTTCCATTTGATGTCCTAATTATTGGAGATACGGGTGCACTAGGGTTTAAAGTTTTATCTGTTGAGTATTCAAAACTATCATTTAAAATTCTTACCTCTTTTATTTTACCTATTGAATTTGATAGTAAATCAACAGTTGCATCTGAGGCAATCGTAGAAGACGATCCAGAGAGCACTGGGAGTTTTTTATATCCTGTTCCCCCTGATACTAATTGAACATCTCCTATGCCGTCCTGAGAGGAAATAGAAGTTGTTTTATAAGAAATTGATTTTGATTTAGAAATTATATTTTGATTAAAATCATTTGTATTATAAGATAATCTCTCTGGATTTTTATCTAAAAATATATCAAATGTAGTTGAACCAATTGATGAAACTTTGTAATCTCCAGTGTAATTACTGTTTACATAATTTATTTGATTATTATCAATTACTTCTGTGTCTACTGTATTGATATATCCAGATTTTTCTAAATTATAGTATAATTTAGAGGGTAATGAAGTGGAAAATCCAACAGTCAATGATGATCCTACTCGAATCACATTAAATTCAGTTGATGAACCTGCTGATATGATTTCATTATTAAAATCATTATCAAAATATACTTTAAATTCATAATTATTAAGTGAAGAATCCGATAAATCAAAAACAATATTATTATTTTTTACCACATCTATACGTGGATTTATTTTAGATAATGTCTGTGTTGATCCCCCAGTTGAACCTAACCCAACTACTACTGGAGGTTTACTTTGAGAATCAAGGTAACTCTCTGTAAGTTTAAAATTATTATCATCAACCTTAAATACAAAATATTCTTTATTAACAAGACCTTGTGGTGCTAAGTTAGAATTGTATTTTATTTTATCCCCAGTATTTAAATTATGGGATTGTACAGTAAAGGTGTTTGTGGTTGTATTAATGCCAGTTGAATTTAATCCTATTTGATCAAATAATAGATATCCAGTTCCTAAATCACGTTTAACACTTACTGTTGATAGGGTTCCAATCCCTACATTCAAACCAGGTTTAACATTTAATGTAATTTGATCATTCAATGATAAAGTATGTGAAGTGCTTAAGGTTACCTTTGTATTAAATTTTTTAATATTTCCTGTAATCTGATTGAAATCACTTTCGAATAAATATTCATCACTATCATTACCAACAGATATTGATCTAAAAAATAATTCACTAAATGTTGCACCAATTCCTGTTTTTAATCCTATTAAATCTTTCCCACTATTAACAACGTGTAAATTATTTGTTGGTAAATTAAATATTGCAGATGTTGGAGTTGTTGACACAGAAATTTGAGATTTACCAGTTGGTATCGATAAATTTATTTTTTGATTATTAAAGAATGGATGATTACTTAGTAATATTTTTTGTGTAGGTATATTTCTATTAACTGTACTATCCAAAAATACAAAGGAAGTCTGATGATTAAATCCTGGTGTAGTGCCAACTCCAACAGATTTTGTTGGGTTGAAAAATATTTTATCATTTCTCTTAGAATCGAAGTATGATACTTTTTCATTTATTGTAAATGTATTTGATTCAAAGACAATTGGTGATGTAGCTGAATGTGAAGTTCCTGTTACTGACCTTTTTATTCTCAAAACATTGTTATCAAAAACATTCAAAATTTTCATTGTTTCGATGCCAACTCGTATGCTTCCTCCTATTGATACATTTTCAGGTATACTTGATACAGTAATTTCTGTTGTCAAACCTGCAGTTACAGTAGAATTGATAGTTGATATATTTTTTGATACGAAAGAAGATACCCCTATTATATTAAACTGATCTAAATTAATAATATCTGTAGATAATCCTGACAATACCACCGAATCTTTATTATTTAAATTGTGTGGAATATCAGTATCAACAATTAATTGATCTTGATTCCAAATTAATATTGCGTTATTAATTTGATTAACTGTGGTATCAAGATTTGTTATCCCTTTACCCTTCAATTTTGATACTCTTACATTCAATCCATCACCACTTGTGTTCGTATTGTCAAAGATTAAATTATCATTAACTTTATAATTTTGCCCTGAATTAACAACTTTTATATTTTCCACTGTCCCCGAAGACACAGATTCTACTATGCTTTTTTGTTGTGTTATCTCATTAGTTTCAACTAAAAAATCATTATCAGCAAAAGAATCTGATACTTTATATGGGAATGTATTTCTTTTAAAACTGGAAGAATTCAAATCGTATGATTGATTGAAAGGTGAGAAATTAGATTCAATTGATTTTGATCTAAATTTATTACCTATAAAATATGGGAAAGTTGAAATTCCAGCATTAGTAATAGTTGCATGATAAGCATATACACCATTTGGAAAATCATCATTGATTTCATACCTACCGTTAAATATATCTAAATCACCACTATCATCAAATTTATAATCTTCTACAAAAAATTTTTCTGGGAAAACTGATAAACTCGGTCTATCAACATAATTCGTATCAACATTGTAACTAGATGTCAATAATCTTACTGAACCACTTTTATCTGCGTTCTTACCATAAGGACCATAAATTGGGTTGCCATCATAAGCCCAACCTATGATAGGTGATGCTTCACTACCTCCATCATCAAACGTAACAGTGCTATATCCACATACAGTATACTTTAATTTACCTTCACCTTTAGATAATGATGCATTTGTTGAATTATTATAATTTTTGTTTAATGATAAAGATCTGACATCTGCATCAAAAATAAAATCTGATCCTGAGGGTTTAACAGTGATCGTGGAATCAGTTGAATATCCTAAACCAGGATTAATTACAATTACATCAGTTATTTTTTGATTTGTTATTATTGGTCTTAATACTGCTCCAGATCCGTTTTTATCATTAACAATAAGGTCAGGAGATGAAAAGTATTCCGTTCCACCATAATCAATACTAACAGAATCTACTTGACCATTAAGTATATTTAATTTTAATGCAGCATCTTTTCCATTTTTTATTGAAATGGTGGGTTTTTTATGGTAATTTAATATAGTTGAACCATATCCAGTGCCATTCTCATAAAGATATAAATTTGTTACAGAACCTTTAACCACAGGGGTCAATTCAACTGTTTGTAGTGAAGTCGTGCCCAGACCAACCGACGTGAAATTGATAAATGCCTTTATTTTTGGATAACTAAATTGTTGAAATCCAGTTCCAGTTGATGATATTTCTACTATGTCATCTCTTTCAAAATTCGAGGTAATTGTACCACCAATACCTGCATCATATAATTGAAATTTATTTTCATCTAATTTTTTTACAAAATAATCATTAGTAGTGCTTAGTCCAGAAATGAATTCAGGTTGTGTTGTCCCTAATCCAACAGCATTGGAGTATTGAACTACATCACCAGTTTCAAATCCGTGATTTGTAAATTTAATTGCATTATAATTAGTTAAAATTCCAGTTGGTTTTACTAATAGTTTTTTATTTCTATAATTTTCACCAGGATTTATTACTTTTACCTCTGACAAATTATTTTTTGATGAACTTAATCTAAATTTTTGAATGCCACTACCACCACTCACTAGATTAATTGGATTTGTGCTTGTCCTTTGATCTTCAGAAGTATTATATAATCTTATTGTCTTATTATTAAGAACTGATGCAAAATAATTTGCACCACTTAGTAAAGTTGTTGATGCAATGGACACAGAAGTGTTATTTTGATTATCGTATACAATCTCCTGACCATCAACAAAATTATGCTCTTTTAAAAATGTTATTGTGTTTATTGTAGTATTAATCCCACCACCAGTTAACGTTGTTCTTGAATCAAAAATAACACTTCTAAATCTTTTAACAATAATTGGTTCTAGCACACAATTAGAACCATTACCACCAGTCACTCCTATTGAAACTACTTCATTTATATCAAAATCTTGAGGATCTACAAAAACTGTTTTAACAGATCCATTTATTACTGGTTGAACTAAAGCAGTTGTTCCTATTCCAGTTGATACTGTAAATTTTGGTTCATCTACGACATCAAAATTAGCACCAGCACTTAAAACAGAAGTTGAGTTTAAAGGACCAAAATATACTTTATCATTTGATTTATAATTTGATATTTCAACACCATTTATTAAAATTCCTATTTGACCTGGATTAGTGGTTTCACCTTTTCCTGTTGATAAATCTTGTTTTAATGGGAATTTTTTTAATAATTTTTGAGGTGTAATTAATTTATCTTTATGATCAATTAAAGTAAATACATGAGTAGAAATTCCAGTGGGTGGTGTGAAAGATATGAACGAATCACTTGGTATGCTAGATCTTGAATTGTATAATTTAATCTTTTTTGAATTATCATCTATTTTATTTTTTATAAAATATGAACCTGTCTCAAGTCCAACTAAAGGTTCACCACTTGGTTGATAAAATACCTCTGTTCCGGTTAAAAAACTAACATTTTCTTCAAATGTTATGGTTGTAAATTCTTCTAAATCATTTTTATCAGTTAATTGACCTTGAGTGTTAATTCCAATCCTCAATGTTTCTTCATTTATCCGTGTCTCAATCAATTCTGTAAATGGAAATTTTTTAGTGATTAAACTCTCATTATAAGATGGTAATGAATTTGATGCCACATAAGCAAAATCATCAAATTCATCAATATATACATTTTGAATATCTGATGTAATTATATTATTTCCATATGATATTTGTGCAGCATTTACATCGGAAAATGCTTTATTAAGTTTTCTGCGTATTTTATATTTTTCACCTGTTGTTCGTATAAAGTCAAATCTTTCTAAACTTACGGTATTATCATCAATTATTTTATTTACGTAAGGAATATCATCATTATCTAGTGGATATACAACTTCATTTGTTCCCGTTTTTAATAACTCTATTTTGTCTCCTTCTTTTAAACTTGATTTGTCAATTTTGCTAAACAAGGTTATGGTAGAACTACTAGTAAATTGATCTATTTCATAAGTTGAACTAGTATTATAAATCCAAGAATTTGCAAATGTTTGTTTATAATTTTTTACTGTAGGATTTATTATTTTATCACCGATACTTTTGACAAATAATTCATCATTTTCTTCAACATCCAACGATGATATATTTTTATATTCATTTAAAACACCAGTAAATCTTAATTCTACTTTTTTACTTAGATCTCCATTTTCATAAGCATAGTAAACTTCACTAGATCTAATATTATCAGTTGGTGAAATTGTTGGTACATCTTTACAATCTAAAAATTGATTAACTGTTTTACTACCATAAGAAAATGTGTTTGATCCAGAAACTAATAATCCTGATGTTGCAAATCCAACAGTTGAATCTACAGTAACAACTGATGAGTCTTTTGATATCGTCTCAAGACATTTTGTATTAGGAATTATGGTAAAATCATCAGATATTTCTGATTCATTATTAAAACCAACAAAAAGTTCAAATTTAAAATATTGTTTATCATTTCTTGTGAATGGTTCAACCTGTGAAATAGATGTATTGATATCTAAATTCAAATCACTTTTAAATAATGATTGACCAATGAGAAGTAAAGGATTTCCTGATATTACTTCTGCAATCGCAACATCTCTTCTCACATACTTTGCTGTCGATGGTTTAATCAGAAATTCTTCTAAATTTATTACTTTTACAGCTACGTTGAATAATGCTCTGAATAATATTCTAAAAGACTCATCGGTGCCTTTTGATTGATATAAGGATCTAGAATTCTTTAAAAAATTACCTACGTTTAAATCAGTTGTAAAATCTGTTTTTTCAAGTCCTGGTGTTATTGTTGATTTAATTTTTTGATAAAATTCTTTTAAAAATAATACTGATAAATTTTCAACAGATGTTGATGTTGAGTGTTCAGATGCAGTGGACGTTGAAAAAACTAAATTTTCTTTTTCAAGATCTGCGTGATAACTTGTAATACCACTAAATCCACGTTCACAACCAATAAAACTGTTTGTGGTTATTCCAGTATAAGTAATTATCTCATCATCGATCTTTAGTAAACCATATTGATTTGGAAATCCTTTTGTGCTATTAACAGAAATTGTTTTAGCACCAATCGTAGTGATACCAGTCAAAGTTGTGGAATTTTGAATTACATTTGGAGTTAAATTATCCAGATTTAAATATTGATCTAAATTATCTACAATATCAACTGGAGCACCTTGATGTTCCTGAGAAATATAATATTGATTTAGGAAATCAACAGTTAATGGACTCTCATCCAAAATAAATTGTGGAAGTTGATTTGATAAAATATCCTGTATTTTTACTCTTGTATTAATACCAGTGCCAATCATATTATATACGTTTTAAATTTCCGTTTGAATAACTAGATGTATAAAAATCTCTGGCAAATTGAACACCAGAAACATCATCACCTGATGCAATAACATCTCTAACCATATTTATGGAACTATCCGCAACACTAAAAGATACGTATAAATCCTTAAGTCCAACAACATCATTCGATTCAGGAAAAGCTTGAATCTCAATAATATTATCAGGTTTTTCTGTTGATACAATATTAACTGTGTTAAGTATCACTTCACCCTTTACATAATCAACAATACCTGCTGAAGATTTAACAATAGTGAATACATCTGTATTTCCTGAGGAATTTTCTCTAACGATAGAAATAACACCAGTTCTCATATCACTATTAGGAACGTCAGTTAGATATACTTTTGAATTGACACCATTAATGAAAAATCCTGTAGATTTAATATTAAATCCAGTAGTGTTTACATGGAACTGATTACCAAAACACAATTCATATTGTGCAAACTGATTTAATGTGACTTGCAAATCTCTTCTTACCACTACTTTCGTAATGTTAGATGTAATTGATGTATCTGTCTTATCAATTACCTGTAAAATTTTACTATACTTGAACCTTCCACCAAATTTATTTAATTCAATTGATTTTGAGTAGGCATTTAAATTATTAATTATTGCAGTTTTTAATGATGAAGAACTTGAAACTAAAGAATTGTTATAGTAAACAGAAGACATTATTTCAACATATAAAACTTTCAAATCTACAATTTTTTGATTTATACCAGAAACTGAGTATGTTTTTAATTTGGATAATATAAGTTGTTTAGAAAAATCAGATACAAAACTTCCATTTTTTGGTTTAATACTTATGTTTATTGTCCCAAATTCTGGTGGGTCAAGTTCTTCACCTCCTACCACCGCCACAGACTCTGTGTTGGGATATATTTTCTTTACTAATGATTCATAGTCTCTTGCAGTTACCGCACGGTTCTGTGAGGAATATGAGTATGGTGAGTAATATTTTATAGAACTCAAAGACTCTATTTCAGATCCATTTATTGATGATTGATCAGTTGTTATGATAACTGATGATTCTGGGGTGATAGATCCACCATTTTGATTTACAAGAGTTCCAGAGAAGGTAAAATTAGACACACCATTTCCTTCATCACCATCTGTAATTAAATATCTTACTGTTATTGTATCACCGTCCTCTTGACTTAATCCATGAGCATTACCCAATTTTCTTCCAAAAATTCCATCACCAAAAATTAATTCATATCTTTCGTCTTGTACTTCCCTTATAAAATATATTCTAGATAATGATGTAACATCATTTAATTCTGTTGCTAAATTATATTTTACCCCATCTCCACTGTCTCCATTTTTTTTAATTGATACTCTAATCGTTGAAGAATCTATATTTTGATTATCTAATATGAATCTTTGATCTAATGATCCATCATATAAAAATACTTGTGATAGATAAACACCTTGATATATGTTAACATTATTAAATGATGCAACATTATTATTCACTGTTGTTGTTATACTATCAACAGTAGAAAATGTAAATGATGAATCGTTAAGTCCTCCTGTGCATACAAGACCTGGTTGTAAAGTAACAGTCGTTGTATTGTCAGGAACTTCTACATCAAAACTAATTTGAGATAGTGCAGCAGTCTTTGATCTAGGTGTATATCCAATGTTACTAGCCAATGAAACAACGTTCTCTCTTAAAGTTGCTGAATCGAGAAAAGACTCATTAACTATCATATTGGCATTGAATGCTGTTACATAAGTATTATATGCTAATGTATCAATTAATATTGAAAAATTAGAACCATCAAAATCAAATCCACTAAAATTTGAATTAGATCTTAAATAATCTTTAATTTGTGTCTTAATTTGGTCAAAATCAAGATTTGCGTAATTATTATAAGGCATTTTATCGAGTTGCCTCTAGGATGAAGGTGTATTCTTGTGTTGGAAATTCTTGACCCACAATATCAAAAATAACAGTTACTTCAAAATTATTATCATCAGGTCTTGGATTTACTTCAACCCTTACATTTTCGACTCTTGGTTCAAAATTACGTATTGAAGTTAAAATTTGATCTTCAATAACTGTTGCTGTACCATAATCTACAAAATCAAATAAACTTTGATAGACATCAGATCCAAATAAGGGGTTAAAAAATTTCTCAGTAGGTATTGTTTGCACTATGTTACGTACAGATCTTCGCACTGCATTTTCATTTTTTAAAATAGGAAGATCTTTGGTCACCGGATGTGGTGAAAAAGACAAACTTATGTCTTTATATGATCTAAATATCCTCGTTACGGGCATTTAACATAGTTTTTTTATTATTTATATGGTTTTTTTAAAAAATAATTAACGATTGATTGTTCTTATCTTATAATCGTCCGTATCGAAGTGAAAAATGAGCTCATTTGCAACTTTTGTAGGTGAAGAAGACCCACATGTGAAGATATCAACTGCTGCACAACCTTTTTCTGGCCAAGTATGAAGAGAAAAATGACTTTCGGCAAGAGAAATGTTAACAGTTACTCCTTGTACCGGAAAAGAGTGACTAAAAACGTTCAAAATTTGCATTCCTTCGTCCTCAACAGCTGAAATCATGATTTTTTCAAGATTTTTACGATGATTTAGCAAATAATATGAGACATCATAAAAATTTATCAACAAATGTTTTCCCATTTTTGACATTTTAGCCTAATTCTGGTTCAATATTGATATTTACGACTCCTTCTTGCAAATTTGCAGTATTTCCTGCTCCAATATTAGTGTCAATTGACCTCTCTTTTGCTGTTTTCCAGAAATAATTCTCTTCTGACCCTAATCCATCAC
>MDSY01129200.1_pt1 | contig 28317 bp, 26 predicted proteins | sample 811131 | NCBI WGS metagenome assembly MDSY01 (sample SAMN05326643, study PRJNA326480) | marine metagenome | isolation source: seawater | place: Atlantic Ocean: South West | collected 2010
AGGTGGAATGTTAATTACTAACAATCGCAATATATATAATTTAGCACGTTCTTACCAAAATAGAGGTCGTAACATGAGTTCAAATCAGGAGCTATATGACTTTGCGGGTAGAAATGTTAGAATGACTGAGTTTTCTGGTTTATTGGGAAAAATTCAACTTAAAAATTTAGATAAATATCTTAAAAAAAGAAGATTAAACATAAAATTATATACTCAATATTTAAGTTTAAATAAATTTATAAAATTTATAATACCAAAAAAATTAGAGGAATCATCTTTCTGGAAATTACCAATAATTTTAAAAGATAAAAAGACAAGAGAAAATCTTTTAAAACATTTGATATCTAAAAAAATATTCGCTGATAAATCTTATTTTCCATTACTTCATTTTCAGCCAGCACTAAAAAATAGATTAAAAGTTAAAAAAAATAGTTTAAAAATTAGTGAACAACTTTCTGATACTCATTTATTATTACCATGCCATCAAGATTTAAAAAATAAAGATATTAAATATGTATGTAATTCAATAAATGAATTTTTTAATATATGATAATCTCAATACACCAACCACAATACCTACCCTGGGATAATTTTTTTAAGAAAATAAAAAAATCTGATTGTTTTATTTTTTTAGATAATGTTGAATTTCAAAAAAACGGTCTTCAAAATAGAAATCAAATTAAAACATCAAATGGACCAATATGGCTAACTGTGCCTATAAAACAAAAGCTTGGTCAAAAAATTTCTGATGTTGAGATTGATAATTCAAAAGATTGGAAAAAAAAACATTGGAAGACTATTAGTGAAAATTATAATAAATCAAAACATTTTGATAATTTCAAGGGAAATTTCCAAAATATATTTTTATCCAATTGGAATAATTTATCAGAACTTAATATTAAAATCATTTTAGAAATTTTAATGATTTTGAATATCAAAACAAAAATATATAAAGCTAGTGATTTAAAAGTAAAAGGTAAATCAACTGAACTATTAGTAAATTTATGTAAAAAAATAAATAGTAAAACTTATATATCAGGGGAGGGAGGCGAAAATTATCTTGAATTAGAAAAATTTAAAGAAGCAGGTATCCAAGTAATTTTTGAAAAAAATATTAATCAAAAACCATATAAACAAAATCATGATAAGATAGGATTTGTACAAAATCTTTCTATTATCGATAATTTGTTTAATAATGGAAAAGAAGCTCTTGAAATATGAAAAAAAAAAAAATTCTATCTATAAGTGGAATTAGATCAGATTATGATTTGATGTCAAATTTATTTATCAAATTAAATAAAGATTCAAATATAGATTTTGGATTAATAGTAACCGGTGCTCATTTAGAAAAAAAATATGGTTATACTTATAATGAGATACTTAAAGATAAGATAAAGGTTATTGCTAAAGTTAAGAGCTTCATTGGAGGAACTGGTTTGTCACCAAGAGCGTTAAGTTTATTTAAGCAAGGTACTAAAATGGTTAGTATAGTAAAAAAATTCAAACCAAATCTTATTCTTACAATGGGTGACAGAGAAGAAAGTATAGTCATTTCATTAATTGCAACATATCTAAATATTCCAATTGCTCATATTAGTGGTGGAGATAAAGTGGTTGGTAACATTGATGATCATATTAGACATGCCGTGTCTAAGTTAGCCCACATACATTATCCAACAAGCCTAGATAGTAAAAATAGACTTATTAAATTAGGTGAAAATAAAAAATATATTTTTAACTTTGGAAATCCTGGTTTAGACAGGTTGAAGCAAGAAAAAAGACTATCTTTAAAAACAATAAGTACAAAATTAAATTTTGTGATTAAAAAAAGGGATAGATATTTTGTTTGTATACAACACTCTTTGTCATCAGAGTTTAATAAATCTCATGACCAAATGTTTTTAACTTTAAATTGTCTTAAGGAATTAAAAATAAAAACTATTATAATATATCCCAATAGTGATGCTGGAAGTGAGGGTATTATATCAGCTATTAATAAATTTAAAGATGTAGATTTTTTTTGTATTAAAAAAAACTTGCCAAGAAATATTTTTGTAAATTTGCTTAGAAACTGTAGATGTTTGATAGGCAATTCAAGTGCTGGCATATTAGAAACACCATTTCTAGGAAAACCATCAATTAATATTGGTAAGAGACAATCAAAAAGACATCATGCAAAAAATACAATCTTTATATCAAGTAAAAAAAAAACAATATTAAATACAATAAATATGGTAGGTGATAACAAATTTTATAAAAAGATTGCAAAAATAAATTATATATTTGGATCAGGAAATGCATCTGACAAAATAATAAAATCTTTAAAATCTATAAAAATTAGTGATAATTTTTTTAATAAAGAGATAAAATATTAATTATGAAAAAAAAAATTGTTTTAGTTATTGCTCCCCACTCAGATGATGAAACATTGGGATGTGGAGGCACAATATTAAAACACTTTAAAAATAAAGATCAAATAAATTGGTTAATTATGACAAAGATAGAATTAGTCAAGAATTACAAAAAAATAACTGTCAAAAAAAAAATAAATGAGATTAAGCGTGTAAATAAAAGTTATAAATTTAAAAGCATGTTTCGCTTGAATTTTGAGCCAGCTACACTTGATACAATACCCAAAAAAGATGTCATTACAGAAATTCAAAAAATAATAGTAAAAATAAAACCAAATACTATTTATATACCATATGGTGGTGATGCTCATTCGGATCACAAAATAACTTTTGAAGCATGCTGTGCGATATCAAAATCATTTAGAAATAAATTTATTAAAAAAGTAATAGTTTATGAAACGCCATCAGAAACTGATTTTAACATAAACCCTAAGATTAAAAATTTTAAACCAAACCTGTGGATAGATATATCAAAACAAATTAAACAAAAAATCAAAATATTGAAGATTTATAAAACTGAGATTGGAAAACACACTTTTCCAAGAAGTATTGAAAATATAGTGTCATATGCAAAAATTAGAGGTTCAGTAAGTGGCCATAGTCATGCTGAAGCATTTCAAATTATTAAGGAAATTCAATAATGATAAAAGATATCTGGAAAAAAGCTATACTTCCTTTAAATAGCCAAGTTAAAGATGCAATAAGATCCTTGGAGCTTAGTGGTACGAAAATAGTATTAATTGTAAATGCTAAGGGTAAATTTATAGGTACAATTACAGATGGAGATATAAGAAGGTTTATAATTAAAAAAACAAATATAAATGAGCCAATTAATAATCTTATTAATAAAAATTGCCAAACAATTTTAGAGAGTGTAACCAAAAATAAAATCATTCAATTAATGAATTTATATAAAATAAATCAAATTCCAATCATAGATAGATTTAAAAATATTAAAGGATTAATTACTTTAGAAGAAATCCTTTCTATAAAAACTAAAAATAATTTGTTTTTTATAATGGCTGGCGGAAAAGGATTAAGATTAGGTGATCTAACAAAAAAAATCCCAAAACCAATGCTGAAAGTTGGTGATAAACCAATGATAGAAAGAGTAATCGAAAATGCTAAAAGGGGTGGTTTTGTAAATTTTCTACTTAGTGTAAATTATAAAAAAAATAAAATTATTAATTATTTTAAAGATGGATCAAAACTAGAGATCAAAATAGATTATATTAAAGAAAGCATGAAAACACCTCTTGGGACAGCTGGATCTCTCAGTTATTTGCCAAAAACGAAGCATCCGGTTGTAGTTTCTAATGCAGATGTGTTAACAGACATAGACTATGACGAGCTTTTAAACTTTCATAATGAGAATAAATCAGATTTTACAGTTGTTACCGCATCAAACAAAATTGAAACATTATTTGGGCAAGTGGAATTAAAAAGTAACAAAATTGTTGGAATAAAAGAAAAGCCTGTGATTAAAATTCAAGTTGCAGCTGGTATTTATGTTTTTAATCCAGGTGTAGTCAAATATTTAAAAAAGAGAACTAAGATAAATATGAATGAGTTGATATTAAAACTAATATCTAAAAATAAAAAAGTTTATTCTTATTCAATAAATGGTGATTGGACAGATTTAGGAAATAGAGAAGATTATTTTAATATTCAGAATAAATATAATTAAGTGAAGATAATTAAATATTGTATAATTTGTGCAAGGGCAGGCTCAAAGGGTGTCAAAAATAAAAATATTGTTAAATTAAATAATAAATTACTAATAGATTATACAATAGAAAATGCTTTAAAATCAAAACTTTTTGATAAGGTAATAATTACAACTGATATAAAAAAAATTTTAAAAAAATACAAAAGTTATAAAAAATTAATTATTTTAAAAAGAAGGAAAAAACTTAGTAATGATACTTCTGAAAAGATATTATCTATTAGAGATGCAGTGTTACGAGTTGAAAATACAACTAGAGAAAAAAGTTCAATTGTTTTTGATTTAGATATAACTTCACCCTTAAGAAAAATAATAGATATTAAAAAAGCTTTTAAAATTTTTAATAAGAAAAATTTAGACAATTTATTTTCAGTTAACGAGTCTAGAAAAAACCCATATTTTAATATGGTAGAAATTACAAAAGAAAACAAAATTAAAAAAATCAAAAAATTACAATTAGCTTCTATAGTAAGAAGACAAGATGCTCCAAAAGTTTTTGACATGAATGCATCAATTTATATTTGGAAAAGAAAAATTTTATTTAGCAAAAACTATCTATTTAGAAAAAAAACAGGTATTTATATAATGCCATTTAAAAGATCTATTGATATAGATAGTAAAGATGATTTAAGTTTAGTTAAACACTTTAAAAACAAATGATAAATTTTAAAAATAAGATTATTCTTATTGCTGGAGGCAACGGGCTAGTAGGAAACAAAATTATTTCTCAAATAATTAAACTAGGATGTAAGCAAATTATTAATTTTGATTTAGAATCAAGCCAAACAAGTAAATCAAAAAAAATAATTTATAAAAAAATAGATATAACAAATATAGATATATTTACTGATAGTATTAATGAACTAGTTAAAAATAAAAAAACTTGTCCTGATATTTTTATTAATTGCTCATATCCACGCTCTAAAGACTGGCCAGATAATAACTTTAAGTCTATAAAATTAAATAATTACAAAGAGAACATAGATTTGCATCTTAATTCATATATTTGGACAACAAGATTAATCTTAGAAAAAATGAAATATTACAAAAAAAAAGGATCTGTTCTTTTATTTAGTTCTATTTATGGAATTATTGCACAAAATAATACAATTTACCAAAATAATTCATTAAATCAAAATTTTACATATCCAATTATTAAGCATGGTATAAATGGTGGTGTAAAACAATTTGCTGCTTATTATGGTAAATATAACATCAGAGTTAATGCAATTTGTCCAGGTGGCATCATAAATAAAAATTTAAAAAAGAATGAAAAATTTATAAAAAATTATTCTCACATTTGTCCTCTAGGGAGACTTGCTACACCTGAGGAAGTTGCTAATACTGCAATTTTCTTAGTGTCAGATGCATCCTCATACACAACAGGTGCTTTAGCAATGGTTGATGGAGGGTGGTCAATAGTCTAGTTTACTTTAAACCATTGAAGAGAAAACAATATTCTTAAAACTTTAAAAAAAAATATTTTGAATTTATTTTCAGGTTTATATCTAAAGGAAATTTTCAATAGTGCCGATATTTTTTTAAAATAGTATCTATTTGTAATATTATCTTTTCTATCAATATAACTTCCTAATACTTTGGGAATTATTTTTAATTTAATATCATTCGAGATTTTTAACCACAAATCATAATCTTGAGCATTTTTTAAATTTTTATCAAATCTTAATTTTTTTCCAAAATCATTTTTTTTACAAGTTACAGCTGAAGTTGAAAAAAAATTTGATTTATAAAGTTGTAAAAACAAATCTTCTTTATGATTGATTAAATTACCATGTTTTAAAATTGTATTTTTTTTGGATGTTATAAATTTTTCCCAGTGAATAAAAAAATTTTTGTTTGGGAATTTTTTTATATAATTTTTTAAAATTAATATTTTGTTATTGTGCCATGCATCATCAGAGTCTAGAAAACAAATATAATTTGAAGTAGATTTAGCTAAAGCTAAATTTCTTGCACTACCAGGGCCTCGATGTTTTGATTTAATTAATTTAAATATAATCTTTTTATTTTGAAACAATTTTTTATAACTTTTAAGAATTTTAAAAGTATTGTCATTTGAACCATCATCACAAAAAATCACTTCATCTGGAAGTTTTTTTTGATTAAGTAGCATATTTAAAGTTCTAGTTATAAACTTTTCAGAATTGTAAGTTGGACAAATTATTGATATCTTAATTTTTGCCATGAATATCAAGCCATTTAATTAAAGTATACATCATGAAAATATCACTAGAATATTTTTTAAATAATTTTTTAGTTAAGATAATTTTTTTTAATTCATTGAAATTAATAATTTCTTCTAGTTCTTGTGAATTTACATTTAGTAAATAATTTTTAAAATATTCAAAATCATTTTCTACCCATTCATTTGAAGGTACGTTAAAACCACTTTTTTTTTGATTAATAATACTTAATGGTAGTAAATATTTAAAAATTTTCTTTAGTAATAATTTTGATGTTTTAAAGTTTTTGCTAACTATTAAATTTTGAGGAAAAGAGAATATTTTTTCAATAATACGGTGATCTAGTAATGGTACCCTTACTTCAACACTATTATCCATACTGGTTTGATCTGCAATGTATAACAAATTATCTGGCACGTAATATTTTAAATCATGCAACATTCCAGCAAAAGTTGGGCCAAATCTTTTATAATTATAATCATATGATTTAAATTTGTGATTAATTAAACTACAGCCTTCAGCAAATAAGTTTTTCTTAAAAACTCTTTTTAAAAACCCAAGATTAGTTCCCGATGAATTTGTAACAAACCGCAAGATAGGATCTGTTAGTTTAATCTCATAATGAAGAAGATTATCATTAGATTCAAATATATTTTTTTTTTTAAATATTTTCTTTTTTATAAAGTTAATAAAATTACTAAGGATAAACTTTTTATTAATATAATACCTATCATAGCCACCAAAGATTTCATCTCCACCACAGCCATTTAAGATAACTTTATCTTGATTACTTTTTGATTTTGAAGCCAACAAATAACTTGGTATGGATGCAGTATCAGAATTAGGTTCATCAAATGAATTTAAAACTTTTTCATAAATTTTTTTATTTTCTTCGAATCTTAAAAAAAAGTAATTTACATTAATTTTAGTATCTTCTGATAGTTTTTTCACGTTCTCTATTTCAAGATTATTTTTACCTTCAAAATCAACGGTATAGGTATTAAATTTTTTTTTATAGTTTTTTGAAAAAATTTTTGTTATTAATGAACTATCCATCCCTCCACTTAAAAAAACACCAATTTTCGCATCACTACGTGATTGGATTTTATTAGAGTTTAAAATTAAATCCTTTAATTCACTAAAAAAAATATGTTTATTTTTACTTGTTATATCTTCATTAATCTTAATTTCTAAGTTCCAATATTTATTAATATTAATTTTATTATTTTTAATTTCAATGTAGTGACCAGGTTCAAGTTTATTAAAATCCTTCCAAATTGTTTTTGGTGCTGGTATATAACCTAAAAAAGAATAATAAAGAACACTCTCCACATCTATATTTTTTTTAATTTTTTTTGTCTTAAGTATGGAGTTTAATGTCGAAGAGAAAGTTATCTGATTGTTATTTAATGAATAATATAATGGTTTAATTCCAATTCTATCTCTTGCGATTAATAATTTTTTTTGTTTATGATCCCAGATAGAAAAGGCAAACATTCCATTAATTTTTTCAAGCATTTTATTGCCATATGCTTGGTACATTACTAGGATAACTTCAGTGTCTGAGTCTGTTCTAAAATTAAAACCTTTTTCTTTTAAGTCTTTCTTTAATTCAATGTAATTAAATATCTCACCATTGAAAACCAAAACTAAGTTCTTGTCTTCTGAATAAAAAGGTTGGTCACCACCCTCAAAATCTATTATTTTAAGTCTTCTATTACCAAGACCAATAAATTTATCTATAAAAATTCCACCTGAATCTGGTCCTCTTTTAAATAAATCTTGATTAATAGTTTCCAATTGATCCTTCTCAACATTTTTTTGATCAAAGTTAAATATTCCACATATCCCACACACTTTATATATTCCAATCTAATGTAAATTTATTTTTTTGAATTTCACTTTTGATGTTTGTAAAGTTTGTGTAACAAATTCGATTAATATATTCATGTTTACCATATCTTTTATAAGAAGCTTTATAATTGTTAATTTTTTTTTTATAAATATTTGATTTCATAACACCCTTATTTTTATTAATGTGGAAATTGATATTACCGCTTCTATTTATACAAACTAAGTCAGTATAGAAATAACTATTTATCAAATTGTTCTTTAATTTACCTTGAATACAATCATTTATAATAATTTTTTTTTTTCTTAAAATAATATTTCTAGTCCAGACACTTCCCACATTTATTCTTGAAAAGCCATTCATTATCAGACTTATTCTAAGTTCCTCTTTATCATCTTTAAATTTAACTGTGTTAAAAGATTGAGAATATTTGAATGGTAGTACTTTATTAATGGGTGTTAAACCTAGCTTATTTATTGTTATAGTATTATGATTTTTAGCAAAGTAGTCATTACTATTATGGTAATTAAAACGTCCTGTATCTACAAAAATTTGATCTCGTTTGTATGAATAAACAAAATGTCCAGCATCATGATGATAATGCCCAGGAAAATTTGGTGGTTGCGTTTTATTTAATCTAAAAATTATTTCATGGTTGAATTTTGTAAATTTAAACCATCCTGAATTTTTATTAATATTCTTTTTTATTAATTTTGTTTTTTTAAAATTAATTAATTTTTTTTTATCCATTATTCTTAAAAATAGATTATTCCACGATGCATAATTCTTTTTTTTAATTATATTCAAATTATATATTTCTGGGAAATCTGAGATCCAGGTTGGAGTAAAATCTGGCGAAATATCTCCAAATAAATGAAATAAAGTTTTATTTTTTTTTACTATAAAAAAAGAAGTACCGTTACAAAGTTTTTTATTAATTTTGTCTATATATGAAGCATACTTATGATCATTATTTTTTTTTAAAAAATAAAATATTTCAAAAATCCACCTATGAAATAAAACTTGATAGTGCGAACTACCTTCTCTTAAAAAGCCATCACTCGTGATAAGTTTGTTTATTGTGGATTTAAAAATTTTAATTGAAATATATTTGAAGTTTTTATTGTTACAAATTAAGCTTGCAAAATAAATAGCTCTTGAATTATTTATAATATGATTATTTATTGAGTTATTAAAAAATTCTAAATTATTAATTAAATAGATTGTTTCATTATTTATTCTTTGTTTAATAGATTTTGGTATTTCTTTATCTAAGAAATTATAAAATAAGAATATATTTGAAATTCTTTCTGAGACCGTGTATGGCTCCCACTTTAATGATTTTGAATATAAATTTTTATCATTTTCATAGATACTAGAATACCAATAATAAATTTCATTCTCTATCCATTTTAATTCTTTATCAGAGATTTTTTTTTTTGAAATACAGTCTATAGCCCACGAAAATCTATGTAATCTCTCTTCATCCTCAGGGTCTTTAAAATTTTTTTCCCATTCAATATTATTTATTACATTTAAGTTAGTACTCGCTAAACTTATAATCTTTTTAACTTGAATTCTTTTATACTTAATTTCTGCAAGGTTTTTTATTGTTTTAAGATAAAGTTTATTCTCATAAGTGTGATTTTTAAATAACTTTTTTTTAATAAAAAGTAGGGTTTTTTTAAAATAGTATAATAAAGTATAAATTGGATTTAAGATTATCCATCTTAAAAATAATATTTTCTCAGTCATGTATTTATTTCAAATTTTTTAATTTTATAATTTCATTTAAAAAGATTCTTCTTGCACTTTCACCTAGAGTAGCTGGAGAAGCAATGAAATTGTCTCTGTATTTATTATATAATTTGACATTTGGTTTTAATTTTAAATTTAGGTTATTCACTTTCTTGTCTAGGTAAATTTTATTAGCCTGTAAATATCTGCACAAAGAATTTATAATTAATCGATCCTCACCATAATCTGAGTAATCACAAATTAACTCAGAATCTAAAAAAATAATTGGTTTATAATTTAAAACAGCATAACTAACTGATATGCTAGTATGACATAGAACTAATTTAGACTTACTTACTAATTCAGGTGTTTTATTTTTATATATTTTTCTTTTCATAAAAAACTTATTTGCTAAAGAATTTTTTGGATGTAGTGCTATGATAACCTTTAAGTTGTATTCTTTTTCAATTCTTAAAAAAAATTTTTCAAGTGAGTTGTAATACTTGATATGGCTTTTATTTTTACCTGACTCATCATCACTATGACAAGTTAACGCTTGATCTAAAAATACAGCTGTATTTGAAACTTTTTTTGATTTATGTCTTACGTAATGGTCATAATCAATTAAATTTATCTTAACTGATTTTTTAGAAAGGAATTCTGATCTATTTTTTAGATAATTTCCAGCATAAAAAACTAAATCGAATATCTTAAAATAATTTCCTTTCGATTTGGGGACTTTTAATTTTTTTCCCTCAATCATAAGTTTTATTTTATTTAAAATTCTTTCATAAAGACTTGGGAAATCGTATGGCATCATTCCCCATAAAATTTGCATAAGATAAAAATTTTGTATCTTTAATCTTTTATGAAATTTAATATTTTCACTTGTTAATGGTAGCAGTGATAAAAATATTATTTTTTTAGACTCATATTTTTTTATTTTTGAATTAAATTCACTATAGTTTCTAATTTTTTTAACAAAGTGTTTATTAACTTTGGAAGGGTCTTTATTTTTGTATAATTTTTTATTTATATTCCAAAATTCAAAATTTTTTTTAAAAAGTTTAATTAAATCTTCAACAAACCAATCTCTAAAAATTTTATTTGTTAGTGGGGCTTGTGACAGCATTATAAATTTATTAATCATTAATTATTAATTCCAAGTATCTATTCGCCATTTTTTTTGCAGTAAAATATTTTTGTAATCGATGAGATCCATTTTTAATCAATTTTTTTCTTAAATGATTATTAGTTAATACCTCATACATCTTATTTGAAAAATCTTCTGGTTTATTCTTATTTACAAGAAATCCACTAATATTATCAACTATCACCTCTTTTAATCCTCCTGTTTTACATGCAATTACTGGTTTTTTATGATCAAATGCTTCAATAGCAACATATCCAAAAGACTCATTATATTGAGAAGGGATCACCACTAAATCTGCTTGATTATAAATTTTTTCAGTACTCTTTTCAAATTTTTTTAAAATAATACTTTTTATCAAATTATTCTTTTTTATTAAATTTATTATCTTGCTTCTTTCATCTGCATTACCATCACCATAAATATATAGCTTACTATTACTGATTTTTTTTTTAAGAATTTTAAAAGCATTAATTATATATTTAAACCCTTTTCTTTCTTCGTAAACAGCAAGCATAATTATATTTTTAGTTTTTGATTTTTTTTTAAAAAGTAATTTTTTTTCTACAGATAGCCCATTGTAGATAACTTTTTTTTTATTTTTAGATAATACTTTTTTTTGATTTAAACTTCTTAAACAAGAATTTGAAACTGAAATAAATCCTGCAACTGACTTACTAATTTTTATATCAATCACATATCTTAAAAAAATTTCAATAAAATGAATATAGTTTTTATTTTGTTCAACATAGTTATGAAAAGAATACCATGCTGGATGATTTGGTTTATATTTTTTCCATGCAAATAGAGCGCTATTACAAGATTCACCACCTTGATATCCTCCATTTATAATTAATAAACGGTCTAAATTAATATTAGAAAACATTTTTTTAAAATAATTAATTCTTAAAGTAAATGAGTTTATTAATAAGAGATATCTAAGAATTTTTTTTAAAATTAAGGGCAAATATCTTAATTTGTTTTTTTCAATATCTTGAGACAGTAGACAATCATAAGGTATATATTTTACACCTATATTTATTTTTTTTTTGTAATCAATGATACCTTTATGATGTTTATTATAAAAAATAAATATTTGGTGTTTAATTCCAAAATTATTTATTAAATTAATTAAAAAAGTATCCAGTCCTCCTCTTTTAGAGTTTTGAATGAAAAATCCAACTTTCATTATTATTAAAGATCTTCAACTTTCCAAACAGCTATTTTTTTATAATAATCACATTTATTAATTGTTTGGGAGCTGTCATTTAATAAACAAAAAATTTTTGGAAAATTAAAAGGAGGCATCATTAAATTAATTGGACGCCAAAAATCATTTAGAGTACTTTCGTTGTTGTTATAATTTTTTTCAAAAATTGTGCTTGCAAAAAATTTGGATTTTGAATTTTTAATATTCTTTATCACTTCGAAAATTTCTTTATTATTAAGATGTACAAGACAATCTCTAGTAAAAATTATATCATAATATTTAATCTCTGATTTAGTTAAATCTAAATTGATAAAATTAATATTATCAGTTTTAAAGTTATTATTATTATCAATAATTAATTTTTCAACAATATCACCACCTGTGTATTTTAAATTATCTAAATTCATTTTAGACATCCAATAAAAATCTCCACAAGGCGCATCAAGAATGGTTTTAATTTGATAATTAGATAAAAAATTTGATAGATCCCTTCTAATATTCTCCGTCACTTGTAATTCAGATCCAGCTCCAGATAAGGATTCACTTTCAGGACTTTTCCAATATGAGAACCTATGTATCATTTCAAATCGCTTCTTAGAATTGAGCTTTTTTATGTAAAACCCTAATATTAAGTCTGTTAATCTCTTATAAATTTTTTTTATTTCTGTAATAATCATATGAATAATTCTTTTTCTTAACACATTTATTTTAAACATTATAAAGATAATTTTTTATGGAAACAAAGTTATTTTTTAATAATGGAAGATCGGCTTTAAAAGCTGGACTAAAAATTTTAAATTTAAAGAAAAAAGATGAAGTTCTAGTTCCAGAGTTTATATGCGACTCTGTAATTCAACCATTTAAAGATTTAAATATTACACCAATTTTTTTTAATGTAAAAAATAACTTAAATCCTAATTGGAAAGATGTTTCTAAAAAATTTAATCAAAATACTAAAGCTATAATGATGATTCATTTTTTTGGCTTTCCGAATGAAATCGAAAAATTTTATAAATTTAAAAAAAAATAAGAAAATATATTTGATTGAAGACTATTGTCATGGCAAGAATGGTAAATATAAAAATTCTTTTTTAGGAAATTTTGGAGATATTTCTTTTTCATCTATTAAAAAAATTATTCCAATAGTAAAATCCGGAGGAATTCTTCAAATTAACCTTAAAACTATAAATTCTAATTATAAATTTATTAATAATGTACAAAAAGTAAATAGCTATAATTTTATAAATAAATTATTTCATCAATTAAAAATTATAAAAAAGTTTTATTTAAAAAAATTTAAGTATGAGATTTTTAGAAAAAAATATGAAGTTTATAATTCAATTGAATATGCCAAAAAAACTAAATTTTTTATTGGAGACAATATGTCATTAAATATTATAAAAAAATTTAATTTTGATAAAGAAAAAAAAAGAAGATTTAATTATTACAAAAAATTAGAAAAAATTTTTAATAAAAAAAATATAAAACCTTTTTTTAAGATAAACAAAGATATTATGCCTTGGTATTTTGTTGGTAAAACTAATTTAGGTATAGTGGGTAGAAAAAAACTTTTTAAATGGTGTTGGAAAAATAATATTGATTGTTTTTCATGGCCCAAGTTTCCTAAAGAAATTGAGAATAGATTGCAAAATAAAAAGAATTGGAACTCTATTATTTGTGTAAGTTTAAAAGAGAGCCAATAATGACTGAAAATTACACTTACACTTTATATGAAAAAATTGATGATGATCTCATCAATACATGGAATCTATTTGAGAAAAAAAATGAATCTATGATATTTCAATCAGCTAACTGGGTAAAATATTGGAATGATACTTATTCATCAAATCATGATTATATACAGCCAGTCATTATTTTTATTTATTATAAAAGTTCATTAGTTATGATTCTTCCTTTATGTATAAAAAAAATGAATTTTAATATTAAATCCTTAACTTGGTTGGGATATCCATATAATGACATTTGTTTTCCTTTGATTAAAAATAATTTTAAATTTGATGAAATAAATTTTAAGCATGTTTATAAGGAAATTATAAATAGTTTAAAATCCAAGCTTGATATAATTATCTTAAATAATCAGCTCTTAGAATATGGTGTAAATAAAAATCCTTTTTTAATTTTTTTTAAATCATTTAATTCAAACATTAATTACCAAATCACTAATGAGGATTTTGAGGAATATAAAAAAGAAGTTGGATTAAAAGATAACAGTGGTGTTTTTAAAAAAATTAAAATGTTAAAAAAACTAGGAGAAATTAAATTTGTATTCTCGGAGAAAAAAGATATTAGAAAAGTTTCTAACTTTATTTTTAATAATAAAATTTTACAGTATGACAAAAAAAGAAAAAATCACATATTTAAAGATAGATTTAATAAAGCTTTTATTCAAAATTTAGATCAATTAGATAATGTAATATTTTCTCATCTGACGTTGAATAATGAGATAATAGCTGCACACGTAGGTTATATTTATAAAGATACCTTTTATCATATAATGCCTACACATAATATAAAGTTTAAGAAATGTTCTCCTGGATCTATAATTTTATATAATATGATAAAAACTTCTTTTGAATTAAACTTAAAAAAATTTGATTTTACAATTGGATCAGAGCAATACAAAAGTAGGTGGTCAGACAAAAAAAACTTATTATACACTTACGTTAAACCTCTTAAAATAAAGGGGTATGTTTATCTTTTATATTCAATTATTAAAATTAATTGGATTAAATATTTCAAAAAAATTAATTAGAATTTATGCAAAAAATATTGAATTTAAATTTAAATGAGTTTGTTTGTTCCAAGTACTATTTATATTTTTTTTTTCTTCTATCAATGGTCTCTAGTTATTCTTTTATAGATTCAACTATTCCAATGTACTTAGTTGCATCAATAGCTGTGCTTATCAATTTAAAAAATCTAAAATTTACCAAAAAAAACTTTTATGGATTTATCGTTCTAGTATTTTTTTTACTGGTAAGCTTTTCTTTTACAGAAAATCTAGTTCATTCTATGAGGATAATTAGACTTTATTTTGGTTTTGTAATTTTATATATATTTTTTAGTCTGTATGATTTCAAAAAAATTAAATTAAAAGTTATCTTAATTATCTTAATATCTTGGTTGTTTACTGAAGTCTTTTTAATTAACACAATTTTAGATCAAGCTTTAATTGTAAATGATTTTAGAGATACAAAATTTTTTGGATTTTACTATAGACCAACTTCATTCAATGTAAACCCAACTGCAACTGCAGGTATATTAGTAATACTTTATTATTTTGTAGAAAATATTTTAAAAGAAAAATTAGATATTAAATTTTTATTTTTCTTTGGATTGTGTATCTTTATAATATTAAGTACAGCAGGCTATATAATGTTTTTGACATGTCTAGTTTTAAGGTTTATTTTTCATGCAAAGAATAAGTTAAGAAACTTTCTTTTTATCGTTATACTATTTGTACTTATCTATTACTTATCAATGTTATTTCCTGCAAATATTTATGGTTTTGATAATGTCTATTATAATTTCGAAAAAATATCTGGTAAATATCTAGGGTATGTTTATGAAATTAAAAAACTACAGATAGAAGAGTATCTATTTTTTTTACAACAAGAGCATAATTTTATTGATCCTTTGTTTGGCTACACCAAGATTTATTATTCGGGTTATTGTGAAAATGTGTTTATTCTTATGGTGGATAATTGCTTTACAAAGCCGCAGGGCATAGGTGGTGACTTTGGAATTATAAATGCATTATATCAAATTGGAATTATCGGCACAATTGTATTAGCTAGTTTATTTTTTTTATTTAAAAATAATAAGCTTAATTATGCAGGACTTTATATTTTATTTATAGTTTCCTCATTGCATTACCCACCACTCTTCATGCCAATGGGTCAGATATTTTTAGCTTATTCATTACAAAAAAATTTGAATTAAAGTATGAAAAAAAACACAAAAGTAACTGTAGTAATACCCTATCACAACGAACAAAAAACAATTAATAAAACATTAAAACAAATCTTTGCTCAAACATATAAAAATTTTGATGTAATATTTGTTAATTCTCAGTCGTCTGATAATTCGTCTAATTTAATAGATGACTTTATAAGAAAAAAAAAAATTAAAAAAAAATTTAAAAATGTAAATAAAAAAACTTTTTTTCCTTCATCTTCAAAAAACATTGGAGTTAGGTTATCTCAAAATAATTGGATTGCATTTATGGATTGTGATATTTTTTTTGATAAAAATTGGTTAAGTAATCAAACATCATTTATAAGAGAAAAAAAATTATCATATTCGTTTGGGTTGTGTGTGTTCAGGGGATATGGAGTCCTTGATAGTTGTTTCGTTGCTCAAACATGGGGTTATGATACAGAAATTCCAGTGATACCCTCATCTATTTTTAATAAATTAATATTTGCTAAAATTGGTTTTTTTCAAAATAAAAGAGCTGGATACGATAGAATTTGGAAAGAAAAACTTAAAAAATTTTCAAAAAATAAATTAATAATAAATAAAAAAAGTAAAATCAAATATTTTAAATATAATCATGCATCAAATTTTTTTTCTTTTATTAAAAAAATTTATAATTACTCATTAAGCTCGTGTGAAATAAAAGAAAACTTTCAACCTAAAATATATATAATATTTTTTTTAGTTTTTTTGTTATTATATGCAAATCATTCTTTGTTTTTTTTATACTCTATTTCTACATATCTAATTTTTAGGTCTTATCTATACCCATGTATTAAATCTAAGAGTTTAAAAATATTTAAATTAAGTATTTTTAATATCATATTAATGCCTGTAGTTGGTGTATCAGTTGACCTTACACGGGTGTTTGCGTATTTTATATCTTACTTAAAAAAATTAATTAAATTTTTTATACCACTGAAAAGTTTTAAGAATACCAGTCTCTAGATCTGTATAAAAATTATTATTAATTTTAAGTGCTTTCTTAATTTTCATATTACTTATCTGAACATCTTTAACTTCAGATTTATTTTTTTTTAAGTGTTTAATATATAAATTTCCAGAAATATTTTTTATTTTATCTAATACAAAATTGACAGATTTTGATTTTCCACTGGCTAAATTATAAGATCCATGACCTAGTTTAATGCTTTTAAATATAATCTTAACTAAATCTTGGACATATATGAAATCTCTTGTTTGAGAGCCATTACCAAAAATTTTTATAACTTTTTTTTTTATGGAGTTATTAATTGCTGTGTGAATTAAGCTTTTTTTATGTGCTGAAAATTCTCCATATATATTAGAAAACCTTAAATTAATTACTTTTATTTTATAAAGTTTATTAAATATCTCTGATAATTCTTCATTAAATTTTTTTGTTAATCCATAATATGACAGTGGTTTTTTAACTTCTTCTTCTTTACAGATTTTTTTGTTTTCACCATAAATTGCACCTGCTGTTGAGGCATTGATAATTGTTACTTTGCCTCGCATCTTGGAGGCAATGTTTAGTATATTTGAATAACCAATTATGTTTTGTTTTAAACAGTACGTTGGTTTGAGGTTTGACTCAAGTACTCCAGTTTGACCAGCTAAATTTATAATTACATCGAAGTTTTTTAGGGCATTTTTTAACCTTATGTAATTTGTAATATCACACCTGATCAAGTCTTTTTTATCTATATATTTGTAATTTTTTTTTACTGATAAGTTATCAATTATTTTTAAAAATATTTTTTTTTTTTTAAGTAAAAAATATAAATTAATTCCAACAAAACCAGCTCCACCAATAATTGCAATTCGCATCTTTACTTGTATAACATAGTATTTATTTATTAAAATAATATATTTAGGTATTTTAAATGGAAAAAAAAATTATTAATTTATCTTCTATATTTCTTTATTTTGTCCCATTATCTTTTATATTAGGGCCTGCAGTCTCTGAAGGACTGATTTTAATTGCTTCAGTTCTGATTATTTTTTTAATTTTTAAGAATAAAGATTTTTATTTGTTTAAAAAAAATTTCTTTTATTTTTTTTTTGATTATTAATATATTTCTTATTACTTCTTCAGTTTTAGCAGAATTTAAATCTTTATCACTTAAATCTACAGTACCTTATTTTAGGTGGACCTTGTATCTTGTGACTATTTATTATTTATCAATAAAAAAATTATCTTTTATCAGAAATTTTTCACTTTCATTTTTAGTTTGTTTCATTTTATTTTTCATCGATAGTTCAATTCAATTCACTTTTGGAAAAAATATTTTAGGTTATGAAGCTATGTTATCTAATCGGATTTCAAGTTTTTTCAAAGACGAGCTAATATTGGGAAGCTTCATATTAAAAATCGTCCCAATCATATTATTTTATTTATTTTTGTATAATCATGAATTGAAATATAAAAAATTATTATTAATTTTAATTTGTTTAACAGCTTTTTCGATGATTTTTGTTAGTGGTGAGAGATCATCAACATATCTATTTATTTTATATTTTTTATCTTTTTCGATAATTTTCTACAAAAAAATTTTTAGAGAAATTAAGTATGTTGGTTTTTTTATTATTTTTTTTCTAACAATTATTTATTTTTTTAATGATAATTATAAGGGAAGAATGTTTGATAATTTTTTTAACTCTTTGACTAATAAAATAGAACACGCTCAAATAACGAAATCAAAATTTAAAAATTTTTCAATTTTTTCATTTACTCATGAAAAACATATTACTAGTGCATACTTGATGTTCAGAAAAGGAGATTTAAAAACAAAACTTTTTGGTGTTGGTCCTAAAAATTTTAGAAATTTTTGTGGAGATATGAAGTATTGTGATTATCTAAATTGCTGCTCAACCCATCCTCATAATATTCCAGCTCAAATATTGTCAGAGACAGGTTTAATAGGAATTATAATATTGTCATTTGTTTATTTGATTTTAATTAAAATTATTATTATGAGTTTGTTTCATAATATTAAATATCAAATAAACTTTAAAGATTCAGCTAATATATTTTTAGTACTTGGTATTCTTATTGCAATCTTTCCAATAAGCACATCGGGAAATTTCTTTCATAATAAGTACTCAATACTCTTGTATTCTTTAGTTGGAATATATTATGCTAGTTTAAATAAAAATTTAATTCCTGAAAAAAAAAATTAATTTTTTCTATCAGGTATAAACATTATAGTTATAAGACTTAACATTGATGCAATAAGAAATGAAAAAAGCATTATTTTATACATTTTAAAACTATTGTTTTTAAAGCTTGTATTTTGCACATTAAAATAAATAATTTTATTTGGTTGAGCTAATATATCTTCTAAATCTAATATCTTTATTTGATAATTTGACATCATTCTTACATTATCTTTAGAATTTATTTCATTTAATAAATTAATCTTATTTTGAGTTTCTTTAATTTCTTTTTTTATCAAGCTTATTATATTATTTTTAGTCATTGAATTTGCCTCATTGCCAAACCAATTTAAATATTTAGTAATTTCATCTTTGTTTCGAGTTGATTTAACGTAAACAAATAAAAAAATTTGACTATCTGTTGAACCTAAAGTTAGTTTAGTTTTTTTTGTAAGCTCTTTATAAATTTCATTTTCAATATTTTGTTTAAAAATGATTTCTTCAGCCTTTAATGAGTATGCAAATAACAAACTCAATGGAGTGTATTCTAGCGAGTAAAAACTATCTACATCTGGAGTAGCATTAATATTCAAAATACTGTCTGTAATATTAAAATTTGATGCTGAAAAGAGTTGTTTGTATTCTACTATAGACAAAGGTAAGATTGATAGTGTAGCGGTATTATATATCGTTTTATTTTTTTCAAAAAAGAAAGCCGAGGAACAAAATATGATGATACTAAAAACGGAAATATACCAATATTTGACTATTTTTTTTAATAAATCAAAAAATGTAAAGTATTTATCTTCTTTTGTTTTCATAAAAATTTAAAATTGTTCTAATATAATTATTAATAATTTTTAATTATCTTTTTACTATCACTATCATAAGTTTTATCGATGTTAAAAAAAGAAATTAATATAGATAAATAGAATGCTATGTATGCATATCTAAAATAGGCAGTAAAAGTGTTGCAATAAACACCAATAATAACAAGTATTAAAATCAAATTTATTGAAATAATAGATTTTTTATAAAAGTAGTAAATTAATATTTGGATACCTAAAATTTCTAAGGTTAGATAGTACATAAAATAACTATTTGCAAAAAAACTAAAAGTTCCAGAGATAAAAAGAATTGGCCATATAAGTCCTCTAATTATAGATCCAGTCTGAAATTCATGAAAATTTGGAATATTGTCATAAGATCTCCCACCCATATCCGCTACGTTTCTTGCTTTAAGAAATTCTCTAATTGAAGTAATTAAATCTTGATTAGTGTTATCAAAACCAATGTCTACAACTTTTAAAAACAAATATAATGAAACAGTAATTGTCAAAACAATAAGACCTATAATTATTTTTTTATTAAAAATTTTGTAGTTTAGAAATAAAAAATAATAAATTATAGCACCATATCTTAGAGGTGTGGCAATCATAAAACTAATTAATAATGTGCTGAACATTTTGGTAGTAAAAAAAAATACAAGTGGTAGTAAAATAATTATATCTTTTAAAATATTTACAGATAAATGCATCTTATAAGGTAAAAATAAAATTATGATAAAAAATATTAAGTTTTTTATATTATAAGAGCTATCTTTAAAAGTGTACAAATAGTGTTTCAGTAAAATTACATTTATTATTAAACTAATCATAATATTTAATGAAACAACATATCTATAAAAAGTATTATGCAAAAAACTTAAAAAATTTATCTTTTGAATTGCCTCATAAAATTCAAAAGATAAACCTATTATTGATGGATATAATCTATTTGAGAAAAAATTTTTAAAATATAAATTTATATTTTCAATAATACCCTTGGATGAAGATAACATTTGATCTCGAATAAAATTATCATAATAGTATGAAGAGTCAGGATGATAGAATGGGTCTATTCCAATTATTCTTCTTTCAAAATACAAAAAAAAGTAAGTTAAAAAAGATCCTAAGATTGTTATAATTGTAATTAATATTAAGTCTTTAAATTTACTTTTCTTGTCAGGATTTAACATTTATATTTGATTTGAAATTTTGTTAATAGAATTAACAATAGTTTAATATTATTTTTTATCAATAAATAGGATATTTATGTATAAGTTAATTAAACTGTATTTATACTCCTTTTATTCTTATTAACTATTTTAATTTTAAGATTCTGATGTATATAGACTATATATGAAAATTATAATTTTAGGTGGAGATGGATTTTGTGGTTGGGCATCTTCATTGAGGTTAGCAAATAAAGGTCATGATGTATTTATTTTTGATAATTTATCTAGGCGAAAAATTGATAAAGAATTAAAAGCTAAATCTTTAACTCCCATTAAGTCGATTTATAAACGAGTAGAAACTTGGAATAGAATTAATAAAAATAAGATCAAATTCTTTAAAATTGATGTAGCAAAAGAATTTTTAAGATTAGAAAAGTTAATAAAAAAAATTAATCCACATACCATTGTTCACTTTGCTGAACAGCGTTCAGCTCCATATAGCATGATAAGTCTAAAAACTAGAAATTATACGTTGAATAATAATATAATCACTAATAATAATATTTTATATATAATTGCTAAATTAAATAAAAAGATACATCTAATTCATTTAGGTACAATGGGTGTTTATGGTTACGATTTCAGTAAATATCTATTACCAGAGGGATATTATAAGGCAAAACTATTTATCAAAAAGCATATTATAAATACTAAAATTTTACATCCAGCAAATCCAGGAAGTATTTACCACCTCAGTAAAGCTCAAGACGAATTACTTTTCCAATTTTATAACAAAATGTATGGATTAAAAATTACTGATTTACATCAAGGAGTTGTTTGGGGCACTAATACAAAAGAAACCAATCAACATCCTGATTTAGTTAATAGATATGATTATGATGGTGACTATGGGACTGTACTTAACAGATTTATTATGCAGTCAGCTTTCAATTATCCGTTGACGATACATGGAAAGGGTCAACAGGTAAGACCATTTATCAATATAAATAATACAGCTGATTGTATCTTGTTAGCTTCTGAAGATAGAAAAAAATTTAATGAAGTAAAAATTTATAATCAATTGACGGAGACATTTAAATTAATTGATTTAGCAAAAAAAATAAAAAAAATAACGAATTGTAAAATTTCATATCAAAAAAACCCTAGAATAGAAAGTGAACGTAACACTTTAATTGCAAAACCTGTAGGTTTAATTGAGTTAGGCTTGAAACCAATACCATTATCAGATGATCTTATTAAGAAAGAGATAGAAGTTGCAAAAGAAAACTATCAAAGACTAGACTTAAAAAAAATTGTTGCAAAAAGTCAATGGAAAATATGACGTAGTCTTTTAGATGAATTTTTATTTAATCTCTAATTCTTATAAATCTTTTTATCTGTTTAGAAAAGAAATCATCTTTGAGTTATCCAAAAAATATAATGTTATTCTAATAGCTAATAATGATGAATATTATGAATATTTTAATAATCACTATAAATGTGTAAAACTTAAAAACGTTTTTAATAATAGTAGTCTTTTAATAAATTTTTTATTTATTTTAAAATTGATATTTGTTTTTTTTAGAGAAAAACCTAGTTTTGTTCAAACATATACTATCCACCCAAATCTGTTGTGTATTCCCATAGCCAAGATATTTTTTGCTAAAACTTCAGCAATGATCACTGGAATGGGTGCAACCTCCATAACAAAAAATAAGCTTTTAAAATTTTTTTTAAATACGGTCTACAAAATATCTTTTTTTTTCTGTGATCATATAATTTTTGTAAATGAAAATAATAAAAAGTACTTTGAAAAAGAACTAAATATTAAGAAAAAAAATACAAAAATTTTTGGAGCAGGAGTTTCATTAAAAAAATATAATAAAAAACAAATTTTTTTTGAAAAAAAATATAATTTAAAAAGTAGCTTTAATATTCTCTTTTTAGGAAGATTGATCAAAGAAAAAGGCGTGTTAGATGCAATAAAGATGTTTAAACTTCTTAATGTTAAAAATAAAAAACTTATTTTTATTGGTGGTTTTGATTTGACAAGTTTTTCAAAAATAATTGATTATAAAATTTTTAACTATCCAGGAATAATTTTAACTGGGCACATCAAAGATCCTTACCAAATTTACCTAAAATCTGATATTTTTATTTTACCATCTTACACAGAGGGTATGCCCACCACATTAATGGAAGCTATAAGGTTTGGGGTACCTACAGTTTCCTACAAAATAGCAGGCGTAGAAGATATCATTATAAATGATTTAAACGGAGGCCTAGTAAAAACAGGAGATTATATTGGTATGCTTAAGAAGATAAAACAAATAAAAAATAATTCGAACTATAAAAGAAATTTAATACAAAATGGAAATAAACTGTCAAAAAAATTTGATAGAAAATACTCAATTAAGAAAATTATAAACGCTTACAATAATAATTTTTAATATGATAATTAACCTTATAATTTTTTTAACTTTTAATGTTTTAGTATTGTTTCTCTTAAAAAAATATTATTACTTAGTAAATATTTATGATAATCCAGATCATTTAATTAAGGCTCATGAAAAGAAAATGCCAGTTTATGGTGGTATTTTATTTTTTATAAATTTTGTTTTTTACTTAGCATTGGATATTTTATTTTTTCATGAGTTTATAAATGGCCTTAATAGAGCTAGTTTCATTTTTACAATTAGTACTTTTTCTATATTTTTTATGGGCTTAATTGACGACAAATATTTAGTCAATCCATTAAATAAGTCCATCCAGATTATATTTTTTTCATCCATATTAATTTTCTCTAGCGAGTCATTCCTAATAAAATCAATAAATTTAGAAAATTTTAATGAAATAAAATTAAATAATTTTTCATTTTTTTTTACAGTCTTGTGTGTATATGTTTTTGTGAATGCGTATAACATGCTTGATGGTGCTGATTTAAATGTTGGTATCTATAATTTTTTTTTAATTTTAGCATTATTTTACAAAAGTGAATTTGAAGATATTTTTTTAATCTTTTTAATAAGTAATATTTTTTATACGTATTTTAATTATAAAAAAAAAACCTTTTTCGGCAACAATGGAGCGTATTTTTTTAGTTTTTTAATAGCTTTCCTAATTATATATTATTTTAATATTAATTATAGATTCACCGAAAACAACGTTATATTTTTAACATTAGTTCCAATCATTGAATTAATAAGACTTTTCTTTTCTAGAATTATGAATAACAAAAGTCCTTTTTCTGGTGATTCTAATCACCTTCACCACATATCTTGCAATTTATTTGGTAAATATTGGGGTGTTATTACTTCTAACATATTTATAGTCTTACCGTTTATGATTGATCAAATTTTTAAATTAAATTTATGGTTAAATATTTTTATTTTTTTATTTTTTTATTTTTTGTTTATAAATGTTGCAAAAAAAATAATCCATAATCTTAAAAAAATAAATTGAGAAGTAATTTTAAAAAATTTGTTGCTGGATGTTTAAGTTCTTTGCATCCCCAAAATAGTAAAGATAAATTTGTTCTAACTTATCATGCAGTAAATGATCTTAAAAATGATTTAACATCAGATATTTACCAGTTAGACAAAATAAAATTTATATCTCAAATAAATTATTTAAAAAAAAATAATATAAGATTTACGACTTTGGATAATTTATTTGATGATTCTACTGGTTGTTTAGTAACATTTGATGATGGATATAAAGGTATATTGCATAATGCTGTAAAATTTTTAATTGAAAATGATATTCCTTGCCTAATTTTTGTTTGTCCTGAATATTTAAAATCTAGTTCTAATTATTATATAAATATAGATGAATTAAAAGAATTAGCTAGAAATCCACTAATTACAATTGGCTCTCATTCATTTAACCATATTCCATTAAAAGATTGTAATGATGACAAACTAGAATTTGAACTTTTCGAAAGTAAAAAATTTATAGAGGAAATTATTTCAAAAAAAGTTAAAGCCATTTCGTATCCATTTGGATCGTTTGACCATAGAACTGTAAAATTCGCAAAAAAGGCTGGATATGATTATGGATTTACAACTAAATTTAATTTTTTAAACCAAGGGGAAGATAAATTTACAATTCCTAGAGTAGACATATGGAATAATGATAATTATTCTTCATTTAAAAATAAAATTAGTGGTAAATGGAATTGGATGAGGTTTTTTTCTAAGTATTAGATTTTAATTGATTAATTAATTTCTTTCTTTTTTAACTCAATATTGTAATTAATCATTACAAATTATGAAAGTATTTATTACAGGTGTTGCTGGATTTCTTGGTTCTCATTTAGCAGAGTATTGTTTAAAAAATAATCATGAAGTTGTTGGATGTGATACTCTAGTTGGTGGAGATATAGATAATATTTCTGGACTAGATATTGAATTTCATAAAATTGATTGTAGTGATTTAGATAAAATGACAAAAGCAATGAAAAGTGTTGATGTTTTGTGTCATGCTGCAGCATTTGCACATGAAGGTTTATCAAATATATCACCTAAGCTTGTATGTGAAAATAATGTTGTTGGTTCAGTTTCAACATTTACAGCTGGTGTTAAAAATAATGTTAAAAGAATAGTATATTGCTCATCTATGGCAAGATATGGAGAAATTGATATTCCATTTTCAGAGAATAGTATTGTTAAGCCAATCGATCCCTACGGTATCTCTAAAGTTGCAGCAGAAGACATACTTAAGGTTTTAGCAAAAACTTATAGTTTTGAATACAATATAGCTATTCCACACAATATTATTGGGCCAAAACAAAAATATGATGATGCATTTAGAAATGTTGCTTCAATAATGATTAATCTTATTTTGCAAGAGCGAAGACCAACAATTTATGGAGACGGGGAACAAAAAAGATGTTTTTCAGACATAACCGATTGTATCCAATGCCTTGAACAAATGATGTTCAGTCCGAATATTGTAAATGAGACTATCAATATTGGTCCTGACGAGGAGTTTATTACAATAAGAGAATTGTACGATATGATTTCGAATAAACTTCAATTTAATGAAGAACCTATTTATGATTTAAAAAGACCAAACGAAGTTAAGCATGCCTTCTGTTCTTCTCAAAAAGCTAAAAAAATATTATCATATAAAACAACTATAAATTTATCAGACTCATTAGATAAAATGATTGATTATATTAAAACAAAAGGACCAAAAAAATTTAAGTATAATTATGAACTTGAAATAAAATCAAAAATTATGCCAGACACATGGGCAAAAAAATTATTTTAAACTTTTAATAAAATAATGAATATTTCAAAAATTAAAAAAAACCTTTCAACAATAATTTTATGTGGAGGGAAAGGTAAAAGATTATATCCTTTAACAAAAAATATTCCTAAACCATTGATAAAAATTAAAAATAAAGAAATTTTGAGCTATATATTGGATCATTTATTTAATTATAAAATCAATGATGTTATTTTAGCCACAGGATATAAACATAAAATTTTTTTAAATTTTCATTCCAAGATTAAGAATCAATCAAATATAAAAATATTAAATACGGGAGAAGATGAGGATATCATAAAGCGAATTCTTAAATGTGAAAAAATTTGTAAAGATTATATTCTTATTTGCTATGGAGATACATTGGTAGATTTGGATATTGACAAGTTGATAAGTTTTTTTTTAAAGAATCAAAATAAAATTACTCTTTCTTCATATAATTTTAAATCTCAGTTTGGCCTAATGAAAGTAGCAAAAAATGGTGATGTTAAGTCTTTTATGGAAAAACCTGATTTAGGGCTTTACTTTAATATTGGTTTTTTTATCATGAAGAAAGAAAAATTAAAAACTCTTAAATCATTTAAAAGTTTTAAAAGTTTTTTAGAAAATAAGACTTCAAAACCAATTTTTAGAAGTTTTATTCATAAAGGAAGTCACATAACTGTTAATACTATAAGTGAATTAAGTATTGCAAAAGAAAAATTAAATGAGATGAAATATGCTTAATAAATTTTGGAAAAATAAAAAAGTTCTAATTACTGGAATCGACGGTTTTGTTGGTTCAAATTTAGCAAAAAAACTTACGTCATGTGGTGCAATAGTTAATGGTATAATTCAAAAACCTAATAAAAAATCCCTTCTTTATATCGAAAAGATAGATAAAAAATGTAAGCTATTTAAAGGTGATTTAGTAGACCAAAATTTTATAAAAAAAATTTTAAAAAAAAATTTTGAAGTAATTTTTCATTTAGCGGCCCAAGTAGAAGTTGGGGTGGCAAACTCAAATCCTTTTAAAACTTGGGAAAGCAATATTAGAGGCACGTATACTTTGCTTAATAATTTGCTGGGTAACAAAAAAATTAAATCTATAATTATGGCTTCTTCTGATAAATCATATGGAACTTATCCAAAATCCTTATTACCCTATAAAGAACACTACACGTCAAGAGCTATTTTTCCATACGATGTATCAAAAGCATGTGCGGATATGATAAGTAAATCGTATTCATCTGAGCTTTTTAAGCTTCCAATTATTACTACAAGATTTTCAAATATATTTGGTCCAGGACAACTTCATTTTAGTGCATTAATACCAGATATTATGAAGTCATTAATTTTGAATAAAAAATTTATTCCAAGAGGTGATGGAAGTGATTTAAGAGATTATGTTTATATAAATGATATTGTGGATCTTTATCTATTGTTATCAAAAAATATTTATAAAAAACCCAAATTAAGAGGTGAAATTTTTAATGCAGGAATAAATAAGCCAATTTCAGTTAAAGAAGTAATAAGCAAATTTTATCTTGCCAGAAATAAAAAAGAAGAACTAAAAATAATTTTTAAATTGATGAAATCCAAAAAAAGTAAAGGAGAAATCCCATATCAATATATGGATCATGA
>MDSY01059106.1_pt1 | contig 28302 bp, 29 predicted proteins | sample 811131 | NCBI WGS metagenome assembly MDSY01 (sample SAMN05326643, study PRJNA326480) | marine metagenome | isolation source: seawater | place: Atlantic Ocean: South West | collected 2010
ACCACGTTGATAGGCTGGATGTGGAAGCGCAGTAATGCGTGTAGCTGACCAGTACTAATAGCTCAATTGGCTTGATTTATGCACTGAAAAAAATTTTGTTTATTTGTAGATACTTATAAATTCAGATATTGATTATTTTAGACAATAAAAATAATAACTAACTTAAAATTACAATGATTAAAGTTTGTATACTAGATTACGGGTCTGGAAATGTACAATCTGTTAAAAACTTGCTTCAACACCTGAAGGTTAAATCAACAATCTCAAACAATAACAAAGTAATGCTAGATAGTACACACATTATTTTGCCTGGCGTAGGAGCATTTGGTGAATCCATAAAAAAATTAAGAAAAAATATTGATATAAAGTTTTTAGAAAAAGAAGTTCTTAAAAATAAAAAACCCTTTTTAGGAATATGTGTAGGTATGCAACTATTAGCAGATGTAGGAGAAGAATTTGGAATACACAAAGGCTTAGGATGGATAAAAGGGAAAGTAATAAAACTAAAATCGAGAATATTGCCACATATTGGATGGAATGAAATCAAAATTAAAAAAAATGATTTAATTTTTCATGAATTAAAAGAAAAAGATTTTTATTTTGTAAATAGTTTCCATTTTGATGTAAAAGATAAGAAATTAATTCTTGCAAACACTAATTATAAAAGTAATTTTTGTTCCGTTGTAAATAAGCAAAATATTTACGGAGTTCAGTTTCATCCAGAAAAAAGCCAGCAAGGTGGCAAACAGATAATCAAAAATTTTTTAATTAACACATGAAAAAAAAAAGACTTATTCCAATACTTTTGTTTAAAGATGGCAATTTAGTACAAGCTCATAATTTTAAGTTTTATCAAAATTTAGGAAACCCTGAGCAAGCAGTAAAAAGATTGAGTGAATGGGGATCAGATGAATTAATATATTTAGACATATCTGATAGAAAACATGATATTGCCAGAACAGATATAAAGTATAAGTCGACTTCTAGTTTTTTAAATATAGTAAAAAAATTTTCTAAATTTTGTTTTATGCCAACAACAATTGGTGGAAAAATTAAAAATTTGAAAGATGTTGAAAAAAGACTGCTAGTGGGTGCTGATAAAATATCAATTAATTCTGCAGCATTAATTAACCCACTTCTTATTTCAAATATAGCTAAAGAGTTTGGATCACAATGTGTAGTCATATCAATTGATGTTAAAAAAATTAACAATGAATACAAAGTTTTTTATGATCATGGAACAAAGCCAAGCAGTTTTGATCTAAAAGAATGGTTGAAGATTATATATAACAATGGCGCTGGAGAAATTTTAATTAACTCGATTGATCGAGATGGATCTAAAAAAGGTTATGACATCAATTTATTGAAATTAGTAACTAAATCTTCAAAATTACCGGTTATAGCTTGTGGGGGAGTTGGAAACTTTGGTCATTTTTTCCAAGCATTCAAAAACACAAATATAGATGCTGCAGCAGCAGCAAACATATTTCATTATTCTGATCAAAGTGTATTCTTAGCTAAGAATTTTTTGTTTAAAAAGAAAATCAAAGTAAGGAAGCCAATTTTACTGAATATTAACTAACATGATAAAAACAATTTATTGTAAAGAATGTGTTTACCCAATTAGTGCAGTTAATTTAAGAATAGATGCGGATGGGATTTGTAGTAGCTGCAAAGTTCATAAAAAAAATATTTCAATGAGCAAGTCTTTTTGGAAAAAAAGGGAAAATAAACTAAGAAAAATTTTACTTGAATATAAAAAAAAAAATTTAAACAACTATGACTGCTTAATTCCTGTTAGTGGTGGAAAAGATAGCTATTATCAGGCCCATATTATAGCAAAAAAATATAAGCTAAAACCTTTGCTAGTTACTTATGATGGAAATAATTTTCTACCAGAGGGTATAAAAAATAGAGATGAAATGAAAATACACTTTGATGCAGATCATATTGTTTGGGCGCCAAGTGTTAAGGTTCTAAAAAAAATTAATAAATTAGCATTTTTAAAGATGGGGGATATGAATTGGCAAAATCATTGTGGAATCATGACAGCACCCATTATAATGGCTGAGAAATTTAAGATACCTTTAATTATTTGGGGTGAAACTTCATGGGACATATCAGGAATGTTTTCCCCTTCAGATGATGTTGAATTTAGCGCTAGAGTGAGACACGAACATGATCTAAGAGGTTTTGAATGGATAGATTTTGCAAAAGAAAAAAAAAATAAATTAAATTTTAAAGATTTTATTTGGGCAGATTACCCAAAAGATGAACAGATTTTAAAAATTGGAATTAGAGGTCTTTATATTGGTAATTTTTTATTTTGGGATGGGAAAAAAAATGCTGAATTATCAATAAAAAAATATAATTGGAGAGTTGCGAAAAAACCTTTTGAAAGGACCTATAGAAATTACTCAAATATTGATGATAGGTATGAAAATGGAGTTCATGATTTGATGAAATTTGTAAAATTTGGTTATGGCAGGTGTTCTGATCATGCCTCTAAAGATATTAGAAATGGTTATATTACTAGAGATGAAGGTATAAAATTAGTAAAAAAATATGACCATGTAGTATCTAAGGATTTGTACCATTGGTTAAAATACGTAAATATGGATCAGAAAACATTTTGGATAGTTGCTGACTCTTTTAGAGACCCTAGATTTTGGTGGATTAAAAATAATAAATGGTATAAAAATAATTTATCAGGTAAACCGACACATTATGGAAATGTTTATTTGAATAAAAAACAAATAAAATTATTTAAAATTAGACAAAATAAAATTTTAAAAAATTTTATTTAATTTAATCTTTTAAAGCCGGAATGACAGATTGGGCCCTGAAGGCAATTGTCCAATTTAATTTTCGAATTTTCTATTTTTTTAATTAAATTAAAGATTTTATTTAAATTTAATTCATATTTTTTTAGTATTTGATCAGTATGTGCAGTTGAAACATATGTAGTATTTCCTCCCAGTATTTTCATTTTGAGAAACTCTTGGGTAATTAATGTTTTATATTTCATCCATTCATTTGATTTAATAGTATAACTAGGGCATGCATCTAAACCTGAAATAATTAGATTAATATTATTTTTATTAGCTAAACTCTGTATAATTTTTTTTATCTTTTTCCCCTGATCAGAAATTATTTTCCAAGATTTTATTTTTTCCATAATTTCTAAAGTTTTAAGGGCAGCAACATAACCAGAACGTTCTGTCCAAAATGTACTGCTAATAAAACTTGTTTGAGCATTTTCCATAATATTTCTTTTACCCATGACGGCAGTAATAGGATATCCATTGCCTAAAGCTTTTCCTAAAATGCACATATCAGGCTTAATGTTATATTTTAAATGTAGACCTCCAAAACTTTCTCTAAAACCGCTAGTACATTCATCAAATATTAAAACAATTCCTTTTTTTGTTGCTAAATTTCTAACTTTTTTTAAAAAATTATTTTCAGGAGGAATATTTCTGAAAATCTCCATCTTTATAACGCCTATTTTTTGTTCGGAGCAAATTTTTTCTAATTTTTTAAAGTTATTAAATTTAAATGGATATACTGTATTTTTTAAATTTTTTGGAACACCATCTGTTGATAAACCAGGAAGCAAATGATCCTTTAAAACACCATTAGAGTCATTATTATTTAAATTTGCAGAAAGGTACCAATCGTGCCATCCATGATAACCACAAATAGCAATTTTATCTTTTCCAGATGCAGCTCTAGCTATCCTTACTGCAATAGCATTTGCCTCACCACCAGTTCTAGCATATTTTATCATGTCAAAATGCTGATGCATATCTATTAGTTTTTCACTTAGGTAAACTTCTTCAGGACAATTTAAAGAGGACATGTTACTTTTCTTAATTGCTTCAATAACAGAATCATCAATATATTTATTACTATAACCTAAAATATTTGTGCCAACGCTCATAAGTGACATGTCTAAATATTTACGATTTTCTAAATCCCAAACATTACAACCTTTTGCTTTGCTATAGTAAACAGGCCATTGATTTGGGGCAAACATTTCAGGTCTTTTAGATAAAAGCATATTTCCACCAGGAATTAAAATTTTTGCTTTTTTCCATAGTTTTTGACCTAGATTAAGCTCACTTCCTTCATTTCGTTTTATGTTTGAATTTATTGAAAATAATTTTTTATCTTTATTATAAAGATTATTGATCTCTTCAATTCCAAAATTTTTCTTATCTTTTAAATTTTTATAAATTAACTTTAACTGTTTTAAATCAATTGTTTCATCAATAGTTAATCTAAGGCTAGATAGATCTTTTTTAAATTTATGATTATATTTTTTAAATTTTTTATTCCTTATGATATATGGTGTGACATGCTCCCTATCTTTCTCTAAATTTGCATTTTTCCAAGTTTCTTCTAAAACTTTGAAACTAAATACTTCGGCATCTAAACCATCAGGAAAAGTTGGCTTTATAGTGTTTGACACATAATCATATTTTTTATTAGAAAATAATAGCAAAAGTTGATCAATTATCTTTGGATCAGTAAATGGGCAGTCACCACAGATTCTTATAACAGTATTAGCTTTGAATTTTTTTGCAGCTTTATAATATCTATCTAAAACATCATTTTCACTACCCATAAAAAAATTTATATTTTTTAAATATTTTTTTAGTATTTGATTTTTTGCATTATTTGGAATCGCAACGATTACTTCATCTATCATTTTTGAAGCTTTCACTCTTTTAATCAAAAATTCAATTAAAGTTAAACCATTAATCTTTTGAAGTATTTTTTTAGGAAATCTGGTTGATGTTAATCTGGCCTGTATAATTGCTATTGTTTTATTTTCCATAAATAAGGTTTTATAATTTTGTTTTTATTTAGATTTATTTGATAAATTTTATCATAAGTTTTTTTAGTTAGCTTTTTTTTTATGTTCTGTAAATTTTTTTTTAAATGAGATAAAGAGTCTACACCTATAACAATATTATCTATATCTTTTAAATGATATGCCCAATTAAGAGCTAATTCACCTAAAGTCATTTTTTCACTTATAGCAATTTCTATTAGTAGATTATATTTATTTTTAACATTTTTAAATTTTTTAAATACATAATTAATATTTTTAAAAAATAGACCTTGTAAAAAAATAGATCTTCCAATTATTTTTATAGATTTTTGCTTTAATTTTTTAATAATTTTCTTTGTTATAAATCTTTTATCTAAAATATTTATAGGAACTTGAATCACATCAGGTTTTTTATATTTCAAAATTTTAATTAATTCTGGAACGCTATATAAAGAGACACCAACTTTTTTTATTGGGTAAAATTTTTTTAACATTTTTATTTCTTTATGGAAGTTTGGATTCAAATAGTCCTTATAATTATGAGCCAAAATCGTGTCTGGTATATAACCCAATGCTTCAAATGATTCTTCAAACTGTTTCTTTATATTCTTATTATTTTTGTATGAAAATTTAGTAATAATTAAAAATTTTTTTTTAGTTTTTTTATAATATTTTCCGATTGCTTTTTCACTTGAATGATAGGATCGCGCTGTGTCTATAAAATTTATGTTTTCTCTTTTGATATAATTTAAAATTTTAAAAACCTCATTTGATGTTATTTTACCTTTTGTATTTGCAATACCATACTTCATGCCAAACTGAGCAGAGCCTAGTATGATTTTTTTGTACATCTATTCTTTATTAATTATCAAATTTAATCTCTTACGCAATAAGTCTGAATTATATTTTGTATTATAGTGTTTATAAGTTTTTTTTAATAATGATTGAAATAGTCTTTTATTATTTAAAAAATTTTCAATACATTTTTTAATTAAAGGAATATTAACATCTCTATTATCACCAAGATAGTGAATAATTTTTTTTTTACTCAAAGTTATTAAAGCATCTCTTTGATTTTTTGCAGTACAAATAGCAACAGAAACTGTACCTGCAAATAAACGCTCTGTTAAATTTATTCCTCCTGAGCCAAAAGATAGCTCATTATTTTGCATTATCTTTAAAGTTTTATGATTTGATAAATTATAAAAAATTTTTATATTTTTTTTATCTTTACAATAGTTTTTAATTTTTTTGTAATTTTTATTAATTCTTCCAACCAATATTTGAAAATTTATATTTTGAAAATGATTAATTGATTTAATAAATTTAAATGTTTCATTAGTGGGGTCAGAGCTTCCAAAAAAAGCAAAGATGTTTTTAATATTTTTTTTATCTTTGTTAACTTCTCTTTGAGTTAAAAAATCTTGATTGTGTATGAAGTATTTTATACCAAGCAATAGTTTAGAATTTGGGTTAAGTTTTTTAATTTTGTTTTTTGCAATATTCGTCATAAAATTATTATTTATATAAACATCACAATTATGTTTTTTATGCAAATAATCATCAATAACAATCAAAGTATTAACAAATTTTTTAATTTTTTTTTTTTTTATTGCATCAAATTTATAGTAGTCCGTTATTACTACATCTATTTTTTTTTTTTATTATTATTGATTTTATATCTGATATTTTGTTGACAGAATTAACTTCTATATAGTTAAATTTTTTTCTTTGCAAAAGAGTTACAAAGTTTTTTTCTAATTTATTTGAAATAAAAAAAAATTCTCTATTTTTATTATTCAATATTTTTGCAAGATTAAAACATCTCCAAAAGTGACCCCCACCAATTTGATGACTAGAGTTAAAAAGTAATCCAATTTTTTTCATTTAATTTATATTTTAGATAATCACTTCTATAAAAAATTTTATTAAATAGTTCAAACATCATTTAAAAACAATATGACCCCCAATATATAGGAAATCTAATTTACTAGCTTGAAAAGCTCTTACAGCATCATTGGGAGAGCAAACTATAGGCTCTTCATGAACATTAAAGCTTGTGTTAATAAGAGTCGGTATCTTTGAAATTTTATAATATTCATTTAAAATATTATATATTTTTTTATTGTCTTTTTTTCTGATTATTTGAGGCCTTGCAGTATTATCTATATGTACTGCTGCAGGTGATTTTTTTTTTGCCTCTGTTGTGCATTTAGTTGTAATGGTCATGAATCTTGTTGCTATTTTTTTATTGAGCAGTCCTTTGAACATTTTTTTAGCATACCTATCAAGTGTAATTGGTGCAAAGGGCATAAATTCAGTTCTTTGAAGTTTTTTATTTAGCCAATCGTTAACTGATTTATCACAAGCATTTACTAATATACTTCTATTACCTAGAGAACGTGGACCAAACTCCATTCTGCCTTGAAAACAGGCAACTACAAAACCTTCGTGTAATTTTTTAGCAATAAATTTCTCAGGATTATTTATTTTGATACTTTTTAATTTATATTTTTTTATTTCTTTAAAAATTTGTAAATTTGAAAATTTTGGACCCAAATACATACTTCGAGTTTCACGTGGTATAAATTTTTTATATTTGTTGTAAGATAAAATTGCACATCCAACAGCTAAACCACCATCTCCCATGTTAGGGTAGATGAATATGTCTTTAATATTTTTTAGTTCAGATATTTTTTGGTTAATTTTAACATTGGAAAAAACACCACCTGCCAATGCTAATTTAGTGTTTTTTTTAATATTATCTTTTATAAATTCAATTATAACTTCCTCTATTCTTTTTTGTGTAGCAGCAGCAACATCTTCTGGAGAAAACTTTTTATTTAAAAATTTAATATTTGGATTATCAAATTTTGATATATATAGGCCTTTTTCAAAATTACCCTTAAAACATTTATTAACACTGTCATAAGATATCATTTTTGAAATGTAAGGATACGCTTTTTTATAATTACCAAAAGCAGCTAAACCAAGTATTTTTCCTTCGTGTCTATGTGGCTTGTATCCTAAAAGTTTTGTAATACTTCCATAAAAATATCCTAGGGAGTCTATGGAGCTTGTTTGGGTAACTTGAGTTAATTTACCTTTTTCAGCTTTATAAAGTTTTGAAGAAAAATCATCACCCCAGCCATCGATTGTTAATACGTAACATTTTTCCCAACCAGAATAAAAATATGCACTAGCAGCGTGAGCTTCATGATGATCATGCACATCTAGATTTTTGAATTTTTTTTTTAAGGAGTGGATATTGATCGAATTTCTTTTTCTAGCTTTTGTTTCATGTTTAAATCTTTCTTTTAAAAAATTTATTTGAATTTTCTTATTTTTTGATTCCAATTTAGACTGCTTAATTTCTTTGATCTTATTTTCAAAAATATTTTTGTTAGGTGCAAAATCTTTTGTACAAGACAAACCATGAGTGGCAAATAAATCAATATTTTTTTGACTATTGTCAGTTTCTTTTAATATAAATTTAATTGTTTTGAATGGGTTGCCCCACCAATTTTTTATTCTGTTAAGTCTCTCTTCACTAATTGCATATTTTAATTTTCCATTTTCAATTAGAGCAACTGAAGATTCAGAAAGATAGTTTATTCCTAAAATTTTCATTGGTATTCCCTTGCCAATCTAATTATTGATTGTTTTGAAGTGGGCATTTTATAACCGATTTTCTTTTCTACTTTTGATACGTTAAGTCCTAAGTTTTTTCCTCTAGGAACTTTTTGTATTTCACAGCTGACACTTTTATATTGTACCTTTTTTTTTAAAATTTTAGCCAAACTTATTGCAAATTTTTCTTTTGTATACATATCTCTAGAGCCAACGTTATAGACTCCTTTAGATTTTAATGAAGCTAATTCTATTATAATTTTTGCACATGTATTTACATCTAATGTCGATGTGTACATATCATTGAATAAATTAATACTTTTATTTTTATTAATATTTCTTATCAACCAATCTATATATGATTTTTTTTTCTTACCTGTAAAATTTGTTCTTATTATTAAAAATTTTTTAAGTTTTTTTAAATATTTTTCTGCTAAAATTTTCGATCTTGCATAGTTGTTTATTGCAGAAATTTCATCATTTTCCTTATTATATAAAAATTTTTTACCTTTATAAACATGATCTGTTGATATTTGAACAAGTTTAAAGTCAAATTTTTTTGACATTTGAGATAAAAATTTTACAAAAAAACTATTTATGATTTTAGAATTATTGAAATTTTTTTCACAATAATCTATATCAATTATCGCTGCACAATTAATTACAATTTTAAATCTATTTTCTAAAAAAAAATTATATAATTTATTATATTTGTTAAGATTTAAATTATAACTGGAATTATTTCTTGCAATAGTTAAAAAACTGATTTTTTTTTTTTTTAATACCTCAACTATTTTTGAGCCAAGAAGGCCATTTGAGCCTATTATTAAAAATTCAAAATTTTTCATTTTGAATTAAAATATTAAATCACTTAATTTAACTGGATACCCGAATTTACAATTTTTTTTGACCTTTTTACCCAGTATTTTATTTAGATATGAAAGATTAAGTCCAGTGCCTGGTCTAACAGATTTTACATTTTCTAATGATATTTTATCACCTTTGATTATATTATTAGAATAAAAGATAGATCTTGTAACAGTTTTTAACTTACTCTTTAAAATTTTTTTTTTATTAATATTTTCTGTACCCATCATAACTTCCACATCTCTAATTTTTTTAATCAATTTTTTTAAACTTTTTGGATCATGAGAAAATGAATTATCAGGGCTTTTAATTTTTTTGTTAAGTATAAAATGTTTTTCTATTACTTTTGCACCGTTTGCTACAGAAATTATATTTGCCAAGTCTGAATTACTATGGTCTGAATATCCTACAATTGGGCAAAACTTTTTTAATACATTTAAATATTTTAAATTTAATTCAGAATTTTTAGCTGGATAACTTGAAATACAATTTAATAAAATTACGTTATAATTTTTATGTTTAATACAAATGTCTAAAGCATTTTTGATATTTTTTTCATCGGCTATTCCTGTACTGATGATAATGGGTTTTTTTAATTTTGCAATTTGTTCAATTAATCTTAAGTCTTCTATTTCTGGTGATGCCACTTTATAAATTGGACAGTTACATTTTTTTAGTAATTCCACTGCAGAAATATCAAAAGGAGCTGAAAAACAAATAACTTTATTTTTTTTTGCAAATTTAAAAATTTCTTTATGCCAATGAAATGGTGTTTCAGCACTTTTATATAAGTTGTATAATTGTTTACCTTTCCAAATTGACTTATCATCAATTAAAAAATGCTTATTTTTTACATTCAAAGTTATTTTATCAGCCTCATATGTTTGTATTTTTACAGCATCTACTCCAACTTTTTTTGCTTTAAGTATTGTCTTTTTTAATAAATCTAGACTTCCTGCATGATTGGCAGAAATTTCTGCCACTATAAAACATTTGTCATTATTTGATATTTTTAGTTTATTGGAAATTCTAATGCTATTATTGAATTTTTTTTTAGGCATTAGTTATTTCTTAGTTGAGCTATTACCCACATGTTTGAAGAAAGGTTATTTTGAATAAGAAATTTTTGCAGCTCTAACCCTTTTGTTTCATAGTTATTTATAATTATATCTTCATAAAATGGATTATCTTTAAGGCTAAATTCTTTATCTAATACTTTGTTTCTAACTAGATCTACATCTAATTGTCCAGGAGTAAACACTTCTATTACATTGTAGCCACAATTACTAAATAGCTTTTTTATAGATGATGTATTAAAATAATTTATATGTTCATGGTCTATCGCATCTGACTTTTCTTTGAGAAGCTGAATATCAAAACCCATTCCGTTAGGACATGTTAAGATAATAAAACCTTTTTTTTTAAGAAATTTTTTCATAGAAATTAAAAATTTTTTTGGCCAAAATAAATGTTCGATAACTTCAAAGTTAACAATAACATCAAACTTTTTATCTATTTTTAATTTTTCAATAGTTTCTTCGTATACATGTATATTGTTTTTTCGACAGTTTTGTGCTCCATCAGGGGTTGGCTCTACAGCTTCAACAGAGGAAAAAAATTGGCTTTTTTTTGCCAAATTACAAAAAGTGCCATATCCAGGACCCACTTCCATTAATGAAGGGTGATTTAAACTATATTTTTTCATTAACTTAATTATTTTATTCAGTCGTGGTAGCACTATTTTTTTTGCTCTAACTTTTTCAGTTTTTGGAAATATATAATCATTAAAAAATTTATAAACTACCGATTGTTTATAAAATTCTTCTAATAGTTTTTCAGATGGTCTTGGTGAAACATAAAATGTTTTACATTTAGTACAAATTTTATATTTTAATTTATTTTTTATTAGATAATTTTTATATTTTTTATTTGAGCAAGATGGGCAAGAAACTTTAACAAACTTATTTTTTCTTGATAATAAAAAATTTAAATCAGTTTTATTTTTTTTATCATTTATTATTTTTAGTTTTTTTGGTCTTATCTGTTCTTCGGTTAGTTTATTTTTAAATTTCATTAATTTTTATAAAATAAATATAAATTGTTTTTAAATCGATTTAATTAATTCAGAAATTTGATTCATACTTAGATAATCTTTATTTGCTTCAGAATTATAGCTAAAAGGTTTTATCTCTTTTTTTAATTTCATTTTTGATTTAATCTTTTTTAAATGATGCTTATTTATTTTATTTACCTGAATATAATAATTACCTTTTTCAAAAAGAAAAAAGTTTTCATTTTTAGCAATAAGTTCTTCGTGAATTTTTTCTCCTGGTCTTAGCCCAATAATTTTAAATTCTTGTTTTGCTGAAATTGCTTTCATAAGATCTAAAATTTTGTACGATGCAGATTTTCTAATAATTGTTTCTCCACCAGATGAATTCTTAAGCGCCCAAATTACAGCCTCTACACTTTTTTCTAGTGTAATATTAAATCTTGTCATCTTATCGCTAGTCAATAAAAATTTTTTACCATCTTTAAGATTTTTTTGAAAAAGAGGTATTACTGAACCTCTGCTACTCATTACGTTTCCATATCTTACTGTGGAGAACGAAATTTTATTTCTTCCATAAATATTGTTTGCAGCATCTATGAGTTTGTCTGCACATAACTTTGTAGCACCATAGAGATTTATTGGAGAAACAGCTTTATCCGTTGAAAGTGCTATTACTTTTTTTACTGAGTTAGCGGCAGCAGCTTGAATTACATTTTCTGTTCCTTGAATATTAGTTTTAATAAATTCAAAAGGATTATATTCTGCGGTATCAACCTGCTTTAAAGCTGCTGCATGGACTATATAATCTACCTTGTAGAAAGCGTTCATTAGTCTATCTTTATCCCTTATATCGCCAACAAAAAATCTTAATTTTTTGATATTTTTTTTGAAGATATCTTCATTCTTCATAGTATGCTGCTTTAATTCGTCCCTACTTAAAATAATTATTCGTTTAAAATATTTTTTTTTAAGTAAGTATTCAATAAAAGCTTTACCGAATGAACCAGTTCCGCCAGTAATTAAAATAGATCCATTCATATATAGAATAACTTATCGTTCATTTTTTGAACAAGTTAGACCTTAACATGTGATAGTCAAGAAATTTATGGTGGTAAAAATTTTTCAAATGATTAATTCAAAAATTTAGCTGTCAGTTTTGTATCATTTTTTAGAGAGTATCGAAATATGCTTTAATATAGGATGAATTATGTAATAGGTTTTACTATTTTTTTGTGCTTGTTTTTTACTATTTAATTTTTTCATCTTTTTTAATTTTAATATGACATTTAATAAGACTATAGATCGTAAGTAGGGGTCGTATATATGATCTAATTTATGTTTTTCAATTTTCATTTTTTTTAAATTATAAGTACAACTATAAATAATTTCACCATTATCAATCTTTGAATTTTGAAAAATAACAGAATATGAAATAGAATTTTTTTCTAAAATTTCATAATAATAAGTAGTACTTCCTTTGTAGGTAGGCAACTTACCTGGATGAACGTGAATAAATTTTTTTTTAAATGTAAAATATTCCTTAGCAAGAATATCTCCATAATTTGCGGCATATATGATAAATTTTTCCTTTAAGTTTTTAGTGACTTGAAGACACCTTGGATCATTAATCTTAGCATTTTTTATTTTAATTAGATTAATCTTATTTTTTAATGCAAAATATTCAATATCAAAATTATAGTTAAAAAATTTATTTTTTTTTATTTTAAGATGTTTATAATTTTTTTTAACATCTAATAAAATTATTGTACTAGGTAATACATTATTTTTTTTTAAAATGTCCAAATACGCTATTGATCTAGAGTTTTTTGCACAAAGAAAGGCTAGATTATTTAATTTTTTCATCAATTATTCTATTTATAATTAAATTTTCTATCAGAAGTGTTTTGATAATTTTCTTGTTATTATAAATTTTTTTTTTGGAATAATTAAATGCAATTAAATCATTTATTTTTAAAAAAGTACTTAAAATTGAGTAATCAATTTTATTAAGCAAATAAATTGATATCTCATATGAAAAATTTATATAATCTGATAGATTAAATTCTTTTTGTTCGTTTTTATCTATGAAGATTTTTTTTTTAATTTCAAATAATTTACATAATTTAACAATTTTTTTAATATTCAATTTAACTTTATATTTATCCTCAAAATGTTGCTGATCTTTAGTTAATTTTTTTAATAATTTTTTTCGTGATTTTAAAAAAATATTTAAAAATTTTACACCTTGGAATTCACTGTATTGATAGAGATTTTTATTTTTTTTTATATCACATTTATCATAGATATATTTTTTTTTATTCATTAATGTTAATTTTTAAAATGATATAAATTTTTTTGATAATCATCTTCAAGTAATAATAAATTATCAATAATTTTTTTATTCTTAATCTTTTTTTTTAATATTTCTATATTTTCAAATTTAGTAAGGGGGTCAATGCTTCTTGGACAGTTTGCATCTTTTATAAATCTATTTGATGAAGAAGTTAATGAAGTATTTAAAAATTTTGATATTTTTTTTAATTCGTGTCTTGTATCTGAAATCAACTCTTCAAATTTTATTATTAAAATATTTTTATTTAAATAAGGTTTAATTATTTTTCTTTTCTTTTTAATTTTATTTATCTGGTTTATTAGAAATAAAGCACATTTTTCAGCATTATTAGCTTTAATAAATTGATCTGCATAGTGATATGCATGCCATGGTATGCTTTGTTTTTTATGTAAAACATCAAAATCAAATCTTCTTGGATCTTGCCTAATATTAGTTTTTTCAAAAACTCCTCTATTAATCAACGAAACAACATTGTTTATTGGACTTCTAAATATTTCTAAAATTTTATAATTAAGTTTCAATTTCATAAATTTATCAAAATCACATAAAATTAGATGTGATTGATAAGGAAAAAAATGTTTTTTTTTCCTTAATGAATCTAAAACAAAATCATCACTACTTGTAGTTCTAACATGAGTTTTTTTATAATGATAATTTTTTTTTTTATAAGAAAATATTTTTAATCTATCAATATAGATTTTGGGATCACGAAAATTTTGTATCCCTGTAAAATCAGTTGGTCTAAAATTAACACCTCTACTGATCAATTTGTTATATGCTGACTGGTTGAAATAATTTCTAATAAATGGTTTTGCAAATTCTAAAGGAATTTTTTTTAATACTAGACCAGACATTACTGACTCAAAAATTTCACACATATCAACATGCTCAAAATCTTTTAAAGAAACAATCATTTGGCACAAGGATGACTTTCCACATCTTGTTAGACCATCAATTAATACTATTTGGTTTGCTAAATTTGTTGAATAATTTATCTTCATAATATTGCCTCGTACGTATATGTTTCTGTATTAATAATTATGCTGTTTTTTCTTCCATTTTATTATTTAAATAGTCACTCAAACTCTATTATGTTCCATGTCTGTTCTAAGTCAAACAATTAAGTGTATTTTACTCAAATTTATTTACTTTAACTAATTTTTAAATTACATAGCAAGCATGTTAAAAAAAATTTGGAACATTTGTGTAAGTGACTTTTACAAAATTGAATTGATTAGAACTTTTATAGTATTACTCAGATTTATTTATTTTTACCATATAAGAAAAAACATAAAGCATAATATAGATCCAAATAAAAAAATAGATGAACACATAAATGTTAAAAAAAAAGGTAACAAACTAGTTACAGTAATCGGTCACAACATGCATTTTGTTAAAGATTTACTAAATTTAAAAAAAACTTATCTAAAATTTAATGGCTCTAGAGCTACCCCTCTTTATTATCCTCTAAAATCTATAGATTTTGTAGATTATGAAAAAAGTAAGGTTTTATCTGTTGGACCTAGAAATGAAGCAGAATTATTTGTAATTAGAAGCTTAGGATTTGCATGGAAAAATATCTCAGCGATAGATTTAATTAGCTATTCAAAACTTATAGAGCTTGGAGATATTCATAAAACTACGTATGAAGATAATTTTTTTAATATAATAGGTTGTGGTTGGGTGCTTCCATACAGCAATAACTATGAAAAAATTATTGAAGAGTTAATAAGAATTACAAAAAATGGAGGATTGATTCACATTGGCTGGTCTTATGATCCCAATGAAGAGGATATCAGTATACATGACGATAAAAGGATTATTCTTAATAGCACCAAGCAAATTATAGATAAATTTAAAGATAATATAATGAGTGTAATTTTAAATATTGACGCTCGTTCTTTAGATGCTCAGATAAAAAGACATTCGATATTAATTATAAGAATAAAAAAATAATTTTATATTTCTTAAATATTTATAATTTATTTTTTTCAATCTTAAAAACTTGAGGGTAAATTTCTTTAATATTAATTGTTTTTTCATTAATTTCTAATCCAGAAGAATAATCTTTAACTGTTTTTTTTATTTCATTTAAATCTAATCTTTTTAATTTTTGAGTAATTAATGCTATAAGAACTTTATCTTGTTTTGTAAAAAATTTTCGATAATAAAATCTAATTAAATAATAAGCATGAAACAAATAAAAATAAAAAATATTTTTATATTGATCTTCTTTAGGAGTTAAGTAGGTTTTAAATTTTTCTTTTAAAACTGTAATTACATTATTAGCAGAGCAATTATCTTCGGAACAATTGAATATAATATTTTTTAATTCTTTATTAATCTGTTCTTTTTCATTTTTTTTATAAATTGGATTAAAATTTTTAACAATTTCATTTAGATCTTCTAAATTTGTAACATTATGGCTGACTATTTGTGGCGCTTCAAATCGACACTCTCCTCCAATATTGGAAACAAGGTTAATAGATTTTTTATGCAACATGAAGCTTTCAACTGAAGTTGTACAATTAGATGATATTACATATTCACATGCTTCTATCCAAGCACAAGTGCTTTCATCATCAAAAACAACTTCAACATTTTTTAAATTTTTTCCAATTTCAAACCATAACTCCACTCTTTCATTTGGGTGGGGTCTTATTATTAATTTCTTGTAAGGGAAATTTATGGAGAATTTTTTGATGAATTCGATAGATATTTTCATATTTTCGTGTTGAAAAGCTATGTATTTCTCAAAGATTTTTACATAATCACTTTCTGCTGACCAACCCCTTTTTATTAGTCCATCAATTATATTTGATCTAGATTTAACATTAGATTGAGCCATTTTTTGATTTGCCATAGTAAACATTGTATTAAAGAGAATAAAATCACCATATCTGTCTTTAATTGCTTTAGCTCTGTTTGTGTATTTTTTTTTTAATTTTTTTTTTAATACATCAATTCTTTGATTACCTGTAATATGAATTTTATCTTTAAACTCTGGGTATCGACTTACAATCGCATTAAATTCTCTAAGCCCCCAGCAAAAAAAAATATCAACTAGTTCTAAATTATGAATGTAGCGAGCTTCACGATAATGCTTGTCATTAAAGAAGCTCATTCCCTCTTCATCTATTGCTCCAATCATATAGCCCAAATTTCTATACTCATTAATTTGTTTGATATTATTTGGCCCAATACTTTTAAGAATTACTAAACCTCTTTGGAGATATTTTCTATTATCCAAAATTGCACTTTTTTTTGCAATAACCACTGAAAAGCCTAGTGATGCTGCCTTAGTTGCAAAATACATTCTAGAATCAAATTCTCGTTTTTTATTCTCGATGAGAAAATAGATTCGTGGTGAAATTGTTTTTTCCATTATTTAAATTTATTCAGTAATTGTTTTTTTTTTGAGCACAAAAAATATAACTCAGGTGAAGAAAATTGTTTGTTAATTTTATTTGTTAGATCTAATGTATATATCTTTTTTTTATTTAAAAAACTTAAAAATTCTTTGCTAAGAGAAAATAAATGCTGTTTTTCTATTTGCTCATCAATATGACAATATACAATTACATACTTACTATTATTTAAGGCAAAATTTAAAATTTTACTTGGTTCAAACGTGTGGTCGAGAGTGTGGAAAATTCCAAATAAATCAAATTTGATACTTTCATTATTTTTATCTAAATCTAGAATTCTTAAATCTAGCAATTCTGAAGCAAATGATTTGCTATTAACAGATTTATAATTATCATTTTGCCCCCAACATAAGCTAGAATTATCTAGAAAAAGATATTTATTTTTAGTTTTTTTTATAAGGTTTTTTTTTTTTAAATTATCACATTTTTTGAGATATTTTTTTGCAATCCCAGAACTTAATCTTTGATAATATTTGTTTTTTCCAGCGACTTGGCGTGAAGTTAAATAATTAATAGTATTAGAAAAAATATTTTTATAAAATAAATTATTTTCTTTGTATTCATCTTTAAAAAGATTAAGCATTAGCCCCATAAAAGGACTATTAAATTCAGCATAATTTTTAATCTTAATTTTTTTATTCAAGATTTCATAAAGTGATCCATGATTTGGGACAATTCCTCTTTTAAGGAATTTTATTAAATTTGTCCAACTTCTATTATGCTGACCATATATATTTGAATATATCTTCCTTGAAGTTGACTCAGTAAACCAAGGACTATTTTGAATAATTTTACATCTTTGACATTTATAAGATTTAATTTTGTTCCAGATATTTTTAGATATTTTTAGATCAGATTTAATTGCATTAGTATAAAAATTTCCTATTAAATATTGATTTTTTTCTTTTTTTAAATTTTTCGATTTACAGTAAATACATTTTATGTAGTTTTTTAGAAGCATACAATTTATAATTCTTCTTTGAGCTCATCATACTCTTTCATCTTTTTCTTCATAAAGTTAATTGTTAACTTTGTTTTTAATGAAATTCCTTTAGGTGTTAGGATATAAATATATGAATATTTTTTTGGATTTTTTGTAAAATTATTAATTTTTATAATTCCCTTCTCCTTTAGTTTGATTAAACAATAATTTAATTTACCAAGACTTACACCCAATTCATGAGCCATAATCCTTTGAGTAATTTCAGGATTTTTGAATACTTTTCTTAAAATATTCAATTCTTCTTGATTTTTTGTATTTTTTTTGTTTTCCGTGTTCATATATTGAACAAATTTAACGTTCATAAATTGAACAGTCAAGCATATAAGTATAAACATAATATAAAATATAAATAAAAAAAATATTTCAAAGAATGAATAATCTAAAAAAAGTTTGGAGTGGTTTAGAAAAATTTAAAAAAAAAACTGTTTTTTTTGCTTTCATATTGCTTATTACAGCATTTTTTGAAACTTTAGGAATAGGTGTTATTTATCAAGTTTTAAGGATCATAACAGACCTAGGATTTATTGAAAATAATTTATATCTTACGTCAATAAAAGAAAATTTAAGTATTAATAGCAATCAATTAATCATAATTATTTTAGGGACAATATTATTTATATTTATAATAAAAAATACTTTAAGTGTTCTATTTATTAAGTGGCAACAAAATTTTTTAAATTTTTTTGATGTTTATATTTCAGATACATTATTTACTTATTATATTAATCAACCTTATGAACAATATATAAAAAATAACTCATCTATTTACGTAAGAAATTTGACTGTTGAAATTTCAAATTTTAAGGGTGCCTTGCAACAATTAATGACTCTAATTTCTGAAGGAGTCATCCTTATTTTTATTTGTGGTGCCTTAGTTTTTCTTAATCCAATTGCTTCATTAATAATTTTTTGTATTTTACTTCTAGTTTGCTCTTTCTATTTTATTGGCCCAATAGATAGTTTCTTAAAAAAATCTAGTAAAGAAAGGTTATTTTTTTCAAGTAAGTACACAAAGTTTTTGATACAAGGACTTGCTTCTGTAAAGGAAATAAGAGTTTATCAATCAGAAAATGAAGCAAGATTCGAACACTATAATAGTAAAAAAAAAGTAAATGATTTAACCCGACATTTAGTAGTATTAAATGCAATACCAAAAAACTTATTTGAGGTAATCACTTTCTTATTATTAAGCTCATACATTGCTTATTATGCTTTAAATGATAAAAATTTTTTAGATATAATTCCTACGATAGGAGTATATTTGGCAGCTGCGTATAAAGTACTGCCCAGTATTGTAAAAATCTTGAATTCAATTAATACACTAAAATTTCTAGGTGCTTCTATAAATCATATTAATCAAGAATTAAAAAATGCAAAAAAAACTAACAATACAATAGAGGAAAAAAATATTATTAAAGATTTTAAGAATCTTGAATTTAAAAATGTAAGTTTTAAATATCTTAATACCCAAAAATATATTCTCAAGAATACTTCGCTTAAGATTAAAAAGGGTGAAATTGTAGGACTAAGAGGTGAAAGTGGATCAGGTAAAAGTACATTGATTAATCTTATGTTAGGTTTACTAGAGCCCAATAATGGAGAGATATTAGTTAATGGCAAGAATTTAAAAAGACATAATAATAATTGGCTAAAAATGCTGAGCTACGTTCCTCAGAATGTCTTTATTACAGACTCAAATATTTTTAAAAATGTCGGATTTGGAAAAAAAATTTCAGAAATAAACAAAACAAAGGTCACAGGTTTACTTAAAAAATTAAATATTTTTAAAGATATAAAATTAAAAGGTTTAAATAGAAATTTAGGAGAAAGAGGAAATTTTTTCTCTGGTGGACAAGTTCAAAGGATTGTTTTTGCTAGGGCACTGTATAAAGATCCAGATATTATTTTTTTTGATGAGGCAACTAACGGCTTGGATAAAAAAAATGAAAAAAATATTTTTAAATTATTAATGAAATTAAAAGATAAAAAAACGCTTATTATTTCTTCTCACAATCAAGATTTGCTGAATATCTGTGACTATATTATTGATTTAGACAAAGGAAAAATTTCAAAAAGAACTTAAGCACATGAAAAAATTAATTTTTTTCCCAATAGAGATAAAATCAAGAGAATTAAAGGTAAGACTATTGATGTCATTATTTGCATTAAAAAAAAACTTCTTTTGTTTTATTGGTGATAAACATGGAATATTTAGAGCAACTAAACATTTTAGTCCAGGGTCATATTTCTACAAATCAATAAATCATAAAGATACTGGGCACATACAAAAAATTAAAGATTTAAAAAATAATTATATTGTCTTAGATGAAGAAGGTGGATTTCAATATTCTACTCCAAAAGAATTAAATAAATTCATAACAGTAAGAAGTAGTAGTGAAAATGTAAAATTAATAAATAGGTTTTACACATGGGGCAAGTTTGATCATAATGAATGGAAAAAAAGATATTATAAATATTCAGACAAATTTAAGCTATTGGGATCTCCCCGAATAGATTTGTGGAAAAATAAAATTGTAAAAAAAATTTACAAAAATGAATTAAGTGATATTAGCAAAAAATTTAATAATAATTATATTTTAGTTGTTAGTTCATTCATGTCATCAGAAAAAGAGCTAAAAAAGTATTATAAAGTGTTTGATCATTGGTTCAAATTTAGAAATAAAAAAGAAAGACAAATACAAATAAATCAAAAAAAGTCTGACCTTGCTTTATTTAAAAATTTTTTAACTATGATAAATTGTATTTCTAAGGATAACCCTCACTTAAATTTTGTAATTAGACCTCATCCAGCAGAAAATATTAATGATTGGAGGAATTTCACAAAAAAAATGAGTAAAAATATTCATATATCCAATGAGTACGACGTTACCCCTTGGATTTTTTCATCTAATTTTGTTATACATAATTCTTCTGCAGTTGGGATGCAAACCGCAGGTATGAAAAAAAAATTAATTACTTACAGACCTAAAGGGTTTATTTACGACAGAAATTTCCCTAACAAATTTGGCATTATTACAGATGATAAAAAAAAAATAAGTAAAATAATAAACTCTAAAATAAATCTTAAAAATAAAAAAGATTTAGACTTTAAAAAACTTAAAAATAGATTTTGCAATATAAACGAAGATAACTTAACTTCTGAAAAATTAATTAATGATATTAATAAATCATACACAATTTATTCAAAGTTCAACTTTGTAAATTTTTTCTTTATTTCAATCCTTTATATGGGAAGAGATTTACTTTTTTTATTAATTAGAAGATTTGTAAAGATAAAACAAATAAAACAAAAAACATTAAGAAGTTCTGCTGAAAAAATTCCTGGTGGTATCACAAAACACGAAATTGAAGCTTTTTTTAAAGCTATGGATGACTTTGATAAAAAGGTTAAGATAGTAAAATTTTGTAATAATTGTTACTTAATATATAAAAATTGATAATTTATTAATGATGTTTAATTTTATAAAGTCTAAAATTATAGTACCAATGTACCTTAATTTAGACAATTCTTTGGGTATATTTTTTTTTAGTAATCTAAACTCTTTTTCTACAAACTTATATAATTTTTTTTATAAACGAATAATTTTTAGTAAAAAAAAATTCTCTTTGACTGAAAAATTTCTTGAGAACGGGTACCAAAAAATTGGCAAAGCAAACATCAATTATATTAATGAGATTAAGCTCGAATGTGAAAAACAAAAACCGAAAAAAGGAGAAAGTTCTACATTTCGTTTTAAAATTAATGAAAAAATAATTCAAATAATAAAAAAAATTATCTTAGAAAGCTGCACCAAGCATATTGAGGAAGTAGAAGAATGTTATAAGTCAAATATAAAACTATCCTGGATTGGTATTGTTAGAAATTATAATCACACGTCAGAAAAAGAACAATATAGTAATTTTTTTCATACAGACGGGTATAATTTAAGTTTGTTGAAAATGTTTATTAACTTACAAAATATAAATAAAGATCATGGAGCATTACAAATTGTAAAAAACAAATATTCAAAAAAATTCATTAGAGATTTTAAGATGAAAGGTGAAAATGGTAAAATTAGTCGTTTATCATGGTTATGCAAATCCATATTTGAAATGTCACACAAAATTTATAAATCAAGAAGAATCCATAATAGGAGAGAGTGCGAAATACCTAGAGAAATGATTTATGAAAACTTAGGAGAGATAGGAGATATTCTTATTGCTGATACAACCAATGTAATACACCGCGCAGGAATTCCCAGTGAAAATCACCATAGAGATTTAATTTCCTTAGAGTTTGTAGCGCTACCCTATGTTATTGAGCGGGAAAAGAATTTATTTTCTTTAGAAAAAAATTATAAAGGTATTTATTCTGATATAGACAATTGGTTTTCTAAAAAAATAGCCAAACCCAATGGACTTAGAAGTTTGATAAAACAGTTTTTTAGATATAAGAAATATTCAGACTTAATATGAAAAAAAAAATAATAAAATTTTTGAATAAGTTTAACTTTTTTCATAAGAATCAATTTCCGAAAAAAGATTATAATAATTTTATTCATGGAATCATACTTTCGCTTTCCATGGAAAATAAAAAGAAAGTTAAAGTAGTTCAAGTTGGTGCTAATGACGGAGTACACGGTGATCCTCTCTATGATTATACCTCAAAATTTACAGATAAAATTGAACTATTGTGTATAGAGCCACAATTAGATACTTTTAGCAATCTCAAAAAAAATTATGAAGGTATTGATAATGTATATTTTTCAATGAAATGTATAGGAAACGGTGAAAAAAAATTATTTTATTCACTCAATGATAATTTTAAAAAGATTAAAGAGAATCGAAATCAAAAGTTTGATGGTGTGAGCACTTTAGAAAAATATAATTTAACATATAGATTAAAAAAAGATGGTTTAAAAAATGTAGATGACTTTATTAACTCAGAATTAGTCCAGACATATTTGTTGGAAGATATATTAAAAAAAGACCCTCTTTTCAGTAAGATTTTTTATGAGGTTGATTTTTTACAGATTGATGCGGAAGGATATGATGATGAAATAATTTACAACTCAGGATTAAAAAATTTTAATTTTAAATATATAAATTACGAATTTAAAAATTTGCCAGAGATAAAACTTAATAGACTTCATGATTTTTTAAAAAATAATAGTTATAAAATTTTAAGATGGAATAAGTCAGATGAAATAGCGTATAAGATTTAACCATAGTAGAAACAGATTATGAAAAAAGTTTGTATTTTTATTTCAGATGAAGGCTTTGGTCACGTTGTAAGACAGACCGCTATAATATCTATTTTACTTAAAAAAATAAAAAACTTACAAATTACTGTCGTAACTAATTCAAAAATATATCTATTAAAAGAGAAATTTGGAAATCAAATTTTATTTGATGATTATCATAACAATATATCAACTATAAAAAATAAAGACTCATCATTAAATACAAAAAAAACCAAGAAAATGTTTGATAATTGGAAAAAAAAATCTGAGAATTGGATAAAAAGAAATACTAATAAATATTCAGATATTGATTTGTTTATTTCAGATTTTGTACCAGATGCATTTAGGTTGGGAAAAATACTAAACAAGCCATGTATTGGTGTGGCCCATTTCACTTGGGACTGGTTTTATGGAAAGTTATATTCAAAAAATGATAATACCTACAAATATTTGACCGAATTGATATCAGAAGCGAGTAAATTATATTTTCCACCATTTACGCCCACCTCCATAATAAAAAAATACAAAAACAAAATTAAAAAGATTAATTTTATTCTTTCAGATTTCAAATCCTCAAAAATAACAGTTAATAAAAAAAATTGTTTAATTATGGATAATGGAACACAAAATCTCAGGGACCTAATAATAAAAACAATACCATATTTAAATAAAATCAAGGACTTCGAATTTATTATACGAACTGATAATTTACCCGATAGATCAAAAAAATTAATTCTTAATTCAAATAATTTAATACCAGTATCAGGATTAAAAAATACTCACTCAAAAATTTTAGAAGCAGACATAATTATTGCTAGAGGCGGTTTTAATACTATATCTGAATGTTTATCATTAAAAAAACCTTCGATACTATTTAATGAGAAAAACAACCCAGAGATTTACGAAAATATAACGAATATAAAAAAGAATAATTATGCTTCATTAATGAATATTGATGATTGGGGAAAAAATTTTGAAAAAAAAATTAAATTATTTTATTCAAAGGATTATCATAAAATAAAATTTTGTTTAAAAAAATCAAACTTCTTAACAAGTGGCCCAATTCAAATATTCAAAGAAATTAATTTTTTTTTAAAACCAAAAAAATGAATCTATTATATAATTTAAAAATTGATGACAAAAAATATTGAAAAATATAATTTTGACATAAAAAAGTTTTTATTTGTTAACCTTCAAATGGAAATTTATAATGGTATCATCTCATCATCGTGCAATATTTTGCCCAATATCAATCCTGACTTAATAATATTGGATGGACCAGACCAAAAACTTATAAAAGGAAAATCTAATAATATAAACTTTAAAGATAAATCTTTTACTCCGATACAAAATAATATTTTAAAGATGGAATCATTTTTAATACCAGGCACAATAATTTTGATTGATGGTCGCACTAACAACGCTCACTATTTTAGAAAAAAACTATATAGAAAGTGGAGTTATCGTCATATAAAATTAATAGATCAACATATTTTTGAATTAAAAGACCCTCCAATAGGAAATTATAATAAAAAAGTTCTTTATTTCTCTAAATCTAAAAATTATTAGTATTATTTAATAAATAAGATTATAAAAATATTACTATTAATTAATCTTTTAAAATTGATTAAAATTCTATGAGCACAATATTAATAATGCCTGTTAAGTTTAAATCCTCAAGGTTAAAATATAAAAATATTTTGCCAATTAAAAAATTGCCCATGTTTGTTTATTCACTCTTCAAAGTAATAAATTCAAAAAAAATTGATAAGTTTTATGTTTCTACAGAAAGTGAAAAAATTATTAAAATTTGTAAAAAATTTAATATAAACTATATAAAAAGACCATATTATCTATCTAGAGATCATACAGAAAAACAAGAAGTGATAGTTCATGCACTAAAATATTTAGCAAACAAAAAGATAAAACCAAAAACTGTCATTTCATATCAAGCAAACTCACCTGAAACAAAACTTAAGGATATAGACTCAGCAATAAATTTTTTTAATAATACGTTATTTCCTGATTATCCCATAAAGGAACTTATTTCTGTTGGTAAAGATAATATCCAGAATGCAGCATTTAGAATAATGACTTACCAGGCTGCATTTCAAAAAACATTAAGTACTAAAATAGGAATTTTTTTTACTAACTCAACAGATGTACATACTATAAAAGAATATCAAAAAATTAAAAAAAGACTAGAGAAATAGAATAACCAAAGGTAAATTTTAATATGGCTAAACTTATTGCGGAACTTTGTCAAAATCACAATGGAGAAATTAGTATACTTGAAGAAATGGTTGCTGCAGCAGCAGAATCAGGAGCTGATTACGCTAAGATACAATCAATAGATTCTGAAGAATTATCTTTTAGAGAAAGATTTGAAGATGGATTAAAAGAAGGAGGCAAAACTAAAGTTATAAAAAGACCTTTTAAAAATGAATATGAAAGATTAAAAAAACTAGATCTGAACGAAAAAACACAAATCAATTTTCATAATTTGTGCAAGAAGCATAATATAGAGCCGATGACTACAATTTTTACAAGAAGTAAAATAAACTTGATTAATCAAATGAAATTAAAATGTGTAAAAATTTCAAGTTTTGACTGTGCTTCTTTTAAGCTTATAGATGATCTTAAAAAAATTAATGTTGAAGAGTTCATAATATCTACTGGTGGAACATTTGATAGAGAAATAAAAAAAACTACAGATATAATGAAAAAAAATAATTTAAAATTTTCATTATTGCATTGCATCTCAATTTATCCAACGACAATTGAAGTAGCTAATTTAAATCGAATAAATTATCTTAAAAATTTTACAAATAATATTGGTATTAGTGATCATTCAAATCCTGAAATTTATAAATATAAAATTATTGCTGGTTCATTATTTTTAGGTGCAGAAATTGTAGAGAAGCATTTTACAATTTTACCAAAAGATAAAACAAAAGACGGTGTTGTTTCTGCTAATCCCAACCAACTAAAAGAGATTTCAAAATTATGCAAGCTAAACAAAGAAGATATTTCAAGCTATGTTAGAGAAAATATACCTGAAATCGAAGAAATGAAAGGGAATTTGACAAGAGAACTTTCGGATGAAGAATTACTGAATCGAGACTATTACCAAGGTAGGTTTGTTTCTAAAGTAAGTGACAAAGAAATATTTAATTGGGATGAAACAGAAATATAATAATACAATTAATGAAAACCACAACAACATTTAAAAAAATATAATATATGAAAATTGACGATTATTTTATTAAGCTAGAAGAGTCTTCATTAGAATATTTAAATACCACAATTGAACCAATCATATTAGAGTTTGGTGTAAGGCATGGAATATCAACAGAATTTTTTTTAAATATTTGTGAAAAAAAGAATGGGTTCCTATATTCAGTAGACATGGACGATAACTCAAAAAAGTTTAATTCAAATAAATGGAAATTTATACATGGAAGAGATGATAATTTTAAATTAGTAGAAAGTTTTATACCTAAAAAAATTGACTTAATTTATATAGACAGCTTTCATGATGCAGAACATGTGGCAAAAATTTTTTTTCATTATTATCCTTTTTTGAAAGATAATGGTTGTTTGATAATTGATGATGTTAGTTGGCTGCCATATACAAAAAAAAATGAAAGAGATAATTTTAATAGTGAAATTAATAACCATGAGACATTCCATAAAATTTTAGATATATATAATAATAATACAAAAAATTTTAATTTAACTTTTAACTTTAAAAGCTCAGGTATGGCTAAAATTATAAAAAAAAATAATGATAATCTATTGATACCTAAAAGAGTAAAAACTAGAAAATATACTTTTAAAAACTTTATAAGAAAAATAGTGAGATCATTTAGTTAACGAGTGAAATATTTGAAAGTTATTACAGCAAGTCCAGGCCTTAGCGGTGCGGGATTAATTTTTGACTATTTATTAGATAGAGATGATTTTATTAGCCCTTTTAAAGAACATCCAGATACAGACCAGCAGTCAGAATTTAGATTCATAACGGATCCAGGAGGTCTTAATAGTCTTTATGAGGGCTTTTATAAAAATTTTAGCATCAATAATTGTGCATATGTTTATGATGAATTTAATAGATACTTAAAAAAAATAAGAAAACTAACTATAAAAGAAAAAAATAAAAAAAAAAAATTATATAATAATCATTTTTTTAAAGAGCTTGATAAATTTAAAAAAAAAATAATTAAAAGTAGCTATTATGGTTTACCTCAATTTTTTAGATTAGGTTTAGGAAAAAAAGATAGACTCGTATGGAAATTTATGAATCAATTTAAAAGTGCTCAAGAGTCAAAATTTTTAAAAATGGTTCTACCAGTGGACGAAAAAATATTTATTAAGGATTCCATAAAACTTATTGATAAAGTATTATATTCATCTATTAAAAATAAAAAAAAACATATTGTTATTGATCAAGGTGCAAATTTCTGGGAACCAGAGTCATCAACCAAATTTTACTCTAATAAAAAAATCATTTTAATTACAAGAGATCCTAGAAGTATTTTTGCAAGTATGAAATTAAGAAAATCACTGTCTTATCCAGGTCATGATGTAAATATATTTATAGAATGGTATCAGTCCATTATTTCAAGAATAGGATCATCGAAAAAATCTAAAAATGTTTTGCTAATCAAATACGAAAGCTTTATTATTAACCATCATAATGAAAGTAAAAAATTATTAAAATTTCTTAAAATTAAAAAAGTCGATAAAAATAGATTTAATATTGATGAGTCAAGAAAAAATATTTATAAAGCAAATAAAGTATTGACAAAAAAAGAAAAATATTTAATAGAAACTAAACTTAAAAAATATCTACAATGGCCCAAAAAAAAATCTATTTAATAAG
>MDSY01127924.1_pt1 | contig 28294 bp, 21 predicted proteins | sample 811131 | NCBI WGS metagenome assembly MDSY01 (sample SAMN05326643, study PRJNA326480) | marine metagenome | isolation source: seawater | place: Atlantic Ocean: South West | collected 2010
CAGAATCGGGCGACCCGTCAGGCCCGTAAGGCGCGTGCACTCGTAACGGCACCTGCCCCCGCGCGTTCTGCATCGCCTGCAAATCAGCGATACTCGAAGAGTGCGGAATCGCGTGTCCTGTGCGTTTCAACGAAGAGGAGTGGGCGGATGACGAAGCCGGGGCGCCTAGACGAGACCCGAGCTCAGCGCGCAGCGACGCCCGCCCGTCACCCGCGGCGCGCGACATCTCCGCCACGGATAATGACCGGTGCATGCCGCCTAGTTGGTTGATGTTCACTCTATCACCTCCACCAGTCGTTGACCGTGTTTGGTACGGCGCCGGGGACACCGGCGCGGGCGCGGGCGACGAAGGATTAGACGGAGTACCTCCGATTTGAAACCGCGACAAGTCGGCGATGCTCTCTGCGCGTAGCATCGCGTTGCCCCTGGTGCTTCGGTGCGACGATAACGACCCCAGGGCACCCTCGTTTCCCCGCTCAGGCGACGTCACCAGCTTACTACTAGGATTGTTTGTCGATCCGTTCACTGATGCTTTCAGAGACACACTACTCGACACGGCGTCGATCAGCCCGGGCGGGACCAACGACCGGTGGTTGATCATTTGTGAAAGTTCGTTCGCCACAAACTGCACGTCTGTTTTATCGTCGCACCGCAGCGACACTTCCAGTTGAAACTTTTGATGAAACTTTTGATTTGTTTTTCTTTCTTGCGGTACCCCTGTATCAAGGGAACACCGCAGTTCATCGAAATCAACGCCTCTGGCGAGCGCGGCTAAAGAAAAGTCCCTCAGCGCCGATGGGTTACTCGAGGCGTCAATCAAAATGCGACACGAAGTCGACACTCCCTTTCCAGTCACGTTTTCACGTTGCGCGTCGGTTGTGGCTCGTGTCTTTGCGTTCTCCAAGCCGAACCACCTGGCCCACACCCCAGGGTCCACCACTGTGTCACGTACCGCTAAGCTCAACGGCGTCAACTCCGAATGCGGCAGCTTTTGTCCACTCAACGTGTCCACTACCCAGAAGTGGTGCACGCGCAGATGCCCAGCCCTTGACAAGTCCGATCGAACGATCCGCAACTTTTGGGAATCGACACACACGGTGAGATCCGCGTGCAGCCCTGGGCGGTGCGTGTAAACCACCCGGACCAGCGTGGTTTCAGGATCAAGCTTGTTACTCACCTCGACGCCCCGTTTCAGGGGGACCGGGTTTGGAGCAGACATCAGCCTCGTTCGGTCTCCTTCCGTTCGTTCAAGTCGTCAAAGTTTTTAGTCTCGTAAATCTCGTCCTCTCCCCGGCCGTGAATCACCACCGCGTCTCGCCGGACACGCACCCACCCACTTACGTCTCCCTCCTGGAAACCTCCCCTGCCTACCCGCCGCGCCCTGCGTCGCGTCACGTACGGGCGGCACACCTCAAACGCACTCCTGCTCGGGTCGATATGGCAGTTGATGCTCCGCCGTCGCGAAAAAGCGGTGGTGAAAGCCCGAGAGCCACTGTCAGCCTCGGCTTTGCGCGTCCAAAATCGCATTCGGAGGAGGAGCGGTCGAGACTTTTTAACAGTGATCCTTGAGTAAATCAGTTTCGGCGCTCAGCACGTTAGAAGTTTTCACAAGTCGGCGGTGCGCGACAAATCGAGATAAAGCTCATGCAATCCACTCGTCGCCTGCACACTTACGGGCACACACCCACGATGGCGTTCGCGGTTTCCTCCGCGCGTCTCCTCGCGCCACATGTTTTGGGTGTCTTGACATCGCACCGGCGTGGGGTTTCGCTCGGAACGGCTCCACTTCGCGTCGCCGCCGCCGCGTCCGATGGTAATTCGTCATCCGAAACATCACAAGTCTCCCCATCCGACGCGACCAAGTACGACGCGTTGCTGTCCACGCTTGAAAGCACCCCAGCAGACTTGTTTACAGACACCGTGTATGAGATGCGAGAAGAGTTCACGGTTTCGTTCTACGAGTACGCTGCGGAAAAGGTGGATGCGATGCAGAAACAAGGAGATGCTGAGGCTGCCAATGCATTGGACAACCTGTGCGGCCGAGTGATGGCCGCGGCGGACACCGCGTTCGGAGCGGTGACGGGAAGTCTCGGGGACGGAAGCGAGCTGAAAGAAATGGCTGAGAACGGAAACACATGTTTAACTGCTGTCGAGGAAGCGGAACTCGCGAAGCGATGGGACGCGGTTTCAGCAAAGCTAGCGGAAGAGGGCGAGTTGAATGCCATCGCGCAAGAAACAAAAAACGCGACTTCGCGCCGCGATTCCGTCGTTGCCATCCTAGGTCGAGTCCCGATGGGCGAAAAGGAGTTAAGAACGCTGAACATGGTCACCGCGGAACGAAGGATCATTGATGTTTTATTGGAAGTGCCATCAGGTCCGGAACGGGAAGAAATGCTGTCAGACGCGTTGACGCCGCCGGAGCGGGTTGATGATGATGAATCGGAAGATTCTACCCGAAATCAAATGACCCTGGACGACGACTCCGGGGTACTCACGGGAGAAGAGGAGGAGGTGTTCACCACGCCCGCGCGTCTCCTAGCCGCGGTGGAACTCGCGGTGAAGGAAGCGGTAGAGGCGGGGGATGGGAAGGAAGTCGTAGAAGAGTTAAGAAGTCTCCGGAAAAGCGTCGCGCAGAGATGCGACTTTTTGTGATTTATTTTAGAATATTTTTTTATGTCTGTTTTAAAATGATGTCTACGCCGACTCGATGGGCGACGAGTCCTGAACCGTCACCGCTATCTACAGCTGTAGAATTCCTCTCCGTTTCATCCAGCACCTTCCTGACCACCGCCTCGACGTCATCTGCACCGACGCCTTTCCCTCTGTTCCCTTTGCGTCGAGGAATGTTTCGTCGCCGGCGAAGCAGCGAGCTCTTCTCCGAGCTCAACGATCGCGATCGGTGCTCCAGCGCGGCTAGGGTGCCTAGCGAAGCCGTGACCACCAAGGAGCGGGCGAGGAATTTGACCAAACCCCCTATGCGTTTCTTCGTTTTGGAAGGAGCAGTGGGCACCGCCACTATGGGAGGTCGTCCACTAGCGCTCGCCGCGCGTCGCAAACGCAGCCCAGGGAGCGACAGCGTTTGCGTCGTCTCGGAAGACGCGCCCGCTCCGACGCCGTCCGACACACCAGACGCTTCCATCTGCGCTCGGTCCGCCCGTCCTCTTTCCGCCGCCGCGTGCCGCGCCGCTCTGTCCCTTTGGAACTTCCGGAAACCGCCGGACATGTTCTTCACCACGCCCCACATCCCGCACTTCACGGCGAAGCGCGCGACGTCCTGATTGACGTGCTGCTCTTCGAAGTGGGATAAGATGCATTCGCTAGCCGACAACCTGCCGTCCGCTCCTATGACTGCGCGCATGCGCCACGACGAGAAATACGGATCGACCCGCTTCAGCCCGGGGCTCTCCGGCGTGTTCACGTGCCGGCACCCCTTGGTGATCGCCCAGTACGTGTCATCCGCGTCTTTAAACGTTCTTCTCGAAAAAACGTAATCGCGATTACTAATGACGGGAAGCGCCCGTTCCCAGAAGACTACTTCAGCGCCTGTTTTCTCGTCCCTTTCTAGGACACGGTGGCGGAACAGAAGTCTATCCCAGCTCGCCCGTGTATCGTCGCACCCGAAAAAGTCAACCATCTCCTCCACGGTGGCGTTCTCGAACATTGTGCGTGATAAATACTCGGTGCCCCCGTAGGGTAAGACGTGCCGCCACGCTTTGTAGTGCATCCCGCTCCCGTCGCTCTTGTGCATCATCTCCGTCCACATTCCGTTCGTTTCCAAGGTAGGCAACCGGTTCGGCATGTCGCACATCCGCTCCTTGAACTCCACGTAGTCGTTCGTGCTGACGACGTCGGGGGCGCGGTTGGGGTTTATGGTAGTCGGGACGTTGGTCAGATGCTCGAACCCAGACGCGAAGCAAATCTTGCGATGACTGTTTGGTCGCTCAGCAGTGCCTCTTTGACTGTCTTCGCTCGACCGCGGGCTTGACGTGTCACTGGCGCTTTCAAAGGCCAGCCTCGAGCCACTTCCCGACCCTCGGATACTTCTCGCCGGAATAATCTCAATCCCGACGCTCAACAGCGCGCCTTTCACCGGGGTCAAATTCACAAACCAAAGCACGATTTGCCGAATCGTCATTGCGGTTGAAAACGCGAACCACGCGCGGTTCGATACCGTTCCTATGGTTCCTAAAAACCCCAAGCCGCCTAGCCCTGCGTGCCGTGTGAACCTGTTACTCCCCCCAGCCAGCGCCCACGGGCCGAACGCTAAGAACCCGATGAGCGCGGCGAAGGGGCCCCAGATGTGCGCGGTGTCCAGCAGGACCAAGATCTCGGGCGGTAAAGAGCCGAGCACTTCAAGGAACCGGCCGCTGAACCCGCTGTACGCGATCATGCTTTCAATCGACCCGGTGAACATCTCCATGCCAAACAGCGAGCCGGGGAACATCTTGTCGCCCACGAGCGTCATCGTGTAGAAGGGGGGGAGACCTACTGAAGGTGACGCGTCTAAGTCGTCTCTGCGGCTACGCCGACAAAAGTAAGGCCGTTTGTTTTCGGCTTGGACGCCCTTCCGCTTGCTCGCGCTCAACTGCCGCGCGTTCCCTAAACGTGCACGCGACCTACGCGTAAACAACGCGCGAGCCGTGTACCCGCGCGTAACGACGTGCGTGTACGCGTTAAGCGCGTGCAGCAGTGAGTCGTTGACCCCGACGTCGCGTCCGTAATCGTCGTCGTGGTTCTTCATTTGCGAAAGTGCCACGTGCTCGATTTAATTTCATTTTTTGCCGACTACACATTCTCTGGGCGAATGCATGGAATCGCGAGGATCTCTGCTCATTGGAAGGTGAGATTGCAAGAGCGCTTTTGAGTCAGCTCCAGAATGCAGCTGACGCGGCTTTGGCGCGAGCGTCTCCAGAGTGGCAGACTGGCGTACATAACGAGAGTAGTGGAGATCGATTGATTTGCGTACCCCCATCCGTCAAGCGTGTCTGTATCGCGCCCCTGGGGTCGACCTCTGGCGGCGTCACGTACACGTTAGGACACGGTATATACGCACGACACGACACCGTGGTCTCCCAGATCCAGCGGAGACGTGGACGAGCTTTATCGGACGTCGGGTGAGGGCGTGTCATCGATCATTCATTTCGTGTCGGCAAAATCCAATAAATAACAAGAGTTGAGAACAAGAGCGGGCACGACGATGCGAGTGTTTTCGAGACAGAAACTCAATGCATATTACAACTCGAAAGACGCGTAGCTACAGGTATAGCTTGAGCTACAGGTATTACATCAGCAATCTTACTTGTCATCGATGAGCGCCTTGATGGCGAGCCCCGCCACGCCGACTTGCTGCACCGCGTTGATGATCCTCATTTCGGGTTTCACCATGTCCTTGCAAAAGCCGTTCGCGGCGAACATCCCGGCGTAGGCGAGACCAGAGCCGGCGATGGCCATGTTCAGCTTCTTCTTGTCCTCCTTGGACGTGATGGCTTTGTCCGCGACGAGCAAAGTCGCGCCGAGCTGACACGCGGCGATGCCGAAGAATTTCCACCCAGCCGTGGCTTCGTCGTTGACTGGAAGTTGCGTGCCGTTGAGGTACACGTCCCCGAGTTGTTTGCGGGGGAGCGCGAGGCACGTCACGCCGTTGCCGAGGAAGGAAACAGCGGAGGCGGTTGCGGGGGAGATCATGTTTTAGTGGAGGTGGGGGGGGGACGACGCGAGGGGGATTGTGATAGCACGGTCAACAATTGACTCATTTTAATATCCGACGACCGACTTTTTCGCCGGTCGCCGCGTCAGCAAAAAGCCCAAAACTCCACTTGTCTGAAAACGCTCGTCGGGCGAACAACGCGGTGTGACGCACACAACAACCCGCGCCCCTCCCACTCTTGACGCGGGTATTGAAAATCTTTCTTTGACACGTCGACTGCTCGCTCCACCCGCCACATCGTGCCTGTGATGCTGTCGCTTTCTCGCGTCGCGGGGCGCCGTGTGGTGCGTGACGTCGCGCGCCGCGTGACATCCATGCTTACGTGGAACGTTTCGGAATTAGCCCGCGGCAGATCTGAACGGCACCCTCCGTGTATCGACGCAGGGCGACTGTTTTCCGCGAGCGCGGAGGGAATGCACGTGCGTGTTGCGGAAACGCGTACTAAGAGGCACAGAGTGCACGTAAAACCCACCTCCCCACGGGTGAACGCCAGAGAACGAGTCCCCCAAACGTCACCTCATGATTCGCCAAAAACGCGTACCGAGCACGACCTTCTCGGTTCGTTGACGTTACCCGCCGACGCGTTCTACGGCATAGCCACCGCGCGCGCGATCGAAAACTTCCAAATCACGAGCATACCGCTGCATCACTTCCCTGAGCTCATCATTGGCCTGGCGTACGTTAAAAAAGCCTCGGCGATTGCGAACGGGAAGCTCGGGTTGTTGGACGTTAAAAAAGCAAACGCGATTGAAAAAGCGTGTGATGAACTCATAAATACAAAAACTCACCACCATCACTTCGCGGTGGACATGATCCAGGGCGGCGCCGGCACCAGCACGAACATGAACGCCAACGAAGTGATTGCTAATTTAGGGAACAAATTACTAGGTTTCGAACCAGGGAGTACAGATGACAACAGTATAAACCCCAACGACCACGTCAACTTGTGTCAGTCCACGAACTGCGCGTACCCATCTGCCGTGAAATTAGCCGTCATAATCAAACACAAAGAGGTGGTGCGGAGTTTGGAAGCGTTGATTGATTCGTTGGATTCAAAAGCGATCGAGTTCACGGGCGTGATAAAGATGGGGCGCACACAGTTGCAGGACGCGGTGCCCATGACCCTGGGGCAGGAGTTCTCGTCCTTCGCGCACACACTAAGAAAAGACCTAACCTTCATGAAGCGCAACGTGAGCGAGTTGTACGAGATGAACTTAGGTAAGTACATCCCGCACAAAATCCTGCCCGCCTTTTAACGCGTAGTGAGGGTTGATTCTGAAGGCTTTTAGCATGATCCTGTGAGGAATCCTCATCATCCCGATATGAATACCACTACCCAATACATCCGATCGACTGTTTGCCCATACAAAGGACTGACTTCTATTTCCAAAATCCAGGCGGTACGGCGATTGGCACGAAGATATGCGCGCACGACGGGTTTGCGGAGTCAGCGGTTTCTGAGTTGGGAAAATTGACGGAGTTACCCCTGGAATCGCCGAGCGACTTCATCGAGGCGAGTAGCAGCACGAGCAGCTTTTTATTATTTTCCAATATATTGAGACGCGTCGCAGTCAAGGTGAGCAAGATATGCAATGATTTAAGACTCCTAGCCTCCGGCCCTCGCTGCGGGTTCGGCGAGATTCACCTCCCCGCCGCCGCCCCGGGCAGCTCAATAATGCCCGGCAAGATCAACCCCGTGATTCCTGAAGTCGTGAACCAGGTGTGTTTCCAAGTCATGGGCACAGACCACGTCATTGCTACCGCGTCGGAAGCCGCGCAACTGCAGTTAAACGTGTTCGAACCAGTAATAGCGTATAACTTGTTGAACAACATGACGTTGATGTGCAACGGTTTAGATACGTTGCGGGGGAAGTGTATCGACGGCATCGTCGCTGACGAGGAAAGGTGTCGAAGTTTAGTGCATAATTCAATCGGAATCGTGACTAACTTGCTACCCGTTTTAGGGTATAAAAAGGCAACCGCGGTGGCGAAACAAGCGCTTGAAACGGGAGTGCCGGTGGCGGAGATTGCATTGAAATATACGGATGCAGACACTGTAAAAAGAGCCCTGGACCCGAAGAACATGATTCGATAGATTGGATAGATCGTGATTTGGAATAGATTCGTATGAAGCTAGTCTGATTAATCTTGTAATGTAAGTGTTCTTAATTTCTTGACCTTTACATCGACTACCACGACCTCCATACCCTACCTTCCACCCGCGCTCTCGCCCTTCTCCAGCACCCCAAGGAACTCTTCCTCCGCGAACTGCACGACGCGCGCTTGTTCCAGGTGAATCTTTTGCTTTCGCAGAACGTCGACTAATTTTGATTGCTTTTTGAACGCGTTGATTAGTTCGGCTTTTTGGCGAGTTAAAACTTTCAACTCTTGGCGAAGCTCGGTGGCTTCCCTTCGGGACTCTGCGGAGCCTCCTTTCGAGGTGTCTTTTGCATCGGTCAACAGCTTCTTGTACCGGTCAACCTCTTCCAGCGCTCGGTTCAAACGCACGTCGCGCGACTTCGTTTCCAATTGTTGTTTGTTCGTGAGACGTCCGTTTTTGTCCGCCTCTTTTTTCGCTTCGATCAGCTCCCTTGATTTCGCTTCATACAAGTCCTTCAACTCTCCTGTGCTTCGCCTCTCCTTCTCCAGCGCGTTTTGAGCTTGTTTTAACGTCTTTTGCACAGCTTGCTTATCTGTCAATAGATTCTTCAGCTCACCGTCTCTTTCTTTTAATCTACCATGCACGTCTCTCAATTCCTTCCCCTGCGCCGAGAGTTGATCCCGTAACGCTTGAATCCGCGCCTTCGCCAACCGCCCGTACGCGTCATCGGAAAACTCAACCGGGTCCTCGGAAGCGTCGACGGTGCCGATGTCGGCAAGGTCTCGGTTGCCGAAAGGGTTCGGGTCTTGAGAACGACGCACAGATGTTTTTGAAGCAGGTTGTTTCTTTTGTTTACCTTTGTCAAGACTCCGTCTCAACGCACCTTCCACGCGAAGCTGCGCATCAAGCGCCTCACGGTGCGGGTCGTAGTTCTCCACCTCGTCCGTGTACAGCGCGTCCGCCAAGGTTTCCAGAAGCGTGTCGTTTGGGTTGCGACCCGTCTTGGATGGCGACTGAGACGGATGGGGAGTCAGGCCGGCCTGTTCATCCGACGCGAACGCTGCAGATTTCGCAACCAAAGCGCTGACGCCCATCTGCGACTGAGACTGGCCATCCACCACCGCTTTGGCGCGTGCGATGGACGCCGCCGCTCGTTCCTCCAGCGCCGCGTTGCGTCGCAAAAGCTCCTGCTCGTACGTAGCGAGGTCAGCCATCGTGGGAGGTGACCGGCGCGGAGCGTTGTCGCAGCAAATGGTTGCAAATTTGAATTTTCCGATGAAGTTCAAGCGAAATTCTGCTGTTGTCAAATGAGCCATCATAGCTTTCACCAGTGATGCTCGCGCGGCGTCTTGCACGCCCCCTCGCTAGCTTCGTCCGACAAAACATGACCAAGGCGTGTATCGTGAACGCGGGCCGTTTAGATTTCGACGGCCGGCTGGATTTTTCGGTTCTAGAAGAAGCGTGTGGGTCAACCGTCACCCAGCACGATGACCACTCTCCAAGCCCATCGGAAATAGCAACCTTCGCGAATGGCATGACCACGTTAGTGACCAAGGAAGTCCCAGTAGACGTGTCTTTGCTGCCCGATTCCGTAAAGTTGATCTGCGAAGCCGGCACCGGGTTCAACAACATCGATTTATTGAAAGCGAAAGAACGGGGAATCACGGTGTGTAACGTCCCGTCGTACAGCACAGATGCGGTGGCACAATTAGTCATGACTTCCGTATTAAACTTTTCAATGTCAATTCATTTGCAATTGAATCAACTCGCCAAGGGCGACAAGTCCCTCTTCCACTCCGAGAACCCGTTCAAGTCGTTCGGTCAGTTAAACCAATTCGAACTTGCTAATAAGACAATAGGGCTAATCGGAGGCACGGGGGCGATCGGGTTACGGACCGCGGCGCTAGCAAGAGCGTTTGGCATGCGTGTTTTAGTCCACAGCCGAAGCGCCAAGGATGACCCCATGGGTAAATACACCGCTACCAAGGATTTAAAAACCCTATTAGAAAATTCTGATTTCGTGAGTATACACTGCCCTTTGAACGAAAGCACGAAAGGGATGATCAACGCGGAAGCGCTAAGTTGGATGAAGCCTACCGCGTACCTAATCAACACCGCTCGAGGTGCGATTATAAACGAAAACGATTTAATCAATGCGTTGAAAGATATAAAAATTGCGGGCGCCGCGTTGGACGTCCAGCACCCCGAGCCCCCGGCATTTAACTCACCACTTTTTGAGTTATCAAACGTGGTGTTGACTCCGCACGTGGGGTGGAAGAGGGTGGAAACTAGACAGAGGCTGATGGACACGGTGGCGGAGAACGTAAAGGCATACTTGAGCGGAAAACCAATGAACGTAGTCAACTGAAAGTTTTTTATCTTTTTTTTTACAAATGTTATTCATGGCTTCACCCTTCGTCGCTTCTCGAACTGTTTCGAACGCACATATCTTCTCAACACAAACGGTGTTACGTAGTAACAGTTTCCGTCCGTATCGGTCACAGGTCGTTCCACGTTCGGAAGTATACAAGGGGGTAAGGGGGTTAGAAATCGCATGGTACTTGACGTCGGAAGGGCTATTACTTTTAAAGTAATTATGTCCTCCCCGACTCTTATCAGCACCCCGCTTTTTCCTCAACCACGGGTTCGGGTTCTGAGTTAGATGTTTCCCCATCTAAATCGGTGTGCTGCGCGTGGTGTTCGCCGAGACTTTTGATCACCGCGCCGAGGGCGACGGTCAGGTCAGCCACGGCTTTGCCCACTGACGCGGACTTAGCGGCATCGACGCCCGCCGCGTTTGCAAACGCTTTTCCAGCGGTGTCCGCGAACGCGTCGGCGGACGTGACACTATCAACTGAAGGAGGACAGCACCCGCTCGATTGTTTCTTCGAGTCCATTTTCTTCTCCTCAGCAGCAACGATATCGACCCACTTCTTAGGTTCAGTACCGGTGGTTTGCTTTGAACCTTGATCGGATCCCGGGGTCAACCCAATTGGTTTCACCGCGGTGACGTTGGCGGAGACGACAAAGTCCTCGGCCCCTGATCCGGGCAACCAATCTTTTATAAATTCCCTCGACTCTTGTTTCTCGACAACGCGCACGTCAGAAAACCCGGCGGATATTAAAATGTCCACCAGGTCTTGCGTGACGGGCGCCCCACTGACTCAGCAGGAAAGGGCTTGGTTCGTCTTGAGGTGCTCGGGGAGCTCGTTTGTTTGCACCACGTCAGTCACGGCGAGTCGGCCGCCGGGTTTTAAAACCCTCAACGCTTCTCGCAACACTCGCGGCTTGTCGGGACTCAAATTAATAACGCAGTTGCTCACCACGACGTCGCACTGGTTATCCGCGCACGGCAGGTTCTCGATTTCGCCTAAACGGAACTCAAGGAGGTGGGAAGGGATTGAGCGTTGCTTCTGGCCTTCCCTGGCTTTGGCGAGCATCTCAGGGGTCATGTCCACGCCGATGATTTTGCCGTAGTCTCCTACTTCGTTTTGCGCTAAAAAGCAATCGATACCTGCGCCGCACCCTAAATCCAACACAGTCTCGCCCGGTTTCAACTCCGCTAACCGTACTGGTGTGCCACACCCTACGCCTAGGTCCGCATCGCCTGCGATTTCCCGGTCAGCGTCGGTGTACCCGATCGCGCTGCGGTTTGGGGTTGAAGAGACGCAGCACCCGCCTTCTTTGTTCGCGACATCGGCGTAGTCTTTTGCTACGTTGGCTCTTTGCGCGGCATCCGACGTGGCGCTGGGGGGTTTGACAGCTCCTCGAGGCTTCTCAACGGCCATCACAACACTTGGGATGCGTGCGATGGGCACGCGAAGCGCGAGCATGCCCACGCGCGCCGAGCGTGTGGGGGGACTGGGAACGCACGCCTTCCAAGGGCTTCTTTTTGAGAGGGAGAAGGCGCGACGAGATTTCCGAAAACAGAAAAGCCACGACTTTTCCGAGAGAACTTTGAGGTGACCTCTCTGCTCGTGCGCTCCAGAAGCACATCGTGACGCGCGGGGTTTGTCACATGCGAACGATGGGGAGAAAGCGGTGCCTGCATGGGAAGGAGAAACGTAACTGCAAGGAGTGCAACCCATGCCCCCACGGCAGGCTGAAAGGCAACTGCGGGGTGTGCAACAGCTGTCCGCACGGCAAGTGGAAAAGCAACTGCACGGAGTGGAGTGCAAGACCGGCCCCCACGGCAAAGTGAAAAGCCGCTGCGTGGACTGCAAACCATGGCCGCACGGCAGGCTGAAAAATGGATGCACGATGTGCACCCCCTGCCCCCACGGCAAGCGAAAGACCAGGTGTGCGGAGTTTAAAGCGGCACGCGCGGCACTGCCGAGCTCGAAGCGAGTCAAGCTCGAGCCCGAGAGTTCGCCCGAGATCAAGCAAGAGCCGTTCACGATTCAAGGTGAATACTGAAAGCACTTCGGCTTCGATAAATGAACGCCACGAACCTACGCAAGAGAGAAAGAGACTAAGACTAAGATGAATACTAAAACAGCGATGCTCGTCACGTCCCGACTTTTGATTTGTGCGACCACCACCCTCCGACGACGATGGTTTGAAAATCGAACGGCATTTCTTCCACCTTGATACCTTTCGTGACAACATCAAAGCTCTCCACCTCGTTGCTCGCCACGATGCTCACGAACGGCCGCGGTTTGTGTCCGTCGCCGATGGCGGCTCTGGCGCGACAAGAGTACGTCGCGCGAGCGTCTGATGATGAATTTGATAAATTCAACATCGGCACGTCCATTTGAATCACCAGCGCAGCGCCTAGGGGTGCCTCGCCGTTCGCAACGAAAGGGAGACACGCATCCGTGACGAGAAGCACAACGAGACCAGCGCCATCAGAACCATCGTTGTCCTTTTTACTTCCAACAATCTCCAACGTCTCGACGTCTGGTAGATTGAAATTCTTCGCGAATCGATACCCCTCCAGAATTAAATGTCGATCTTCCATCGAAAGGTCCGCGTGTAACTGCGCTACCAACGCGTTTGGCAAAGCGTTGGTAATAGCACTTGTACACGCATCCAAGCTATCACGCGTGTTCACTATCACAACGACGGGTAAACGGCACACATTGTCCCCCATGACTTCCGTGGGGCTGAGACTGGCGAGCGAGCTTTGCGTAATCAGATCAACCAAACATGACAGTTTCTCGGCCCGGATGTTCGTGGAACACCGGAAGTGCAACGCGTCAGCCATGGTTGAAACCTAAACCCTAATGAACCCAAAACCCTCACCGTCCACACAACACCCACGCTCTCCGCGGCGGGAAACCCTGTCGCGGCGCGGTCGGTGACTGAGCTGGCTTTCGTCGTGGTTGCGTGCAACAGATAAATCTTCTTCTCGAAATAAAATAACACTGGACTGTCCAAACTCGATGGCCCGTCACACCGGCTCGCGCGGGCGGTTCCGCGAGACGCGACATGGCGCGCACGCGCGGGGTTCCGCGGAAAGAAGTGAGTGGCGTCTGTGGCAGTTTAGTGTCATTAACCAAGACCGCGTTGTCTCGTTTGAGCGACCCCAACGATGTGCGATGTGCGTCGACCGTCGCCATCGCTCTGTGCGTCTGGGAGCTACTCCTGTGCCTCGCAATCATCCACCACGTGCCGTACACCGAGATCGACTGGCGCGCGTACATGGATGAGGTCGGCGGGTTCCTCGCGGGCGAACGAGACTACACTAAGTTGAAAGGAGACACCGGGCCGTTGGTGTACCCCGCCGGGTTCGTGTATTTGTACGGAGCGTTGAAGTATTTTCTTTGCGGAGGCAGCGGAATAAACGACATGCAGTGTGCTAATGACTCAACCTCTATACTCAAGGCACAGTATTTCTTTGCGGTGTTGTACGTCATACACTTAGGGATCACTATGACAACCTACATACGCACAAAAACCCTACCCCCTTGGAGCCTTGGTCTGTTAACCCTTAGTAAACGATTGCATTCCATTTTCGTGCTGCGGCTGTTCAACGATGGCGTCGCCAGTCTGTTTACTCACGTAGCGATTCTCTTCGCGCAGTCCAACAGCTGGATTTTGTGTTTCGTTTTTCTCTCACTAGGCACGTCAGTCAAGATGAACGTGCTGTTGATTTTACCGCCCGCGTTGGTGTTGATGGTGGGGTGGGAGAGACCGAGCACAGCAGTGTTTTCGGTCATGGCATTCATTTCAGTGCAAATAATTCTGGGCCTTCCGTTTTTGCTGACGTACCCAAGCGAGTATTTCTCAAAGGCGTTTGAATTCTCACGACAGTTCCAGTACGTCTGGACCGTGAACTGGAAGTTTCTGAGACGAGAGGTGTTTCTGAGTAAGAAGTTTGCGTATGGGCTGTTGGTCTGTCACTTGGTGTTGTTGTTCGCGTTTGCGCATAGAAAGTGGTACCGAGTAATTGGAAAAAGTAACTCAAAAAATATAAACAGATTCTTTTGGCACTTCTTTTTCGACTGGTTCGCGCGCGTGCCAAAAAACGAGTTACCCCGGTCAAAAGCACTTCAAGCCTCCCTATCAAACAAAGCACACATCCTATCAACCCTGCACACCGGGGTTTTTATCGGAGTTACATTCGCGCGAAGTTTACACTACCAGTTTTACGCTTGGTATTTCTTTTCGGTTCCATGGTTGTTGTGGCGGTGTTCGTTTTTCGACGAGGCGGGAAAGTACGTTTATTCCGTGACTAAGACATCACACAAAACGCTCCTATACCCAGAGGTGGTCAGTTCTGGTTTGAGGGTGCTGCTGTTTCTGGTAATAGAGCGGTCGTGGAACGTATTTCCCGCTACTGGAGAATCAAGCGCTACGTTATTCGCTGCGCATTTACTTTTGTTGGCAGGCTTGTGGTTCGCGAACGAGAATGGGGCGAGCGTAAAGCGAGACTAGCGGAGTGATGAGTATAGCGAGACTAACTGGCCATACGAATAGCAGTATGACGAATAGCAGCATGTAATAAACACGCGGATACTTACAATACCTATACACGTAACTCTCTCATATCAATAAATACCTCATCAACATATCAGCAGTGCACGCCGAACCATCGGTCCCAGACGCTCGCCGTGCGCGTGACGTAAAAGTTTTTACCCAGCGGCGACGTCGCCGGCCCGTCGTAGGTCACTTCCACTTGTAACATGTGCCCCAAGGCAGCCTTCGCCTCCGCATTCAGCATCCTGCCTTCACCCCCAAACAGCCCCTGCGAAAGTTCCCACACCTTCTTATCGTCATACTCGTCGTCGTCCAGTAATCCGTGGTCTCTTAACTTATCTTTCAGTTCAGACTGTCGCGAGTCCATCACGCTTATCAATTCCGCGATGGTTCTGATTCGCTCCTCATCAACCGTCATCAACTCACCGACGTACTGCTCCAGCTGCTTGGCTCGGTCTAAAAGCGTTTTTGAGTTCAACACTAACTCGTCTTGATCACTAGTAGTCATTTCTGTTACGTTAATAGCAATCTGCATGTAGTCGCCGCCGTTCGCGGCGACGAGTTGTTCGTTCCGGTTCTCAGCGGTTCTGAGAGCTATTTCCTTGGTTGCACTTTCTGCTTTCAACACATCGTACTCCGACCGCAGCAGGTTCAATTTTTGGTTCAAAATCTCCGCAATCTCATCCGTACCGCCTTTCAAAGTCTGGCCGTCCTTTATGAATGACGAACCTTGGTGTTCCACCGCGGCTCTTCTAACCGCGCTTAATGCCTTCGCCGTTTCTGCTAACACACTTTCAGCGATTTCCCTCTGCAGACGCTCTTGCACCAGCACCTGTTGCGTCTCCAGTAATCGCATTTCTGCTAGCTTCGCACGACCGACATCCGTCCCGTCGTCTTCCAGGCCGCCGCCGGTTCTTCCATTGACCAAAGAAACGTCGTACCCATTTTGCACAGTCGCTTTGCCCTTACCGGATCTCATGACTGCCCCGTTGGTATCGCTCACTTTACTCGTGCTCGCCATCCCTACGGTCGTGGATTGTTGCACGCCTCGTCTGGAATAGTCCTCGAACTGCGCGCCTTTGCCCATCGTAGCGGGGGTTTAGGGCTAGGCAGATGAAGACCGTGCCGGTAAGAAAGACGTCCAAGGAAACGAGTCTTTGTGAATGACTCGACCTCCGAACACTCGCGCGAGTTACACGGGCGTTTGGGACACGCGGGTCGCGCGGTCACACGGAAGCTCCCGGAAAGGCGGAAAGGCGAGCCGAACCGTTCAAAGCGTGTGCGCACGGGGGGCGCGAACGCGGCAACTTGGCGCATTTTGGGTGTTTAGAAAATACGGGCTAGTAAAACAAAGTAAGACTCATTGCCCATACGAAGGAGCTTGAGGGAGTCAACAAGGGGGAATGCAGCTTCTGACGAACGACTCGACGGCCTCGTTTATCTCTCACGCTTGGTGTGCCGATTGCTCCGATCGGGTCTTCCCTTCCACCAGTCCCTAACGCGCGTGTACGCGACCCACGATGTCGTTCCGCCGCGCCGCTGGGACGGTCGCTAGGCGATGGCTCGCGGGGCACGGCGATGCCGGGGCGGTGGCACGAGCAGGCGTCGGGCAGGGAGGAGGGCCGACGGATGGCCAGATCGTGCACGTCGCTAGGTTTTGGAGCTTCGGTGGGTCCAAGGGAGGCGACGACGAGGACGGGGGTAAGGGCGATACGGGTGATCAAGACGTTGACGTGTCCACATCACGTGTCGATGGATCCGGTGACAGCAGCGTGGGGAAATCAGAGTCCAATACCACTCCCAGTACCGCTGATCACACGACGACGCCTGAGACGAAAAGTCCAAAGTGGAACGTCCCTGACGATGGGATCTACCAAGGAGAAGGCTCTGGATTTGGCACTGTTAACACTGCCATACCAAACGCAACGGATCCGCCATCCACACACCCTTCAAAAAAAAAGAAACCGAAAATGAAACTCGCCAAGAAACCCACGACGTCCACGGAGACCCTGAAGGGACTTGTTGCATCGTCTGATGCACCAAAATCAAAATCACAAACCTCTTCGAGCCCCAAAAACCTGTACGTCAAGAACCTCCCCAGGGATTTCAACGCCAAGAAACTCGCGCACTTGTTTCTGCCGCACGGGGATGTGCAACAAACGAAGTTCGTGCTGGATGCGGGGCCGGTGCCTACTGGGTTGGTGCGTTTCGCGACGGCGGAGGAAGCGGCGGCGGCGATGGCGGCGCTGCACGGGATGAGACTGAGTGAAGCGGATGGAGCAATGTCTGACGGAGCGGTGTCTGATGGATCATCTGACTCTGACTCTGACGAAGGCATCGTCGACACTACTCCTCTGCCCCCTCTTGAGATCTCGCTGGCGATGACGCGCGCGGAGCGCGACGCCGCGCGAGTGCAGCGCGCGGAGGAACGGGAGCTGCGAAAGAAGCAAAGGCTGGAACGCACCGAGCGCAAAAAGAAGTTAGCGGAGTCAAAGGGTGCTTTGAAAGGAACGAAAGACGGTTTCAAACCTAACGATTTCGTGGGCGTGTCGGTCAAAATCACGCACGTCCCCGCTGGTTTAGACCACCGGCAGCTGCGTTCCATTTTCAGCTCCTACGGCAAGCTGGGCAGAGTAAAAATGATGTGGCCCAACGGCGAAACGCCGAGTGCGCTGGTTACGTTCGCGGATGAAACTTCCGCCAACGAAGCGGCGGCGACTTTGGGCGGTACTACTCTACCAGGGTGCAAAGGGCCCATGAAGTTCCAGGCGCACCACGTGTCCATGAAGCAGAGCTCTGGGAAAGGGAAGAAAAGGGATGTGGAGGTGAAAAAAGCTGGTGACTCTAGCGGCAGTGACAGTTCCTCGAGCGACAGCGAAAGCGAGAGCGAGAGCGAGAGTTCTCTCACCTCCAGCGAGACAGACGCCCCCTCCTTCACCCTTGACGCGGAGTCCGTTTTGATCACCGAAGAGGTTAGTAATAAACGAATCGCGGCGAAACAAGCGGCGCAACGGGTTTGGAGGGATGTTCAGGCGAGCAGGGCGGTTTCCTCGCCGGAAGCTTTGGCCGCCGCGAAGGCGCTGAACGAAGCGGCTACGAAGAAATTTGGAGAGCTTCAGTTGGCGAAGCGGGCGGATGACAGGTTGCGACGGCGACGGGAAGCGAGAGGTGACGATACATCCGGTGACAATGCTACACATTCACCCACCCGCTCGCCCTCCCCCAGGGTCAGGGCGTACGCCGAGCGACGGAAGGAACAAGGGGGGTATGGACAAACAGTTGTAAGTAACCGCCGCGCCGTCGCCGGACCCGGGGTTGACGTCGGCGAAGCCATGTCCGAAGGAGCGCGGGCGAAACTCGCAGCCGCGGCGGCCCGGAAACGCGAAAGGGGAAGAGGTGTGGGTTTCGCGGGGATGGCGGATGTCAGGGCGTACGGCGGCAGAGACGGCAGAGGCGGCAGGGGAGGCCGAGGTAGTGATCCAAGAACACAAAGAGGATCAAGACGCGGCCGGGACGGTGACATTGTGGATGAGAAAACAAGAGCCGCTCTCGCTGCTCGCGTAGCCGAAGCCCGAGACGCGTCCTCCTCCGACGTCCCCTGGGAGTGGGATCCCAGCACGTTCGAACAAGGTGCGCGTAAAACGTTTTTGGAAAACTTCAACGTCGGGGAGTATAATTCAGCGCCGTGGGTCCCGGGCTTCGGCGAAGCTTCTGAGAAAACGAAAAGAAGCTACGATTCGGAGAGTGACTTTCTTGACCGGCACAAAAGCTTCGTCATGGCGCACGGGGGCATTCAAAGCGACGCGCAGTACGAGTCCGTGAAACGAGAAACGCTGGTGGCGTTTTCGCAGTACACCGAGCTGTACGAGAAGCAACGAACCAGGAAAGGCGAGTCACCCGTTGAGGGCGACTTTTTAGCGGAACGCGACACGCTTCAGAACACGGTGTCATCCGTCTCCAAAGATAACCCTCTTTTCGATTTCGCGAACCGCGCCGTGGACGCGTTAGATGGGAACGCGGGGTGGAGCTACGGGCGGAAAATGGCCGCGCTGAGGTTTTTAGCCAACAAAGCCGAGAGATATGAAGGGCAGGATGGTGAGGGGGGGGCGGAACAAGAGGCGAAGGAGTAGGGAGGTTAGGTTTGGGTGAGTAGAATTGATTGCATTGCAATTCTCAACTATTCAACAGCAACTTTTCGCGTTCAACATCCTATCACCCTTTGACTACTTCTCAATCAGCCCCTTCTCCCTCAACTCGTCCTTGATTAACTTCGCGCCCGTGACCATGAACAGGGTTTGCCAGATCCCCAGGCCGATTCGGGGTACGACGCCCCGGAACAAGCCTTGCACGCCGTCCACTCTCACGATGTCCGCCATCACTTTAGTCATGCTCCCTACGGGCTTTCCCAAATTACCAAGCGTTTGCGCCTCGATGCGCGCGACTTCAAACGGGTGGTTCCAGCACGCCATCGTGCCGCCAACTATACCTGATAAAACCTCTTGGCCTTTCGTCAGGTGTGCGTCTTTGTCACCGTGGAACAGGATTTTGAACCTGGCGCGGACGAACTCGGTGAAGCCCTGTCGGCTGGCCCAGTTCGTGGCTTGCCTGAACGCGATGGCGGTCCCACCCGGGTAGAACCCAGCGATGCCGCCTCTCTTGTACGTCTGTTTTACTCTAGAAAGCACGGAAGTCGTCGGGTCGTTCACTGCGCCTGTGACTAGATAGGTACACGGACCCATCACCGATACTTGCGCAATGCCTCCGCCCGCGCCCGCCAACACACCCGCGCTCGTCGGGTTCATACCTCCGGCGAGCAACGTCTCGTTGATTCCCTCTTTCGCATACATCAGAATCATACCCTTGCTCGCACTCTCGAACATCTTCGGCCCCGTTCCCGCCCAAAACGCCTTGGGCCCGCCTTTTTTGTAGATGTTCTTGAACGCCTCGATTGTTCCCTCCGTCCGGTTCATGCCCATCCGCGTTTTCCACACCTCGAAGGGCATGCCCAACGTCGCGGCTTCGCAGCATTGGATGAGAGGGCCGATGAGAAGATCCACGGGGGCCATCTTTGGGTTTGGGATGAGACACCGACGGAGCGAGCGTATCGTATATTACTATTCAGTCACGGAAGTGTCCTACGCAGGCCCTGTTCAAGTCACGGAAGTTGCGCGTGCGACGGCACGGTGTGCGTAGCAACGCGCGCCCCTTCGCAGTGTTGGGTCTATCCGTGATTCACGAACGAAAACCAACAACGCCCGTTCTCGTTTCGCCTTTTCAGGATTGATCGCCCTTCATTTCATCGACGGTCTGTGACTACTAAATCTACCCCCACGCATTAACTCGTCAATAACCCATAAGGGCGATTTGCTTCAGGTCGGCACTTCGGCGTTCATGCGCGAAGGTCGCTTTTTTGGGGCGTGCCCACTCCCACTCTGTCGTCTCGCCTCGAGGAGGGCTCGTGCTTTCACTCGTCCTCCGCGCGCGTTTCGGTGATACGCGCGTGTGAAGCGTGTGTGGGCATACGGGTAGGGATACGGTTCGTTGGCGTCGAGTCTTCGCGGTTGTTGATTTGCGTCGAACGTAAACGTACGTCGCACGGTCCGTCCTCTTTCGACCGGCAAATCCACACGGCACCGGCAAAGCGTGCTCAATTCTGATTCGCATTGCGATCCCACCTCGGCGTACACGGCGCATCGCGCACGTGTCTTCGATACGACCGCTCTACCGCAGGCAACCTAACCGTATATACCTCCTCCGCAATTCAACCAACGCAGACCGTTCTCAAGGCGTCGCATCCGCACATCTCACCCGGGAACCGCAACACCCGCGGCCGGCTTTTCACGCAAACACCGGTGCCAGACTTTGCATCGGCGAATAAACACAAGGGGGCCTCTCCTCACCTTGCCGTAAGGTTTCTCTCCCTTTGGTGAGGGTTCCGGCGAAATGATGGTCAAGCCCGATAGCGCGGATGACGTGGTGAAGCCGGATAACTCAAACGCGGACGACGACGCGGACGCGATCGACGCTTTGACTGGCGTAGGGAACGATCTTGCAGAGGCGCCCGCGGCCCAGAAAACCGATCCTGGCACCACACCTAAAGACGCCCCCGCGTCAGATGCGAGGAAACAGTCACCAACGAGGTACGTGTGCTTTGCGGTTGACTCGTCGAAATTGCGAGCCAATAAGAGACATCAGATTAGGAAGAAACCGAGCCCCCACTTCCATCGGGCATGACACAAATCGATTCGGAAAAACACTTCTGTCTCTATTTTTTTTTCACTTGGATCCTAAAAGAGCTCTTCGACTACTCTGGACGTGACTTGAACACTCTGGATGTGCACACGAATATTCTGGACGTGCACAAGTGACGAGTGGCACGCTGACGACTGACCAACTCCTCCCTACTGTAACTCCCCTGACTAACTACCCACAGGCCCCGCGATCCCCCGGTGAAATCCGTCGACGTCGACGAGAGCGCGGCGATGCTGATGCTTCTCGGTGAATTAGGCGGCGCGGGCGATTCGAGCGAAGAAGAGGCGGAGCAGGAGGATGGCGGAGGGGGTAGAGGGGGTGGTCGAGGAACAGTGAAAGGAGGTCGTGGGGGTAAGAAGGGGGGCATTAATGCGAATGGTGCTGGTGCGTCTGGCAGTGGTGCTGGTGCTGCCAATGCTGATGCTGATCCAGTGGATCCTAATGCTGCCTCCGGCCCAGTCGGCGAGTGGCTCAAAGCCGAGGGCGAGGCGCGTATGAAGATGGCGGACCACAGGCGTTTAATTTACCGCTGGACCAACGCCATCTACCGCCTTCTAGGAATGAAAATCCCAAGAGGCATGGGTTCGCTGTTCGACAAAGGCGAAAAGAACAAGCGCGAAAAGTTTGACCGATTTTTGTCGTACTACTACGGCACGGAAACGTTCGAGCCCGGAACGTACTGGTACAACAACGCGGATACGATTCAGTTTTTCATTGAGTTGGTGCGGGTTGCGACTGATGACCGGTACACGCCGGAGCCGGTCACTATTCAAAGGCTGTTTCGGAAGAAGGACCCTACCCGGCAAGCATCGACTTGGATCATGGTGAAGGAAGAATTAGAGAAGACGGATGTTTCAGCGGATGAGTTGCGAGCGCTGTTCCAGGGCGAACCGAGGGTCACGGCTCAAGGGTTCCCTCGCGGCCGCCCCCTGTTCGTCCCTATCCCGAAGAACCCGAAAGGCCACCACAAGTACACCACGGGCAGCGGTGCAGTGGGCACACCGGGGCCGTCGCCGCACGGGGGTAAGGGAAACGGAGGTTCCAAGCGAGGGGGTGCCAACCGGCAACAGGGTTCACTGAAAAACACGCCCAGGGGCGGCGCCGGCACCGTCTCCGGAAGAGGCTCGCCTCAAGTTCCAGTTGGTGGGTTTGACGGAGGTAACAATCTGCATCTGCATGCGCAGCAGAACGCGTCGCTCGCCGCAGCGCAGGCGGCGATGGCTGCTTTCCTTCCCAACACTGGAGGCGGCGCTCAAAACTTGAACCAGCAACATGCGTTGGCGCAACGCGCGATGCTCGCGGCGCGGTTCGGTTTGACGGAGACGCAGCTTGGGTCGTTATCCGCACTAGGAGGGATGGGAGGTGGTATGGACATGGGCATGAGTATCAACCAAAAAGACTCATCAACCGCGGCTGCTATGAACGCGGCGCACCGGCACGCCGTGGTGACCGCGGCGGTTGTGAATTCGCGAGGGTTCGTGTTGGGGCAACAAGACGGGGTGAGAGCGGCTGACTTCTCTGCAGTTGCCGTGGCGCAAGCTGCCGCCGCTGCGTCCGCGCCTGGTGCGTGTGACCGCGTGACCTTACCCCCCCCGTCACCGGGAAGGGACTTTTTGCACGCGTTCGGTGCGGTTTCTCCGCGTAAAGGCAGTGCGTTTGGGTTGAAGCGCTTAGGGAGCCGGGTAGAGAGCGGCGCGTCGCGAGGAACGCCGGTGCGAAGGTTGGATGGCGGTGAATCTGATTTGTCGCCGTCAACAGTTACCTCTCCATCCGTCCCCCCCCCTACCCGTTTGGTAGGCGACGTGTGGATGGGGTCACTAGGTGACGTGTTCGGTCCGGTGTTTGGAAAAGCGATTACCTTTGAAGATGAAGGTGAAGAAGGTGTCACCCCAAGTGACGCCGCCAAAATAGGCCGCGAGCGAATTCTGAACCTTGGCGAAGAGATCCACAAAGTGTTACCGGTGGTGGACGGGAGTGACGTGGCAGGTGCTGAAGGCGGAGGGGGGGGTAGAGGTACTAGGGAACCTACCGTGGACCGCACTGCGTTTGGCGCTGAAGCTGATTCAGTTTTGGTCGCGGCGAAGGCGGCGGAGAGCGCGTGGCGCCGACACCAAGAGGCTCTGTCAAAAATAGAAAAAGTTGAACGAGAGCTTTCTCACCTGCGAAACGACTTTGAATCCGCTAGCTGCGATTTGCAAGGCGCCCGACTCGCGATGGAGGCGAATGCGGGTATAATAGACCCTATGATCCGCACCGCGATGGAGAAGAACATCTCGGAGCGGGTGGAGAAGGCTGAGGCGAAGGCGAACGCGTGTGAGAAGGTGTTCAGGGACGCCGAGACCGAGGCGAACGACGCGAGAGCTGTTCTCGCTACTAGCGCCAGAGCGCACAAGCCCACGTACGAAGAGGTTCGGAAGCGAGCGTTGAGGATTCGTCTTGCGGCGGAGGAGCGGTGCGAGCGGCAAATCGCACGCGCTGCATCCAGAGCGGAGAGGGACGTCGCCGCGAAGAGAACACGAGTCAAGAAAGAGTCCAAGGCGAGCGAAGGGGATGACTCGAGTGAAAAGAATTCAAAACAACTTGCCGACGCGCGCACGTTCCTTGAAATAGCGGAAGCCGCTTTAACGGTGATACACCAAGCCGCGGAGGGGTGCAAAACCGCGACAGAGTGGAGCAGAGTGGAAATATCGAAAATATCGAGCGGGAGGGACGTGTAGTAGGGGTTTGGGGTCGTTTAGTTTGGGGTGCAAAGCATAATGGAGGGTTGTATTGGATAAAGGAATACTCAGTATTTTACACTTAATTATTTTCAATCTTTCTTCTTCCCCGTGGGCAACAACGCTTCAAAGCTCGCTGCGATTTCGGCTCGTCGTTTTTCGCACATCCGTGGCGACGGTCGGTAGTACTTCAGCATTCCGTCCCACGGCACAGGTTTGATTCCCGCCTGGTCGCAGATTAACTGGCGGACCCTGTTTGCAAACGCGATCGGGTCTTCGTCGCTACGCATCTCCTGCGGCTCCAAGTACCACACATCGGCCACCACGGCCCACGAAGTCATCAAACCCATCAGGTGCTGCGTGAAGCTCTGCCGCCTACTGTGCCAGAACGTCTCGGCGAAGATCTTGTTGTACTTGATCGCGATGGGGCACACTTTGCACCCCAAATCGAAGGCGCCGCGCTTGAACATAACGCAGTACTCGTTGTTCACGCACGTGCCTTCGGGAAATATTAAAAGAGGCAATCGCGTGTTATCAGCAACGTGTTCTCGCAACCGTCTCTGTACCATCTCCCGGTCTTTACTCTCCGTCCTGTTAAACCGTATGCAGTCAATAGCGTCCATCGCGGTGTTTTGAATCAAACCGACCCAGCCTTTGTTCTGCTGCGCGATTGAGCTGAACGGGCTGACTGATGTTAAGATTATGTAATCGATGATCGAAGTGTGGTTCGCTACGAAGATATGGCCCGGTCGGTTCGTCGGTTTCGGGCCGTGGTGCCGAATCACGCCCGTCCAGCTCACGACGTGACATGCCGCGTACGTATGCACCAGGAACCGCTCCAACTTTACCCGGATGTTGTGTTTGTTCGGGGCGACCGAGTGCACGGTGGTGAAGGTGAATAGGAAAATAATCGTGGACAAAACAATGAATGTGATTCGCAGCGGGAAAAGGATCCCGTACCGAATCACCACCCCGACGCTCCACATGGGGAACAAATAGAAGTTCCAGTTCCAGGCAGGGCGTTCCGTGAACGTGAAGCACTTGTTGAACGTGTCGTCGATGATCGCGCTAGCGGCGTCTTGAAGCACGCCGCTTGCGTCCAACAATCTCGGCAAGATCAGCTTATCGCCTGTTTTCGCAGCTTCGCGTTCCAACTCCAAGCCCGCGGTGACGCGCTCCACCTCCACAGAACCAGCCCCAGCGCTGCTGAACAGCTCATCCGTTTGCTTGCTAGGAGAGGACATCGGGTCACGTAAGTCTCTACCCTAAACCCGCGCGAGAACCCAGGTAGGCGACGAACCCTCGCGCGACTAGAAGTGAGATTAGGGAATTCTCAAGCGCGCCAAAATCAAGCGACACTTCGAGTTCTTGGAAGAGCCGCTTTCGGGTTGCTGTTCAAAGAACAACGACGCGCGTGTGTGTTCCGCGCTGTTTGTTGCGCGGCGCACACTGGTTGTACGTACCGCGGTTTTGAACTTGGTACCGCGTTTGCGACGTTTGGACATCGCACGGCGAGACGTGCGAGCAGTGGAACCGTACTCGGCGCGGTGGACGCGGTGACTAAAATCTCGACCGGTCATCGCGCTGGTGTCGATTCGTCTTTTGCCCATCTACGGGTGAACCAAACGCGTGCTTACCTGATACCAACGGCGATTACGGGACCCTTGAGCAAGTACTGTTATTTCTGAGCATCTGTAACGTATCTGTACCACCTCAAACCTCCCGATGACCGCTACGTTCCATTCCACGAACACCACCCCGACTGCCCCAACCCATGGGTCGAAAGCATCGCCAACGGGGCAAAGAGGCGAACATAAAAAGAACGCGGGCGCTACGTCGCAACGCGCAGCTTTAGGTGACTGGGGCATCCCAGGCGGCCCGGAGGTGTACTCAACGAGGTGTGCTCCGCTTCCCCGGTTACGCATGAAGGAAAGCAAGGAAATCGTGCATCGAGCGGTTTTAAGGGCGAAAGGGTTGGACCCGGACTTGGTGCCGTCGCCGCAACCGAGCGAACACTCGCCAATCGGGCTGCCCTTGAAGGGGAAGAACAGGGGCAGGGTGAATGCCCATACGGATAAAGACGAGTCGGATGGCATAGACGGACGCATACGAGGTGATTCGGATACCCATGGCAAACACACATCGAATGTTGCAAAAAGTAACTCTAAGAAGAACCCTCAATGCGATTCGTTTCTGCTGGACGACGTTGAGCTAGAAACTCTTTTACCGAAATCGCGCGGCGTGGTGGGCGGCGGCGGCGGCGGCGACTTCACGAGAGGCGTCGGGGCTACTAATTACTTGCGCGTGCAGCACGAGGTGCAGCAGCAGAAGGTTACTCGACGCGTGCGGCTCGCGTTGGTGGACCCTAAATACGCACCGGAAGTCGACGCCGTGGACGCGGCGAGCGAGATGCCGATTGTTTTAAGGAGCCACTCGTCAAGACAAAAAATCGACAACGCCAAGTCCGCGTACGCATCAAGGGGACTGCTTTCGAAAAGAATTGCGAAGACACGCAACGACAAGGGTAACGAGTGGCAAGCAGTCAGCACAACAACGCAAAATTCTTCAAAGCAACGCGTAGCGCCTTCCATCGCGTACGGGTTTAGGAAAGCCGGGGTGAACGCCAAGGGAGCGGTACTCGCTACCCACGAAAAAGCACACGACCCTCAACACGCAACCCCTCACCGATCCCAACCGGATTCCGAACCGGTAGGTCCTAGGGATGCGCGTTTATCGGCGTCACTCCGGGCCCTCGTGGGCAACGCCCCTGCCCACATAAGCGCCGCGGTGGATGCGGCTGCTTTGGAGAAGGAAAAGAAAGCCGGAAGCGAAGTGAAAGTTTTACAGAATAGGTTGAAAAGTCTGGCGGATAAGCGGAACGTTTTGGCGGAGAAAAACGCAAAGACGTTTTCTGTGCTCGAAAAAGCCCAAGCTGAGTTGCGATTGGTGGAACAGCAGTTCAGTGAAGAACAAGGATCCGAGCAGCACTTACACGCACGGTTGCTTGAGTTGAGACGGACGGAGAGTGAGTTGCTGGACAAGCGAAGTATCGAAACAAAAACTGCGAAGAGTCGAAACCATTTAGTTGATCGATTGCGAGCCGAAGTCATCACGCTGAAGCAAAACACCGACGCGACTAAAGACACTTTAATCGATGCGAGTTTCGATTTAAAAGCTTGTAAGGAATACTCCGAGTCCGCGGTGCAGGTTGAAAAGAAAGCCACGGAATCGTTGGAGTGGATTAAGAGTAAATACCTGTCGAAAGCAAACGGATGGAAGCGGGATCTTGAAGAGCAGAAGTTGATAACAGAAAGGGTGGCAGAGGAATTAAGAGATCTCCGCGCGGAAAAAAGGCGCCGCATGGCCAAGGAGACGAATGCGGAATTCGTGCAAGACGCTTTGTTGAATTCTTTGGTCGTATCGCAGGACAACGTGGCGAGCGACTTACAACGAACGCAAACAAGCGAAGACACTGCTAAGGATAAAGTTCTTCGCCTCGCCGTGTCCATCGGGTTGAGCAACCCTTCGGAACGGACGCCGGATGAAATCGTCAAAGCCGTGGAGACGCGGACGGAGATTACACTCCACGCGCTGTGTGCAATTGACGGGTTACAGGTTTTGGAGCAAAGTAGGATACATGCCGTGAACAGCTTGCGGGACACGTTGCGGCGCACACGGTTGGGGCTCGCGGAAGGGGAAGACAGATGCGGACGGAAGAGCGTGTTCGAGGACAGCAACGTACTCGATGACGTCGACGACGACAACGCTGTTGCTACTGCATCAGCCATTCATCGCACGTCGATTGCGCCCGATCGACGCGAGGGCGGTGAGAAACGCGACCTCGAACTCTCCCTCCGAATCACCAACCGAGCGTTACTTCGCAAGTTTAAAGTATTCAAGGGGTTGGTTTCGAAGCTCGCTGCAGCGGACGAGGGGCTGCGGAAAATTAATCAATCAGTGCGCCGTGTTACGGAGAAGGTGAACTCGAGTTTAAACAGCGTGTCCGAGGGTAAGGAAGAGAACGGTGCTCGTGCTGCTTCCACTCCGACGTCGAGGCGTGGTCGAACGAGTATCGTAGGTCGGCTGCCGAGCAGTGTCGGACAAAGTCCTACTCCTCGCGGAAGCTTTAGTAGTATCGCCGCGGGTCGACCGCCGATCGCTTCGACGCGACTTTCCCTTGCGGGCAGAGCCGCCGAGAACCAGCGACGCGTGTCCATGTCCGTGACAGGCTCTGCGCATTCATCACCTCGACGACCTGCACTCGTTGTCGCCGTTGCATCCGCTTCAGCTTTATCGAAAAGAGGACGACCTTCATCCGCTTTTGGAGGCTCCACGACATCGAGCTCACCAACACGAAGAACGTCTCGAGTCGTTTCCTCAGCGTTTGACCGGCTCACTGTGCCGTCGGCGATTGCAGAATTGGAGCCGAGGGAACCTTCGAGTGACTGGACGGAAGGAAACAACGCGCCTGGACGGGATTCTTCGACTGGTCCCAGCGATGCGGCGTCCGTCGCGATGAAAGTATTGTCCGAAAAGCTACCAGAAACATTGGAGGAAACGTGCCGGGTGGTGTACTCGGTGATTGTTCAGCTTCCC
>MDSY01158530.1_pt1 | contig 28285 bp, 15 predicted proteins | sample 811131 | NCBI WGS metagenome assembly MDSY01 (sample SAMN05326643, study PRJNA326480) | marine metagenome | isolation source: seawater | place: Atlantic Ocean: South West | collected 2010
AAATCCCCCCCCCCCCCGGTGACGATTTCGTTCAACACCTGCGCCCCGGTTTCCTCTTCCTCCACTACCTCCACTTCTTCCTTGTCATAATCCGCGCCCGCGTCGAAGTACGAGTTGTATGAAACCACCGGATCCGAGACGTCCACGGGGTCGTAGTAAAACGGCGCTGGCGGGGCGCCGAACTTGTTTTGTCCGTCGTCGCCGTGCTGCACCTCCCCTCCGTGTCTTAATTGCCGGTTTTGAATCACCCCTCTGTCCAGGACGAACAGAAAACAACCAGCAGTGACCAACGCAGCCATGAAATAGTCTCTCCAGTTGTACGTCTTGTGTAAAATGATTTTCCCCCAAATCATCACCGGGATGATCTTCGCGCACTTTGCCAACGTGCTCGCCGCAAACGACAAGTATTTCAGCACTTCGTACTGGCACACCGTGGTGACTAGGTTGGCGAACGCAATCGATGCGTACAGATTCAGCGGAGTTGACGTCCTGAACGAATCGCCAGTCAACACGATGCCCATCGCGCTGATGCACACCGTGACCAGCCGGTTCATCAGCACCAGAAAAACCGAACTCGTAAACATCTCCGCGTGTTCCGGATCCTGCGTAGTGCCGCCGTACGGAATCGTCATCAAACGCTCTTGTAACACGCCGTATATGCACAGCGACCCGAGAACCCCGCCGATGCACACCCCTAAATTCAACGGCGTGCGGTTCGTCCTGCCGTAGTAACTCCGGGGAAGACCCTGATCCGTCACCTCACGCAGGAAAGAATCCGTGGAAATCGAACGCTTCATCGCGCTGCTGGGTTGGCTCGACCCGTCGCTCTTGACGCTCATCGTGAAGAGAACAGAGCACGCGCGTTCGGGGTTCTAAAGCACTCCCCTAGGTGGGTTTGGGTGTATGAGTGGCTCGGTTCCGCCCCGAGGTCCTCAAATGCACGCCTTCTCACGATCCGAGGCAAACAGACGAACACGCGAAATGCAAAGGAAACACCCTTTTGCCAGATTTTCGCGCCTTCCCACCGGTCTCACACAACCCGGACTCGTGGTCAATCAGTCCGCTACGATTCCGTCCCAAACACACCTCCCACGTGTGACGCCTCCACGGGAGTTCAGGTCGATTCGCTCGCACCCGAACACGACTGCGCGTCGCCACGTCTGGGGATAGCCCCGAGCCTGGGAATGTAACTACAAACTCGAACGCGAAGTGGTCAGTGTTGAAGCTCGAGTTGGTTTATCAGGAACTGTTCCTCTGATTGAGGAGTTAATAATAACTCAAGGGCGGGAAATGTTTGCATGGTCGACCATTCCTGGTATCGGCTGGAACGGGATATCGACGAGTTATTCAGGGTATGTTTTTTTTTTTTTGGTTTTGCGTTTTGGCTTTTTACGACTTTTTGGTTTTCGCTCCGTCTTCGACGTCATCGAGTCTCTCGCGCTGTCCCGCAGCACCGCATTCCTATCCACGCGTCGCCTGTTGTTACAGACCCGTGAGGCTTAGACACAATGGCTGCTTTCTGCGCTAGCCGCATTGCGGTTCCGGTGTTTTCCGCCAAGGGGGGTGTCGTGTCCAAGAAGGTAAGTGCGGTACCCGGCGAAGGTCATGCACGGTTTATCCATTAAAGCGACGGTCTCTCGCCATCAGTGGGATTGTCGATTTTCATCGAGTTTCGACTCCCGGGACAGGCTCAATGTCGGCCTTGGCGATCAATTGCTGCATCTCTTTGCCGTGTCTACCTCATCCAACCCCACGTACTGACCCGCACGTCCCCTCATCACATCCACAGTCGTCCAAAGCGTCTGCTTTCCACGGGGTTTCGGTCAACTCGCAGAGCGTCAAGGTACGTTTTTACCCAAAAGGGTTAGGGTTTCGGTTGATGGGGGTAGCGCATGTGGCGCGCAGTGCGGGTTGAGGGTGTTTCGCGCGCATCACAAGCACGGCGGAATCAGTCACAACACCACATATACGCAGCGCGTCGCACGTGACACACCAGCAAAGCGGATGGGACATCTGGTAGCTGTGCATCGAGCCGCATCTCCATGCCCCCTCATTTTGTTTTTCCTCTCGAGTGGACTCTGAATCTATGTGCGTTGCATGCATCACTCACCTAATACTGACCTCCCCCCCTCCCCCCCTCTCTCCATAGATGGCCTCCACTGCCCGCGGCTCCCTCCAGGTCCGCGCCGCTCGTGTTGCGGGTGTTGAGATCCCCAACAACAAGCGCGCGGAGACGGCGTTGACGTACGTGTTTGGCATCGGCGACACCACTGCTAAGAAAATCATGGCGGAGACTGGGTTGGAAAACAAGCGCGTGCGGGAGTTTGAAGAGGAGGAGCTCACTACGTTGCGCGCGGCGGTGGACGGGTACATGATTGAGGGTGACTTAAGAAGGTTCAACATGATGAACATCAAGCGTCTGAAGGAAATCCAGTGCTACCGAGGCAGGCGTCACATCCAAGGCCTGCCAATGCGCGGCCAGCGCACAAAAACCAACGCGCGGACCAGGAAGGGCAAGACCAAAACGGTCGCGGGCAAGAAGAAGTAATGAGAGAGCTAATTACCCGCTAGCGTATTCATTTGTTACATAGACTTCTATGCGATTATCGTTCTATGCCGTTATCGCATCGTACCTGACAGCGACTTGGCGCTCCCCAATCCACCCGAGCTCGGCTTGGAAGGCATCAACTTACCAGTGCTGGCCATTCTCCCTTCCGTCTTTCTGTTTTTCGATTTCAGCATCCAGTCCACGGTGCTTTGCGTTTTCATCCGCGCCGCGCCCGCGCCGAAGACGTTTTGGGTCTTCTCCTTCGTCTGTAACTTCAACGCGAGTTGTTCTCGGCGATTCTCGCTCTCATCCCGCTCAACGTCCATCGCACAGATTTGTGTACGAAGCTGCGCGATTGTGGTGAGGTCCTCTACGCGACTCTCCCTTGCGTCGTGCCGTTGTCTTAGCTCGGAAAGCGCCTCCTCAAGACTCTGCACAGTTGCTGTGGCCCTCGCCACGTACTCCGCAGTTTGCGCCTTGTGTTGTTGGTGAGCTTCCGAAAGTTCATCGGCATGTCGCTTCTCGCACGCGGAGACATCCCCTATACGCCGCTTCTCCGCTTGTTGTGCGGCAGCCAATAGCTCTTCCTGTGCTTTTCTATCCGCCTTATCACGTTCGGTTCGATGACGCCCTTCAAGAGCCAAGCGCTCGTCCTTTGAAAGTTCCAAATCGCGTTTCGTGGACGCCAACATTTCATTTGTCGAGTTAAGGTTTTCAACAAGCGTTTGTTTCTCCGCCGCCGCGGCTCGCTCGGTCTCCGCTAACGTAGCTTCAACCTCTTTTAAATTTGACGCCACATCCTTGGCAATTGCGTTGCCCTTGTCCACGTCGGAAGCAGCACGTGCCTTTAGTTCAGCAAGCACTCTTTCATGTGTTTCTTTAAGACTTTTCATTTCCGCCGCCGTCTCGACCCTCAAATTCTCAAATTCGGCAGACGCTTTTGCTTCCGTCGCGGCAATCGCGCGCTTGACATCGTCGGCAGCGCGCACCGCAGCTTCAGCCGCCACAATCCGCGCAGCCGCCTCCGCTTCCCTCGCAGAACTCGATGCCCTTAATGTTGTTTCTGTAAGACGTGTATTCAGCTCCGCAAGCGCGATGGCATGCTGTTTGCGAAGCACACTCATCGTCGTCGTGATGCTTTGTTCCAATCTCACAACCGTTTCGTTTGCGTCTTGTGTTTCCAAACGAAGCGCATCTTCGCGTGCGTCGCTATTCCTCCGCGCCAACTCCAGCGCGTCCCTCACCGCCACTGCGTGATCCGCCTGCAACCGGGAACGCATCGCTTCCACTTTCAAGTTAGCCGTTTCCACCGCGCTTGCAGTAGCGGAAGCGATGGCATCCCTCGCCGCCGCGAGATCCAACGCGGCGGTTTCCCGAACCCTGCGTAACTCGCTCTCTGCCTCTTCCCTTGCCTCCTCCGCCGCAAAACGCATCTCCTCGACGCGTCGCTCAAGCGCATGCACGGCGTCCCTCGCGGTTTCCAGCGCGGCCGTTTCCGAAGCCGCCCTCGCCTCCGCCGCAATGAACTTGTCCGCACGCTCGACCAACGTCTTTTCCCTGCGCTCGACATCCTTGGTCGCCTCCGCGAGCGCGTGCCTCGCCTCGGCGCAGGCGGTGCGCCACTTCGCGGCTTCGCGCTCCGCTTTCGTGCGCGCCTCCCCCGCCGCAGCGATCACCGCCTTCTCGTCGGTAAGCGACTGCGTGAGCTCGGCTATGCGCAACCGAAGGTCGTTTCGAAGCTTCTGGCCCTCTTCTGCTTTCCTAGCTACCCTGGTATCCGCGTCCCGGGCCGCGTCCCTCAGCGCGTCTTCGTTCACTTTTCGCGCCGCCGCCGTCTCTTCCCGCGCCGCACGCTCCGCACCAACGATCTTCTCCGCGGTCTCCGCTCGGAGCGCGGCGATCGCGGACTCGTGATCTTTCCGCGCCGCTTGTGCGAGCATGTCGTGGCGTTTCCGGAGTGTAAGTTTCTCAGTCTCAAACTCCTTGCGAGCTGCGGCGACAGCGTCTGCTTTCACCCGAGTGCTTGTTTCGTCCGCGCGCCTCTTCTCAACCTCCACCATCGCGCGCGCCGTCGCCGCGTCGGCACGCGCGCCCACGACGTCGGCCCGCACGGCCGCGAGCTCGGCGCGAAGGCTCTGTTGTTCAGTTTCCGCGTCGCGTTGCAGGCGTTCGGAGTCACCGCACTTTTTCTCGAGTGCTGCTTTCTCTGCTGCGTACCGCGACGATTCACGTTCCGCCGCTTCAAGATGCAAACGAAGATCCCCGACGACGTCGGTCCATGCGCGGTCTTTTGAATCTTTTGACGACGTTTGTTGTTTGGCTTTTGCAATCGCGAGCTCCGATTTCGCCCGCACAGCTTCCCGCGCGAACCGCGTGGCCTTTTTGTTCTCCTCACTCAAAGTTTTCGTTAATTCCGCAATCGTGTTCTTCGCGCTCTCCGCCGCTTTTTGCTTTTCCGTCGCGCTCAATTCGGTCGCCAAACGCACCCGCTCGTTCATAGTTTGCAATTTATCTTCAACAGACTGTTTATCCACGCGCGTTGACACCAACTCCGTCTTCAAATCACGTGATCGTTGCGTAGCAGTTGACAGCTCACGTTGTAACTCAGAAATAGCAGCGGAGGTACTTTCCTGTGACTTTTTGTTCATACGATCCACCTCTCCGCGAACTTCAGAAAGCTCAACGCGAAGCGCTTTGATTTCTGATTCGAAGTTGACGTTGTCGATTTGTAACGACGTCACTTTACGTTTGTGCGTATCCAAGTCGGACCGTATCGTATCCCTCTCTTTTGTCATTTCTGCTACTCTCAGCTCAAGAGGAGCACACTGTTCGTCCATACACTGTTTCTCAAGGGTAGCTTTATCCTCCGCTTGTGTGAGACTTGCTCTCAGCGCCTCCGCGTCCCTTTGCGCCGACTCAAGCGCCTCGCGAGCCGTCGCGCACTCCTCAACCTTGACTTCGTGGCGCCGCGCGTACGCCGCGATTTGCGTCGCGGAAGAAGACTTCGCGTGACTCAAGGAGCGTTTAAGGCTATTGACTTTACTTTCCAAGGATATACAATTTTCTTTTAACAGTTTCAAATCGTTTTCCAAATCAAACGCCCGGGCGCTCGCGGCGGCGAGGTCGCGCTGGGTTTTTTTTAAAAGATCTGAATCTTCATCAGCGTCGTTCACGGAACTTTTCTTGCCCACTGCTTGCGTCTCCAGCTGTTTCAGTTTAGTCTTCAAAGCGGAAGAATCCACTTGTGTGGCTTTCAACGTCACTTCCAAGGCTTCGAGTTGCGCCTCTGCCCTTAGCGCTCGTCGTCGGTTCGTTTCCGACTGATCGAGCAGCTCATTCTTCTCCGCGTCCGTTTGCTTTTTTGCGGTTTCAAACTCTTTGGTTTTCGCGGCGAGTCGTTTCTCGAAATCAGTTTTGGAAGTGTGGAACGGAACGCTATCTTTTGCTTTGTGGGTCTGTGCCACTCGTTTCTCCGCCGCACTTAAAAAAACGCTCAGCTTACCCGCCGCGTCGCGGAGAATACCGTCGACTTCCAGTTCGTACCGGTCGCTTGTCGCGGGGAGGAAATCTTTCTGACCGCTCGTCGAACACTTTTCAGGGTTGTTCAAACGCCGCACCACCTCAGCGAGCTCTGAGAATTTTGTGCGCATGCGGGCCTGTGTGAAGTTAGGGGTTAGGGGAGGATTAAGGGGTGTGAGTCAGTGGGAAGGAGTGAGTCGTGTGCAAGCGCGTGTATAGATTTTGAGCGTTTTTTTGTGTCCATTTTTAAACCGTGATTGGCAAGTCATCACGTGCGTGACCGGTCGGCACCACAACAAGGATGTCGGCAGGGATAACCCGGTCGGGTGCTCGATCGTGGGAATGTTTCGTCAAAACGCCGGAGTATGGCTCGTACCTCTATTTCGGGCATCGCGATGGTTTCCGCGCTCAGCGGCTTGCGAGCATCAGCGCTCGCATGGCGTCCGCCACCCATGGCAAATGCGTCGTCTCGAACGCGAGAAAAGCAAATCGAAGAATCCACGACGCGCCCTCTCTCGCGGTCCTACCCGGAAGCACCCAAGACAATTCGCTCGTGTCCCAACGTGCGCACCGCAAAAACGGGGGTCACAACGATACGCCCCACCAAGTTACTCAAAGGAGCACGCTCAGCACCCCTGTGCGCCTCGGTGTGGCCCCCAATGTGTCTGTGTCGTTGTTCCCCCGTCTCAAAACGCTCGAGTTCTCGGAACTGCCGACTCTTTGTCTACCAAATAATAACCTCAACCACGACTCTTCCTTCCCTCGCGCACACACCCCTCTGCGCCCGCTACATTCGCCGTTTCCCTTCCGCGATGGTCCGCAACCACCCCCAAAAGAAACCCTCTCGCGGCGCACCCCAACTTGAGTCCACCCCGGCTCCTCCTCCTCGGGATGGGGACGCGGCGGGTAGGATAGATGCGTTTTCCGTAGTCTCTGATGAAGAATCTTCCGTCGCCTCGACGCGTGAGATGCGAGGCGACGTCGGGGCGCGAATGGAGGCGCTACGCAACACGTGCAATCTCGAGCTGAACAAAAACGACACGTATGGCGACGGGGACCAGAGCCTTGTCAAGGACCAGGCGAAGCAACAACAACTACGAGACGCGGTTTCGTCAGGTCTCGCTCGATCTGTACGAAAAGCTTGGGAAGTGCGACTCAGTTGAGAACAAGGAGGTTTCTACGTTCTGGATGGCGTGTTTCGTTGGCGAGTTTACAGAGGTCAAACGGCAAATAGACCGGGCTAAGAAGGACGAATCACCGGATGCGTTGACACACTTGTTGGAACGACGAGAAACGCAACTGCGCTTGACGCCGCTGATGGTTTGCATTCACGGCGTTCGCTCCGTGCGCGACACCCCGCCCGAGAACTTTGTCAAAACAGCTCGGCTCTTACTCGAGTCAAAAGCCAACGCAAATGCCAAGGACGTTATCGGCTCCACCGCGCTGGGACAATGCCTCACCGGGTGCGAAACCACCCCAGGAGTGCTACAACTCGCGCTGGAACTAGGCCAACACGGCGCGGACCTGAACTTGGCGAACAGGTTCGGCGAAACACCGCTGTTCACCGTGGTGTGGTCCGGAGACGTCAACTGCATTACTATTCTCATGGAGCTCGGCGCGGACCCCGCCAAAGACGCCAGCGGCGGAAGCGCGTTTCAAATGGTGCACGGCGCTGTCACGTCGAATGCAGTGCGCAAGCTGATCGCCGCCCTGGTGTGGAAGGAGGGGGGTTGCGTGGGCAAGAAGGTCGTGTTCATGGGGATCGAAGGCGCGTCCTCGACGTTGAACAGGAAAATCGGGACGGTCAAGAAACTAGATCCCGAGAAGGGAAAGTTTACCATCGAAGTCGCGGACGACGGCGGCGCGGCGCCGCGAACGGTGCTGATACCCCCAAAGCGGTTGGAGCTCGCCAATGAGTTTGTGGAGAAGAAAGTCAAGGTGATCGATTTATTGGTGCGAATCGATTTGAACGGCAGAATTGGGGAGTGCGTACGGTTTCTCCCGACCCAAGGGCGGTACGAAGTGCGTCTCGCGTCGACGCGCGCGATTCTGCTCGAGGACGAAAATAATGAGGAATTGATCTCGCTGAAGCCGTCGAACCTACAGCGGCTGAAGAGCGGGTCGCGCCAGGCGATGGCGTGCTTCGGGTGCGGGAAAGCCTCAGGGAAGGACACCAATCTGAAGTACTGCAAGGGGTGTTACTGCGTTTCGTACTGCGGCAGCGTGTGTTCGAAGAAGAACTGGGAGAAGCACAAAAAGGAGTGCAAGGCGCGGGCGGCTGGGCAAGTTCGCGTGGATATGGAAAAGCTGGAGGATATGACGACGGAGGGTTTGAACGGCCTTGTGCAATCCGCGATGAGCTTTACGACCTGTGAAGTCTGCAAAAGCTCTACGAAACAAGCAACGGATGGGAAGCACTCAGCGTGGCTGTTCGTGGTGAAGGTCCAGATTCAGCCCGGGGCGACCAGTGAAGCGCACGGCGCCATGGTGTACGACCGAACGAAGGAGACTAATTTCATTCTTCCCGCGGCCATGTCCGAGGAGTTTGACAAAGTACACGCGGCCGTGGAATCCAAAGGCATTAATGGGTGAGGATCCGACAAAGTTGTCAAGGCACATTTTAACGCCAGGTACCTGGACGGACGGAAGAACCTGATGATCGACTGCGGCAACGCCGTTTACCCGCCAGTGTGGTGAGCGGTGAGAGAACAGAAAAGAATAAAGACGACTAAAAAGAAAGATTGTTTCAATCCAAAGCTACATCATCCCTCCTCCACCGCTACTCATCCTCCCCCATTTTGTGGTCCGCCCCAACGTCCTGTTCCCACCGCTCCTTCGATTCCGTTACCGCGGATCGGAGCTCCATCAGGTCCGCCACGACGTGCTCCGCCCCCCCTTGTTTTTCATTCAGCGCGTCGGCGTGGTCCAGCAGCTCGAGCGCTCGGTCAAAGTTGCACGCGCCGTGGTTCGCCAGCGCCAGGAGGTGCCACACATCCACGACGTTGTCGCGTTCGTTGAGAAGCTCCTCTAGCACCATGACCGCCTCTTCCGTGTTTTCGTCCAGTTCCAACAAAAGCTTCGCGGTTTCAAAGCGAAACTCGAAGGATACTTCGTACTCGCCTTCGATTTCAATCGCGCCGTCGTTGTCGTTTTCGTCGTCGGGATCCACGTCCCGGCCGCCTCTTCTCGATCTCCACGTGGCAACTGATCGTCTCAAGGCTTCTAATGCCTCTTCAGTGCGTCCCTGGAGTGAGCGTAGGGATGCCATGGCTTGCATGGGTTCCGCACTCGTGACGTCTGCCTCCGCCGCGCGTCGCAGCAACCCGTCGCACTCATCCGCCACGTCCTCGACGTCATCCGCGGCGGCGAGGAGCTGCTCTACTAATGCGCACATAGCGCCGCACAGCCTTTCGTCCGCATCCGGGTCGCCCAGCGATGATTGGTGCTCTATTATCGCCAAGCCTTGGCGAGTACAGGTCGCCGCCGCGGCGGCGTCGTCTAAAAGCTGCCCGAGGTACATGAACTTTTCGAAGCCTTCGTTCGGTCGGAGCAGCGCAGCTTTTTTCAGCGTCGCAATCGCGTCGTCTGGGTCCCCAAACTCCGCCAGGGCCATGCCGTACGCGTCTTGCGCATCCGCGTTGGTAGACGCTAAGTCGCACGCGCGTCGCAAGTCACCCAAGCCCTCCTCGATTCGCTCAAATGCAAGATGCTCGTTCCCAGATTCAATAAGATTGTCAATGCCGCTTCCGCCGCCGACTCCCCTAGATTTGCCGCCGCCCTTCGTATCCTTGCCCTTCTTACCCTTCTTTTTCTTGCTGCCTCCGGGATGCGGCATCGCGCGACGTCGACACGCGGGGAAGCCGAGGCTGGGGTCCGGGTCGCCCTGGAGCTGCGCACTGGCGAGTGAAGAGATGGCGGCGGTGTGATTGAGAATTTGGCTTGTCCCGAGAAGTTGCCCAAAATGTCAACTGAACGCCGGATTCACAATCACTTGCGCGATGGCGACCCGTCCGCCCGAGCTCAGCATGGACGCGAAGTGGGAGGCGGCGATTGACCTTACCCTTCGCCGTTTAGTGTACGGCTCTCTCGCGGGAGGTGCCGCTGGCCTGATGCTCTTCCGTACGTCCCCAACGCAGCTTCGGACCGCAACGCGCGGTGTTGGTTTCACTGATGCCACAGCATCTGACTGACCTCTTCCCTTCCGATCACCTCTTCTTCCAGGCGGCGCGGGTACCCGCTCGGCGAGCTTGGCTTTCGGCGCAGGCGCCGCGCTCGGCTCCGCCTACACCGGTACGCACCCAACTTTTATCACTCCTCTTACCCACTCGTACCGCATCTCTAGCTCGATGACTGACCAAACCCCCCATCTGTTTTTTCTCCCTCGCAGACTGTTCTCGCCAGTTTGAGAGCCTCGGTCTTCCCCGTCTTCCCCCCAAGCTTTGAGCCTGGAGCCGTGTGAGCGATTTCGAGCAACTCCTCGTGTATTCTAGCATTGTCGATATAACACATAACGTCGATCACTCACATAGGACTTTGTCGTGCGTAAAGATCGAAATCAGACAAGACTCAAACTGAAAACACCAGTCTCTTCTGAAAACATCCATCTCCCCGTCGTCCTTCTCACTCGGCACGCGCACTCCCACGATGGCGTCCGCCGGTGACAACGTCGTCGTCCCCCGTAACTTCCGTTTATTAGAAGAACTGGAACGGGGAGAGAAAGCGAACAACCAGTACCCGTACCTGAGCTTCGGGCTCGCGGACATCGGTAAGGAGACCCATTGGTTTTTGACGCAACGGGGTGAAGCGCGAACTGACTTGACCTTCATCTGATCCGCCGGATGACGAGTGTTCCCGTACCTTCCCCCCAACCCTAACGTGCCCCCCCCCTTCCACAGACAATGACAACCTTATGGTCAACTGGAACGGCACGATCATCGGCCCCGGGAACACCGTGTTCGACCAGCGAATCTACAGCTTGGAGATCGAGTGCGGGGATTCCTACCCCGACGTCCCCCCGACGGTTCGGTTTACGACGAAAATCGTCCTCCCGTGCGTCAACGCGCAGGGGGTGGTGGACCCCCGTGCGTTACCGGTGTTAGCGACCTGGGGCAGAAACAACAAAATGGAAGACATACTGCACGCGCTGTACAAGCTCATGGCGCACCCCAGCGCAAAAAGAGCGCAGCCGCCTGAAGGGGAGACGTATTGATTAGACGATGACGCGCGATACGAAAAATCAGAGGAAGATGAAAGATTGAGATGGTTCAAGACGTCCCCAACGTAATAACACTTTTTGTCTTCATGAATGCATATTTGACCCGCTATATCGCTACATCATGTACTTTCACATCAAAATTTCAAACTAGGGTCTAATACACCCTGAAAATCACTCACCACCCCCCTCCGGGCGCCAGTGCGATCGCGTTGAACTTGACGCTCCCCTCCGCTGAGGCTATAAACTTTTGGATCACCGGCACCGAGTCTTTCAAAAGCGTTTCGGATGTTGTGGTGCCGTGGTAGATGGGCGTTTTTTTCCTGCCATCCAGCTCGTACAACCCGCCATCCACCTCGACCAAGGCTACGAAGTGAAGGTTTATTTGCTCGTCGATGGTGGGGCAATCCGTTTCGCCTGCCGCAACTGCAGATTCATGCGCCGTCTCAAGCGAGTCGTCGGATTCCAAATACTTAGCGCGCTCGTCGGGACTCATTGCTTTCGTGTTTTCGAAAAACTTTGAGAAATAGGAATTGGGTTCTATTGTAAATTTATCCAGGTTGTTCCCCACCGCGTGCAACACTCCAATCGTACCACACGCGTTCCCGATGGTTTGCTTGGTGTAGTACACGTTTTCCGATAATTTCGGTTGTCCGTTTTTCTCAATCGCAGTCGCCTCTTCGTTCCTCTGCGTCTCTGAAGTTGAAGTGATTGGGAACAGCAACAGCACCGCGTGCGTCGGTGAAGGGACCATCGCAAGCAGGTCATCGTCAAACCCGAAAATGTCGTGGAACCCGATATCCGCGGGTAAACCCAGCGTGTGCGCGAACTTGGCGATCACCTCGGGGTTGCTTTCCAAGGGAAGCCACTTTTTAGACGCGCCCTTGGTTGCCATATGAAGTTTAGGGTTGTCAAAAGGGTGGGTCTGAAAAATGTCGCGAGACGAACGGCAGGTGGACGCGACGCCGAGGTACGGGCACTTCAAAGGGGTGGCGCGTCGGCCTATGAGATGCAGGGAAGACAGATCTGAACAGATTGATTTTGCAGAGAAAAGAAAGCTGAAAAAGCAAAGCCAATGTGTTTGACCCCTGCTCGGTTTCAAGAGGGACTCTTCGAACTCGATGAAACCTTGCCTCGACCCTCACCGCGAGCCATTTGAAACCGAAGTGACGCGTGGTCTCGGACGTATCGAGTTTTTCTCGGAGTCGAGCGCATTTAGACCGTCATTAGACCGTCTGGATATTTCGTCGTGCGATATTTCCACCTGGCGAGAACGCGATATGGAAACAAATTGGACTTTTTCGTGCGTCATTGTCGAGAAATGACTCGCCAATGACGAGTCAAAAAGTACCTCCCCGATACTTTCGGCGAGAAAAGCTGCTTCATTTCGAGATCTCGACGCATCACCTTCACACTCCTCGGCGCTGCCTGCAGCCGCTGTCGTACTCGATCCAGATCCGATCGCGTATCAGTGAAGGGGACTTCTTACGTACGCCGCGCGGACGCGCTCAAGGCTTGTTACGTGACTGAGACGACAGCACTAGTCTGATCCACGAGTCTCGGGAATTGCGAAGCCAGGAAGGTCGTTAATATCGGCAATTCGACGCGTCGTTTTTTCGGGGTCTAGGGAGGCGTGTTAGGGTACTAAACCGGTCGATCCCAAAGCGGTACGACAGACAGTTGCTTTAGATCCGTTCACTCCAACAGATCTTCGCATGACCGTGAGTTTGTACCACGACACGTCGGGTGCGGCGGCTGGGGAAACCCGAGATCTGGTGACCGAGCAAACGTTGCCAAAGATGGAAAATCCAAGCGTCGGGAACGCGGCCCGGGAGGAGCAAGGGAAGGGGGTTTGGGAACAAACGGGCGCGATCGCGGGGGGTGCGGACGCCATGAACGCAAAACCTGACATATACGGCCTCGATGATGTCGTCAACGACTCCAGGAACACACACGCGGCGCACCAAGCCAAGCCTCTGTCTGGAGGAGAATCTCCCAATTCAGCGCTCACGACGTGCCGCGATGGGGGCGGATCGGACGCGGCGCCCACGAGATCCGCATCCAGGGACGTGGAAAACACGGTAGGGACTGATGCAAATGACGTAAAGACTGACGCCACCGTGTTGGATCAAGCTGCCGCGGCGATGCGACCGCCGCAGACTGTTGTCGGCGTTGACACTGTCGCGACTGGCTCGACCCCCACAGGGGCGACTGCCGACGACGACGCAAACGAAGATGCGCGGGCCAGAGCGGCGTGCGCGGCGTGCTTCACCTCGGCTGACGACGAAGGCCGGATGACCGAACTACGAGGGATGGGCCAGAAGGAGTTACAGGAAACTTTCCGCGTCGCGTTCGCACGGACCACCACGAGTAACAACAACCAGTGGCTGCGACGGCGCATCGCGGGCGCGCTCGGGTTGGAAGCGGCGCCTGTTTTGTCGCGAGGGGTTGGGAGTGGAGGCGGGGCTGGATTTTTGAACAGCGCTTCTCCTGCTGGCAAATCAACTGGCCTCAACACCACCCCCGGCTCCACCGGCGGCACCACCACTGAGGACGGCGTGCGCAAATCCAACCGCGCGGCGCGACCCAAGATTTTGGACTTTCTCCCCTCGGCGGTGTGCGCGCAAGTCGCGAACGAGCTCCCTGGTGAGTCGGCGGTGGACAGACGCGTGCGTGTTTTCTGGCCCGCGGAAGGCGCGTTCTTCTCAGGCACCGTCATGGGGTTCAACAGCAAGAACGGCAAGCACAAAGTGCGGTACGACGACGGGGACGCGGAGGAGGTTCTCCTGGCGGCGGAGCGGATCGAATGGGTGTACCCAGGGGAGGACGCGACTGTGCCTCGAGCGCCCGCCACCGCGGCGGGTGGCGGCGCGTTGAGCGCCAAAGCGAAAGCGGTAGTAGTGATGGCGAAGAAAATCAACTACTCCGTGCCGCTGCCGGGTAAACCCGCGGAGGTGCTGGCTGAGTTGGGTGCGCACTGGCCATCGCCGGGACAGCACGTCTGGGGCCGCGTGAAAGGCCACGGGTGGTGGCCCGGCGTGGTGATCAAGGCGGCCGCCGCGGAGGCGCTGGGTGTCGTGACACCAGCGGCGCACAAAGACGATGCCGCGATACGGGCGGTGAAGTTCTTCGACAACACGGCCGCGTCTGTGCACAAACACGACCTCGTGCCCTTCCGCGACTACGAACAGACGCTGGGTAAGGCTAAGAAGAGCGTCTCCTTCGTCGCTGCCCTGAAGCTCGCCAAGAGCAGCTTCGACAAAGCCGCTAAGAAGGGCTTGGAGGTGATCTCACCGACGAACCCGACGAAGAAGGAGCAAGCCGCCGCGGCGAAAGCGGCGATGGGGATCGTGGAGGGCGCCACTGGAGCGCACCAACACAGCGACCACAAGCGCAAATCCATGGACGTCAACGCGTCGGCAAAGATGTTGTTTGACCCCGCCGGCGTGCCCATCAACGTCAAGGCTGAAAAGCTCGCATCCTCCAAGGTGAAGAGCCCTTTCGGGAAAAAGAAGGCGAGGTTCAACGATGCGCACTTGGTCCAGCAGAACAACGCCGCGCACCTGCACGACCTGGAGCGCCGCGTCGGGTTCACGCGGGACATGGACGACTTTGAAGGCGATTTCGTGCGGCAAGGCGAGGCGAAAATCGCGGCGCAGGCGATGATGGCGCACGGGCCGATGTTAAAATCGAATTCGTTTAGAAAGCCGCAGGCGCCTAAGCGGTCGCACAAGAAGGGCCAGGGGCTGAAAGCGCGTGCCGCGGCGGAAGCGGCGGGGCTGCCTTGGCCGCCGCCACGGCCGCCCGGCGTTGGGAGGGGTAGAGGAAGAGCCGCCGGCGGTTCCAACTCAGCCGCCACGTCGGGCGGGTCTGGTTCGGGCGGGAAGCACCGCGTGCCGATCGATTTGCACCAAAGAAGTCTCGGCCGAGGTTCCGGAAACGTCTCAGGAGGCTACCAGCACAACTTTGGCAACAACCAAGGGCAGGGTGACCAGCTCGGTTTGCTGGGACGGAAGCTCGACGCGCTGCAAACACGCGTCGTGCCTTTGGCCATCGCGGCGTCGCAGCACTTGCGCAAACAACTCCAGATTTCGCAACTAAGGGGCGGGCAGGGTAGTCAAACGCACCCTTCGGCCTCGGTGATGACGGAAAATGAGCGCGCCATTCTTCTTGAAGAGATGGACTCGCTGCAACAGCTGTTGCACTGGAACGATGGGTCGCACGGCGGTCAGGGGTACGACCCCCGGGGCCGTGATGTGAGCCAAACCAGCGATGTTCATTTCCAGCAGCAGTACCACGGAAGCGGGGGGCACTACGCCGATCGCGCGGCGGGTATGGCGGCTGAGCGCAACGGCAGTGACTCGGATCTCGCCCGCCTCGACTCCAATTGGGACAGAAACGGTTTAGACCCGATTGAAATCGCGATGCTTCAGAACGGGAACGAGCAGGACGAGCTCGGGAATGAGCAAAACGGCATGGCGACGGATTACCTTTTCGGAAACTCCATGGCGCGCGACGACGGCGGCGACGAGGACGACGCGCTTGAAGCGGCTGACTTTTTGCGCTCCGCCGGGCCGTCCATCGAGGTGGACACCATAATGGCTGACGTGCACGCGCAACGCAAAGCGCACGCGCAACAACAAGGCCAGAATTTATATATGACCAAACACCAAAACCAACCGACGGCCCGAATGGGATCGCCGGCGCTCGCTTCGCGCGAATGCACAGCCTCGCCCGCGCCGTCGGACACCACGCAGTAGACGACCTTTCCTTTCGCGTAACGGAAGACAACGAAAGAGTCCTCCTGCTGGTTTGTATCTTTTTTGCAGTTGTACGCAGTACGCATTTTTAATATAGAACAATTTGTTGAAGCTACGTTGTCGTCGTCTCGTGATCTCGTGCTGAAAACCAGCACTCTGTCGGTGTCAATGTATAATTTGACGATGCATAATCTCATCTCGCACAGTTGGGCGCGCGGGTCACGGCGTCGGTGCGCGCGCGCACTCCGAGCGCTGCATCTGTGCGGTCGCGATGCGGCAGGAGATGCGGCGGCTGCTGCTTGCGGCGCGTGCGACGCACAGGGCGGGCCCGCACCTTCCGCACCCGCCAGGCGCTCGAAGTAAAGCGTCGCGCCCCTCCGGCGCGAACGCGGGGGCGTCGAACTCGACGTCGAGGGCTAAGCCCGGCATGGCGGCGCAGCTCGGTCTCCCCGCGATACCCGTCACGCGCGACTACCTGCAATCGTGGAAAACTGTACGCACGTCTTGGGAGCGCTGTCGGTTCGTCGCCGAGATCCCTGAGGTGCTGGACACCGACGCCATCGGCCGGGTGTGCGAATTTAAGGTACAAGGCGAGCGGGTCTCTCAAGCGCCCGGTCGAAGCCCGGAACAAGCGTATTTCGGGGTAGGGGAAGAGACAACGCAGACGTCACCAAACACAAGCGCCGGATCCGTTGCAGGATCCTCCACGGGAAACAACGCGTCTTCGTCCACCCCGACTGACCAATCTCGGTCACCTGAAATTTGGAAATGGTTTGCCGAGGCGGACAAGCGCGAAGCCGTAACGCGCGCGCACCCGGGGGGAGGCGGCGAACCCTCTTTAGACGTGTGGATCGCCGCCGCTGCGGTGCGACCGCCTGAGCGTACACGGTCGTTAGCGTTCGGCAACCCCCCCCGAGGCACCGCCGCGAGGAGGCACAAGAACCTCCTGTACGCGGTGCGGAACAAGTCGCGCCAGGAGATTGATTTAACCAGAGAAGGCGAAGCGCTGGTGGAGCAGTTGGCGCTGAACGCGTTGCTGTTCACGCACGGCCGTGATGCTCCCGGGGTGGGCGAAACAGGTTCCGTGTACGTCACTCTAGCCGGAGTGGACCCGGGGTGGGAAGGAAGAGAGCTTCACTTCGCCGTGGCATCGCGCATCAACGCGTTGGGCGAACAGTTAGGGCTGAGTTCTGAAAACGTTAAAACACCGGTGGTGATGGTCAGCGGCCCCCGGTTACCCTACACGCAGCCACAACACAAATCGGAATCCCACTTCAACACGTCGGACTGGCACCTCACGTACGTCGTGCCCCCATCCGCGAGCGGGTTCGGCGCGGGGGGGGGAGTGCTGCCTGCAGGCGGGTTGCTTGGAGGCGCTGCGAACCAAACTTCTGGAGCTACGGCGGGTTTCGCGTCGTCTCCCACTTCGCCGGCGGGTACGTTGAGCACCGCGTCCGGCGGTATGTCGAATTCGCTTCGCCAGGTGACTTCCAATTTAGGAGACCCGCACGCCTCGTCCATGATGCGCGGCGACGCTATTCTGGTCAACGACTTGGCGGAGGCGATGTCCTTCGCGCACCGCGCGCGCGCACGGCTGGCCATCGTCGGCGTGGAGTTGGAAGGCGCGCATACTCGGCGTTTCGCCGCGGTGAAGGACCCTGCGACGCTACACGAGATGAACGAGCATCAGAATATACTCAAACCGTTTCAAGAATCAGGTATTGACCAGCACTGGTGGTTGCAAATGAGGGACTTGGAGCTCGCCGCTGAAGCCGCCGCGAAAGTCAGGGCGTCGTTTGAATCCATAGAGCACCGCCGGGCGGTGCAGGAGTATTGGCTCGAGGACTGGAAGCACGAGGGGCTGACTCTTGACGCGGCTGCGGAGCTAGTCGGCGCGGGGAAGCGAAACGCGCAATGGGCGAAGAAGTGGTTCAAGGGGTACAGTGCGCCGTACCTGGACCGCACGCCCGCTACGTCCATGAAGTGGCCCGCGCAAGTCTGGGGGTACCTGCGTGGCGGCGACTCTGAACGCAGGAAAGCGGGGAAGCGGTACATCGCCGTGAACATCACGCCCCTAGCGTCTGCGACACGAAGATTTCTCACCGGAGGTGTTTCCGAGCGAAGGCTCGTGGAGGAACTTGCCACGTGCGACGCAAATGGGTGGGCCGTCGCGGGCGCAAACGCGCACCTGGAGGCGATCAAACAGTTCCGAGGCGAAGACGCGAGTGGCGCGGGTACCGGGTGGGACACGGAACTGGATTCGCACCGAACCGGGCCTGACGACCAATCAACTTTCAAATCACAAGTCGGCGGAAGGTTAACCGCGGCGCAGCAGGAACGCGAACGCGCGCGGAGGGAAGAAGCGGAGCGAGCCGCGAGGGCCATGGAGTTGGCGAAAATGGGAACTTCGAGTGCGAGCGACGACGACACAACAGACGGAGTGTCAGACAAAACGCCATATGGTTCAACTCATGAAACCTCCCTTGACCTGTGCCGAGATGACGTGGACACCCTGTTCCGCGCGTTCAAGAACTTCAGGGACAACGTGGATTTGATGGCCATGCGTGACGGCGCGGTGGACGACGCGTTCGTGTTTGAGATTTTGCTGGAAGATATGGAAAAAAGGGCGGCGAGCGTGGGGAGTACGGACATATCACTCGCCCCCCTTCAAGCCACGGCGCTCGATTTTATTATAGGCCAGCTCAGCGCGTACACCACGGCTTTGACGGATGACGCGCGTTCCGTGCGGCTGATGGAGGGCGACTCGGTTTACACGCGGTGTACCGATATGTTGGTGCGGGCAGAACGGCGACGCCGCGCGTTTGACGATGCGCGTGAACAATACGTAGCCGCTACGAACAAATTAGTCACCGCGTGCGAGGACATGGAGAACGACGCGTTGAGCGGTGATTTCGACGCGTTGGCGGGCACGGAATCTGCCACCACGTTCGCGGTCGGGGCGTCTGATTCCGTGTTCAGCAGCTCATCGTGGCGCGACCACTTGCGCGGGTTACACTCAAAAGTGGAGTTGCTGTCGTCCTTCGAACGAGAGGTTGACGAAGGTCAACGGGCTGAGTGGTGGGACGGTGGGGAAGGAGATGGAACATGCGACACAATAGACACACGACAAACCTCTCGTCCTTCCCCAAACTGGACCCTGGAACACGACAACCTCATGGAAGCACTGGAGATGGACCTTCCGCGCACGCTGGATTTCCTCAAGGACTTATCCTTCCTGCGGGACGTCGATTTGGGGGTTGGGGTTGGCGATGACGGCGATAAAAGCTCTCAAGACGAAAAGAAAACGCTCAAGAAAACGCTCAAAACACCCACTTCTGTGCACGAACCCGGCGCCAGGGCAGGCGCGTTCCTGAAAGACGCAACGAAGACGCACGACGAGTGGCTTGTTTTGATGCAAAGCGCGGACCAAGCGCTTCAGCGCGCGCGTTTGCTCAAATCCAAAATTGCCGCCGCCGTGGACCTGATCGAAGCCACGGAAAAGATTGACCCTTCCGGCATTCGGAGCGCGATTGAGCTCGCCAAGGCTGCAGGCGCACCTGCGTTAACGATCCAAGCCGCGGAGGGGAAGCTCCAGGATTTAGAACAGGAAATCGCGGCGTTCATTCGACACCGACGCGCGGGCGAGTCGTTGCTTCCGCCGCCGAAGAAAAGCTGGGCCGGTGCCGGGCGGCACATCTGGTACGACGAGACGAAAGAGCTCGGAAGAGGGTCGCTGGGTACCACAGTTTATGCCGGGGTTTACGATGAAACCGCGGGGTCGTCTTCTGTTGTCAGGAGGCCAGCCGCGATTAAGCGCATACCCCTGCCCCCTGGCGAGCGCGGGCAAAACACGCGCGCGCTGGTTGAGCGCGAACTCGCGCTTCACCGGCACTTGAACCAGAACAGTAACCGGGTGACGTTCCTGTTGGGCGCGCATTTGGATGGAAGCGACGCGGTGTTCACCGCGATGGAGCGGTGCGGGGAATCCCTGGCGCAGTGGCTGCAAAATGCCCCCCAGGGTAACGTCGCCAACCTCCCCCCTGGCGACAGGATCGCCGCCGCCGAGAACCTGTGCGCCGCTGTGACGGACGTGCACGCGGCGGGCGTGGTGCACAACGACATCAAGCCTGATAACTGTTTGCGCGCCGCGTCTGGCGAATTCAAGCTCGCTGATTTAGGGCTGGGTGTGCGGCTAAAGCACGCCGTGGACTCGGATGATAAACAATCGAAAGACAACCAGTACTCCCTGAACACGTTCGCTGGGTACGGCGTAAACGTGCAGCTGCAGGGGCGGCCGCCGGAGGTGCTCCAGGGGGACACGTTAACCAGCGCGGTGGATGTCTGGGCGCTCGGGAACTTGATATACGCCGCGTTCACCGGGGTCGCGTCTCCGTACCGGGATGACGAGGATGTGAATGATCTATCCAAGTCTGGGACCCATAAGAACCCGGGAGGTAAGACCCACGGTACACGCAACAAAAAACCCGAACCCGAAGCCGCCGGCATCGCAGGGCTGTACGAGAACCAGCGGATCATTCGGGGTAACTTTTCGCTCCGAGGTCTTGAAACATCAAAGCTACCGCGGCACACCATTGCCGCGGCTCGAGTAGTGCTGCACGACATGCTCCAGCCGGATCCAACACACAGGCCGAGCGCCGCCGACGTGCTGCACCACCCCGTGTTTTGGACCCCCGAACTCGCGGTTGAGAAGATCCGCGAAGTGAACGACGTGCGGCTCATCCCGCTCAAGGAGAAATCAGGCGCGGCGCTTTCTGCGGAGGAGGAGCTGGCGTTGATCGCGGACGTGTTTGGTGCTGGAGAACCGGTGAGAGGAAGTGGAAATTCGGGTTCCAGGAAGAAAAATGCTCAAAGCGGTCCAAACGCCAACAAAGCTGGTAACGCCTCCAAAGACTCGAACCAAACCTCGAATAAGTCTACGCGTCTCGTCGGCGTCGCGCACCGCCTTCAGAACTGGAAAGAGCTGGTTATTCCCGAGCTGCTTGACCGCGTTACGAAGTACAACATCAAGAAGCAATACGCGGCTGGCGCTGAGGTTTTGCAGAAAGCCAAGGAGGAAGCTGCGGCGGCGACACAAAGCGCGGAGAGATTGCAAATGGAACGGAACAATCCTCAAATCACAAACCAAAAAGGAAAGGGTCGACAAAAAGTAAATCGCGGATCGTCATCGTTAAGAGCCGCAGCCGCCCGAGGGGACTGGGACGGCACGGGGTACGAGCCCACGTTACGCGATCTGTTTAGATTCATCAGGAACGTGCACGAACACCCCGGTCTGCAAGCGGAGCGGTTCGCCATGATACGAGCGCTGGGCGCCGCCGGCACGCACCTGCCCAAGTTCCCGGAGGGCGAAGACCGGTGGGGCGCGGCGCGAAGGGTGGTGGAACAGTACGTCGTGCACGTGTTCCCGGAGTTACCGTTACTGGCGCAGGCACTGCTAACCAAGGAAGGGAGGGAAGCGGCGCAGAAAATAGGAGGGAACAGACCCAGGTGATGGGCAAAAGTTGAAAACAATTATTTATTTTTATTAAAGCGTTCGTTTCGCGTTCCCGTCTCCCGTCTCTCGTCAGGCGCGCGTCTCCCCCATGCAATTGTTTCCCCTTAATTGCATTTACATCTTATAGTTGAACTGCAGGCCGTACTTGTACTTCAGGGCCTGGTCCACCTGCGCGCAGGCTGTACCTTGTAACCCCTTGGCGACCTCCCCCGCATACACAACTTGCGCGTTGCCGGCGGATGAGAGCACCAGCCGCGTGGTGTGTCCGTTGTCCAGCTTGGTGGTCGCACCGGCGGATACTTTCAAGTCGCCTGATTTCAGCTTGTACACCGCTTCAACCGCAGCGATTGTGTTGGAGTCCAGCTTCATCACCCCCGATGCTTTGAGGGTTTCCATTTTGTCGGCGACGATAAGTGCGGCGGTGATGTCATCGATTTTGGTTTGTAAACCGAGCGCGTATCCCGAGACGCCTTTTTCGGAAACAGCCGCTTCCACGCCGACTTGCATGTCCCCTAGGTTGTACAGCACGCTCGCGTCCACTTTCGGGGTCCCCAAAACACCGGAAATGTCAGCCTTGACCCCCATATCACTGTGCAGGAGTTGGTTGGCGATTTTCAGCGTCCTGGCTAGGTTCGCCGGTTCCCCCGAAACCGTGGTTTTCAGCCCATCGACCAATCCCGAGTGCGCAAACGTCGCCTTGACGTCGCCCTTCTCGTTCACCGTGACGTCCGCGTTGATGTCCTTGTCAATAGAGTAGTTTCCCGTTGCCGATGCGGTGACGTCGGTGCCCTTTGACACGAGGTCAGCCTTGACGCTCTGTTTGTGGAGGGGAATGGGAGAAGTTATCGTCAGTGAGAATAAATAATGCGAAGAAGACTTCGATTTCGCTCGTTTCTCGGGCCTTCCACGGTGAGGTGACGGGCGTCGCGCGTTCGTGTGTCGGGAGCGTCTGTTAAATGGTTTGGGTTTGGATTTAAACTCACCTGGCCGCCAACCTTGGTGCTGACGTTGAACTTGTTGTCATAGCTGATGCCGCCGGACAAGATGTCTGTTAGGGGGGTGCGGTCAGTCTTCAATCGCGGTGGAGGCTAGGTTTGCGCGTTTGCGTGCGATAGCAGGGGCGGGGAGAGATGGGAAGAGACGCACCCTTGCATCCCTTGGCGATATCACCGAAGTATTTGGCCATGCTGACTTGCGGGTAAGCTCTGCGTGGGGCACGAATTGAGGTAAGGAGGACTGTCAGCGAAAGGGGGCGTGAACGAACGCGCGAGCTATAGGGAAAGCACACGTGTGCACAATCGAGCGCTGCAGGGCACGGTTCCGCGCATCAAAGTTTATCCCGAGACCTTCAAGGCCGGGTTTCCACCAAGGAACGCAGGGCGAACGGTTTCGGGGAAGATACGGGAACGAGTTGTACCTTAAAGTCAGTGAGCGCGAGGTGGTCGCCTCGTCGTGTGCGCCGAAGTGCGAGGGTGTGGAGAGAGGAGCGTGTTCTGAACGCGTTATGCGCCAGCTCAATAAAGTTGGAGGCGACCGGTAAAGCGGTAATCCTCGTCAGACCAACAGAACGGATTTCGCTGCAGGAACTTGCATGCACACTTCGTAGTCTTCCCTTTCCGCAAATAAATTAACCCGTGATTAACTCGACAAACTGGAGGGACTCGCGTCCGGAGGGGCCGCGGGGTTTCGGAAAGCCGATCGCACTCCGCCGACAGATTCACTTCCGTGTGCGCTCGCTTCGTCTCGAGGAGCAACGCCCTATCTCCCTCGCTTGACGATGCGATCCCTCCGCGAGCTCGCTCGCTTCGCGACCAAGGCTCATTCTTTCTCCGGCGCTCGCGCTGCCCCTGTCGCGTCCTTGACCCAGACGCGTGTTTTCACGATGTCCTCCCCCTCCAACGTTGAGGTGGATGCGTACAAGGTTGGCGACAGCACGAACATCAAGTGGCACGAGGGTTCGGTGGACACCGCCACAAGAGAAAAAGCCATGAACCAAAAAGGCTGCGTGCTGTGGTTCACCGGCCTCTCCGGTTCCGGCAAATCCACCGTCGCGTACACCCTGGAACACGCTTTGTTCCAAAAAGGCAAGATCGCGCAAGTTTTAGACGGCGACAACATCCGTCACGGCTTGAACAGCAACGTGGATTTCTCCCCCGAGGGCAGGGAAGAGAACATCAGACGGATCGGCGAAGTTTCAAAGCTGTTCGCCGACTCCGGGATGATCACCCTAGTGTCGTTCATCTCGCCGTATCGCGCGGACCGCGACCGCGTCAGAGAACGCGTCGGCGACGGGAAGTTCGTCGAGGTGTACATGAAGATTCCGTTAGCGGTGTGCGAAGAGAGGGACCCCAAGGGCCTTTACAAGGCCGCCAGAGCCGGAAAGATCAAGGGATTCACCGGGATCGACGACCCGTACGAAGAACCCCTCGACGCGGAGATCGTCATGGAGGTTGCCAAGGAAGGCGGCGACGGAACCCTGGCGCCGCCCGAAAAGATGGCCGCCGCCATCATCGAAGTGCTGGAACAGAAAGGGTACCTCACCGCGTAAGGGGGGGTGAGTTCGGGAGTTATTAACCAGTTAATGACTCACCGCAGTGGAGGGTGTACGACGCCGTGTACACCCTACAGTCGACGTGACGCATGTGCACGTGGACACACAAAATAAGAATACACTTCGCTCTAAATATTTTAATATATTTATGACACTATTTCAGCCGTAGTCGCGTTAACATCGCGCCCGGCTCCACGGTTCCTTCCCCAATGATTCCGTGGAGCACTTTTTCTAGTGTGTCACGTGTGCACGTTTTGATTTCCTTTTCCACCTCTGCGAGCACTTGTTGTTGCTCTTCTATTCGCTTCTCCTCCGCGTCTCTCGTCTCGAGTTCTTCCTTTGCGCGCCTCGCATCCGCCTCTCGTCGCCGCACCGCCCACTCCGGCTCCGGCGGCGGCGGAGGCGGAGGCAGCGGTTCCGCTGGCACCTCCGCAGAAGCAAAGCTCGACTGTATCCACCTCCTGTCCATCCGCACGTTCTGTGCCATGTTCGTTATGGACCGCTCGTGCACCACGGAGGTTTCCAGCTCCATTTGCGCTTTTTTAAAAAGCTCCGTCAACTCGGGCTGCGAAAAGTAGTACGCCCGCGTTCCGTCGCCCCTGACGTAAAAGTTGTCCCCCAGTTTCTGGCCATCCTTCACTGAGAATCGCTCCTGTGCGAGGTCTCCGGAGGCGTAGTCTCTGATCAAAACGCGTCCTTCGCAACTGGGCCGCATGACGGATGAAATGTTCCGCAACGTTTGTTCAAACTTTTCGGGAGAAATAGCGCTCAGCGCGAAAACAGCAGTGCACACATCGACGCTTCCGCGTGGCACGTTGTCCACCAGCGGCTCACACGTGATGTCGCACACGAAGGGTACTATTCGGTTTTTGATATCCTCAGGTAGCGTATTTCGCCGTTCCTTGACCAACTCAATCGCCCTCTTCGAAAAGTCGCAGCAGTACACCTTGGCGTCCTTGTCCAACTCCAACAACGGAAACGCTGTGTTCCCCACGCCGCACCCGACTTCCAGGAAAACACGGGGTCGTGGTTCCGTTCCGTCGCTAACCGTAGGAAGCGTGTACCGAGACGCTGGGCCGTGTACGACTGATTCCTCGTCGTTCCCGTGGGTGACTTCCGTGGCTGGTTCCGATGAGTTTGAGGTGGACACAGGGTTGGGAACGCCAGGACTCTTCGACGCATCCTCAGCAACATCGTCCTCGCCGCCACCGACGTCTGATGGAAAGATGTGCGGGAACTCGCGTTGGAAGTAATGCCGGTCCTTGAAGAACTTGTCCTGGTTGTTCTTGTAAAACACGTCCCAGTTCTTGCGAGCCTCCTTCTCGTACTTCTCCACCCAGAACTAGGGGGGGGGATGGGAGGGGAGGTGAGTATCGGAAAAGAGAAGTGCAGCGGAAGAACGGCACCGACGCGTGTTTCGTAAGATGCGAAGAAGATGCGAGTACGTCCGAACATGTAACGTAAAGTCAAACGTACCTGCGACGCCTGTTCCTTATCGCCGCCGTATATGCGGGTCACCGCGGACATGGCACGCGCGCCTTCCCGACGCGCGCGGGAGTGAGGGGTGTAGCTTGTGCATTGGTTGAGAACATGAAGTCTTCAACAAAGTAAAAAACAACTGACTTGCTTTGTAGACGTCGCTGACTGTCAAGACGGTTACAATGTCTATTACACCTTGCTACACTTCCTGCTAATTTTCCCCTCCAGCCACCCCCCCGGGAACACCATTTTTCGCACCCCCCCGATAGGCACCAGCTTCCGAAGCCACTCCGTTTTCCCCCATTCACTTCGCGCCGCGTTCAAAAGACACTCGCCCTTCTTTTCATTCACTCCGGCGCCGCTTAAACGTAAATCGTCGCACCGCCACGCTTCCTTGGACGCTAAGCGCCACAGCCGCCACCGCTCCGCCTCTACTACCTCCTTATCGTGTTTCCGGATCAAGGGCACTATTGAATCCGCACGTCGCAACCCCGCCGGGTGCCACTCGTCACCCACCATCGAGGGCTCGTGCCCGGGGTGCTCCACTGGCTGCGTGAGTTGATTGAACGCACCTTTTCGCAATCTGAAAAACCAAAAGTGGTCGGGAAGAGGAATCGATCGTCTCAGCCCTTTCGCTTTCGTCTCCGGATGGTCAAAGTAAAACCGCACCATTTGCTCGAAGTTTACGTTAGGGGGTAAAGAGGTGACCAAGCCACCGTGGCACATCTGCGTGTACAACTCATGGTAAATGCTCATAGCAGCCAACCCCCCGACCGCGAACCGATTGTTCTCGCCGACGCGGTTCTTTTTGCTTTCGTGCTGTCGCTTCTTTTTCGGAAATAGACTCGGGTATACAAATGGACCCCAGTGTTTCCACTTGTTGCCCGCGGTAGGGTCGTACCCGGTGCCCCACGAAGGGATGAACACAGTGCCTTGGATCCACTTGGCATCCTTGTCACTGTCACTTGCGTTATCTTGAGTTATTAAGTCATCATCAATAGTATCATCAAGTTTCTTTGACAGCTCGGCCAAATCAGGCAAGTCATTTACGTAAATATTATCCGGCCTCGGGTCGACGATCCATGCAAACTCCCCAGCTAGCTTGCCTCGTTCCGTCGCCTCCCACTGCCGTCTTAACCGGTCCACAACCCCCCGGTACCAGATCTGCGCAACGACTTCGTTCGTGTACTCGGAGTTCCGCGTGGTTTGGTCAGTCGCATCGCCGCCGTTGTGGAACCAGCGGGCTTTTTCCTGGAACTCCGCGATGCACTTTTTTGGAATGGGAGGGAGGAGCGGGTCATCGGTTGGATCTGGAAGGATGTCGATGTTCACGTTCGATTTTGCGTCATCACGTGGTACCGGCCTTGGGACTACCACGATTGCCCCTAACTCAACGTCCGGTATCGCCCCCAACAACAATTTGTAATCCCCCGCGTCCGCGTCCTCTTCGCCCGCCACGAACACCACCGGTGTGAATCCTTGGTCAATCAGCGGGGTGAATATGTGACTCCGGATGCTGCATAACGTGCGTCTCAACGTCCTCGCCTGGCCGGTGAAGTAAACTGCGACGGAGGGGTTCGTGCCTAGCCCTGAAGCGGTGCCGTCGCCGCCGCCGGTAATCGCGGCGAAGTTCGGAGAAGGGCTTGCCGTAGCACCCTCGGAGAACGCTTGGCCATTGTGCGTGCTGCTGGATCGGCACATGCTGCTAGTCACCACGAGGAACACAGCCACCGCGCCGGCCAAAACGGACAGCCTGCGCGCACGACTGCCCGGCTTACGCGATGGCCCGGAGCCGCTCGCGCTCCGCGCGCCATGCATGGCGTCACCTGCCCCGGGGCGTGCCGGTGGCGCGGTGAGTTCTGTCCAGGAAGGATCGAGCTGATAAAATTGTCAGCCACAAGAAAATTTTACCTTCGAACCTAACAATCACCTTCGGGTGGGTGGAACCACACGACGACGCGCGTGTCTCTTGCGCGTTGCGTGGGTTGGTACGCCAGCCATGACCTCCTCACCAGACGTGGATTCCGGTGGGAATCGGTGGAGGGAAGTGGTGAGCGGGATGAAGTTCGTGGATCGTCTGAACAAACGCAAATCCTTCATAGCCGCGTTTGGCCAGAGGAGCCTTAGAGGCAAGGTCACGGTGGAAGCGAGTGAGCTTGCGGACGGAAAGCCGGTTGGTTCAAACGAAAACGGGATCGCCAAGGAACCGGATGTGGAGATCCGACGCAGGCTGGGGAACTTCGTGGTGTACTCGTCGCAGAGTAGGAACTACTTCCTCGAGGCGGTGGTTGCGTTCAACCCATCGCAGTTCGTTCGCACTTTGGCGTACGAGCTGTGATGATTCTACACACGTGTCGTGCATTGGTCATAGCGAGCAAGTACTCGCTGCTTCCCGAGTCCTTCACATCCGACGACGGCGGGAAGATGTACACGGCGATGACGATCGAGGACTTTGGCCGGACGATCGTCGGCATCGCGTGGAATTCGCCGAAAGACGACGGGCACTCGGACTTTTTGAAGATGGAAATGGAGAGAGCGAGTTTAGAGGCTGATGTGGATCTCAGTGAGCTGGAAATCGACGTGGGGAGCGAAATCGCAGCGCGCGCGTTGCGCGCGAGGGCGAGCGGCTTAGGCGGACGCACTGTTGAAAAGGTGGAAAACAACCCAACCGTCGTGTCGGGGAAAGAACTCGTGTCGGCGATTA
>MDSY01004499.1_pt1 | contig 28265 bp, 24 predicted proteins | sample 811131 | NCBI WGS metagenome assembly MDSY01 (sample SAMN05326643, study PRJNA326480) | marine metagenome | isolation source: seawater | place: Atlantic Ocean: South West | collected 2010
ACTTTGATCAACATACCCTGACGTTCCTATTAATTCTTGATGACCTTTATGTCCAATTAAAACAGTCTGCACACCCCTCTCAGAAAAACGTACAGCTTCCCGATGTATTTTACTTACTAATGGGCACGTTGCATCAATAATACGAAGCCCCCGTTTATTTGCTTTTACATATTCATCAGGAGCTGTTCCATGAGCACTAAAAATAACAACGTTATTTTCAGGAACATCCGATAAGTTTTCAATAAATATAACACCCTCTTTTTTAAAATCATTAATAACAGCTGTATTATGAACAATCTCATGTTTCACATATAATGGGCATCCATATTTTTTTAATGCCTTCTCAACAACTTCAATAGCACTAGCGACCCCCGCACAAAATCCTTGCGTTGCAGCTAAATGAATTTCCTCTAATACCAAATCTTCTGTCATGATACCAAACCTATAATGTAGGATACAGGTATAAAAAGAGGATAAAAAACCGTAACTAATAATACTTTTCTTGCAATCATATCACTTAAATCCATACAAAATTTACCTACATAATAAAGTAACGCAATATTTAATAATGTCACACTTACTGTATAAATACCACCTAAGGATCCGTATAGCAAGGGTAGATATAAACTAAAAATAAATAAGAAAGTTGATATTACTAAGTAAAAACGTGTTCTTAGACCACCAGTATCATTTAAACTAATCATTTTTAAATGAGCAGCTTTATAAGAATCTCTATATATCCATGCTATAGCAAAAAAATGAGGAAGTTGCCAAAAATAAAGCATTACAAATAACAATAAAATAAACATATTAATAGAATCTTCCACCATAAACCACCCTGAAAGTAAGGGCATTGCTCCAGGAAATCCTCCAATAAAAGTATTTAAAGATGAAAGTTTTTTAATCGGTGTGTAAACAAAATTATATAAAAAAAAGATACCTAAACTATTTATTAAAACAAGCATATTTGTTTTAAAATATAATATAAATGATCCTACAATAATAAATAATACAATTAAAATTAAGACAAAGTTAAACGATACTCGCTTTGTAGGTAACGGACGAAATTGAGTACGCTTCATCAATGAATCGGTATCCACCTCTAAAGCATGATTTAACATTGCAGATGCTGAAAAAACAAAAAAGGATCCTATTAAAAGCCACATTAAATCTAATAGATCCCAAAAGCTACTGTCTAAAGAAACCGCATAACCAAAAAACGTAGTCAATAAAGCAGGAATAAGAATTCTAATCTTAATTAATTCAAAAAAATCTTTTAAAGTCACCCTCATAAGCCTCGTTTATAATGATTACTTCTAACAATTTTTTGTTTTGGCTGATTAGAAGGTTCGATAGAATTCCCCTTAGAATCAAGCATATATTTATTCAATTGGGACTCTAGTCGCTTTACCTGAAGTTGAAAATTTTTTAATTCTAAATCTTTCTTTTTTAAATCTGAATCTAATTTTAAATTTGCAGTTTTTAACACCTGAATTTCTTTCTGAGACTGCTGTTTATAAATATCCATGGACTGTTTATACTTATCTTCATAACTTCCAATAACTTTTTTTCTAGTTAAATCTTCAATTGATGATAATTCTGTTTCCATTCGAAGCGTTTCATCTTGCAACTCTTTAATTTTATCTTGGTAATCCTGAATTTCATCCATGATTAAACTATCTTTTTTACTTAAATCCTGCTTAAGAGATTCAACTTGATTTAACAACACTTTTTGTTGTTTCATGTGCTTATCTTTTTCAAAATCTAATAAATGATCAAACTCAACTTTTTGATCACGTTTACATTCTTCAATAATTTTTTGACGTCGATTAAGTAAATCTTCTTCAAATAATCGCCGTCTTTGAGATAAGTCTTTTTCAAATGAATCCAATCGCTGAGAAAAATCAAGCTTTTGCCTATCCTCAAGCTGCTTTAGTTGATTTGAAAATTTACCTTTTTTATCCAAAAAATCTAGTTCTAATTCATCTAACTTTTCCTGTCGTTGAGACTCTAAATTAGCAAGCATTTGTTGACGAACACATTCAAATTCTTGTTCCCTCTCATGCATTAAAAGTTCATAAGATTCTAACTTTTCAACTTGATTAATCACATTACTATCATAATCAGAACGCTTAATATCTAAATTAGAAATTTCTCTAACTAAACTCTCTTTCTTTTCTTCATAATTATTAATTAACGTCTCTTGTTCTTGTTTCCAGTGATCTTTTTCTTGTATAAAAGCTTCTTTCAGTTTATTAAGTTCATCAGTAAACAAACTTTTTTTACCTTCCAAATCATGAATAATCCGCTTTTTTTCATTATCCCAATGATACTTTTCTTGATCAATTTCTTCTAAAACACTTACTTTCTCAAATTCCCACATTTCTCTCTTTTGATCTAACTGTTCAGAAAATTCAAGCAATGTATCTACTGATTGCTTTTTCTGTTTTTGAAAATCATCATCAGAAGATTTAATAAGCATATGAAAGACATTATGAACCGACTCAAATTCAAAGTTTAAACACTCATATTGTTCAGATAAAATGCGTTGAGTTTCATCAACCTGATCCTGAAAAGATTGATTAATAGATTCAACCGATTTTAACACATCCTCCTTCTTCTCCTTCAATACACGATCTAGATCTTCACGTTTATTGTTAAACTCAAGAGTTAGTTGATCACAATCAAATTCAAAACGTTTTTTTGATGCTTCACGCTTATCTTCTAATTCAAGAATGTAATCATCATAACCAATTTTTGCATCATCTTCTAAAACTTTAAACTGTTGCAAACGTTCAGAAAACTGAAATAGCATTTCTTCGTATTTAATTAATTGATTTTGCTCAAGCCCAACTTGAATCTCATTCTGAGCAATAACTTGATTCTGTTTAAATAGTTTTAATGCTTGGTTATTTTCTTCAATCATACGCTCTTTATCCATCTTTAAACGATTAATTTCATTATTAAACGAATCTTTTGCATCAAGAAAAGATTGATCAAGTGTTTTTTTTCTATGAACAAAAACTCGCTCTAACTCTTTAAGGTTATCAACAGAGACCTGAATTTGACTGGATAAATGAAGCTCTCTTTTTGCATCATCTAACTTTTTTTTAACTTCTTTAAACTCACGAAACTGAGAAATAAGTTGATTTTCAACTTGAGACATAGAAACATTTAAATCAGGTAACGGATCAGATGTTGAAATAGGTGATTGTGTATCCTCGTTAGAAAAAAAAGAATAATCGTGATTAAGAGAACTTTCTTGATTTTTTTTCAACTGCTTTTGATAAGCTTCAATATATTCATCTGTTGAATAGTTATTATGATTAGAATTATCCTTCATGACACTATTATACAGAAATAGACAAAACAGCTCTAATAGTTTTTATAATTAATGTGATGAATCATCCCCATGACCACCAGTACCAATCGCTTTAACTGGAGATTTTATATCAAACATATCTCCTTCAGTAGAATAAACACCATCACGAGTAAAAACATCTGCTAATACAATAACAAAAAAGATTAAGACAAATAAAAGACATCCAAAAAATGAAATTTTATTAAAAGACTCATCCCAACGAACACCCATAAAAAAGAAAATAACAAACGCAGCTTTAATCATCGCAACAAACATAGCAACATAAATATTTAACCAACCTAAATCAACCTGTGCAACAGCAACTGTAACAACAGTCAAAATTAATAGAGCAATTAAGGTTATTACATAATATTTTAATGGAATAATAAAATGTTCATGTTTCTGACTCATTACAATCTCCTAACCTATTAAATATAACAAAGGAAATAAGAAAATCCATATCAAATCTACAAGATGCCAATAAAGACCTACCATCTCAACAGGGGTAAAGTATTCTGAATTATAACGCCCCTTATAAGTTTCAATCATCAACCAAATAATTAAGCCCATACCAACCAATACATGTAAACCATGTAAGCCAGTCATCGTAAAATAAATACCAAAGAAAATATGCATCGTTTCATAAACGCCCTCACCTGTAAACCAAACTGAAGGTAAATAACCATGATGAATTTTTTCAGCATACTCAAAAAATTTAATTACCATAAAAATACAAGCACATACCAATGTTGTTAAAAGATACCAAAAAGAAGAATTTCGTCTATTTAACTGTGCAGACCGAATTGACATTGCCATAGTAAAACTACTAATAATAAGTACTACCGTATTCGTTCCTCCCATTTTCCAAGATAAATGATGATGAGCATCAATAAACATTTCAGGATGTAATGCTCGATAAACAGCATAAGCAACAAATAAGGCGCTAAAAAAAAGAATTTCTTGAACAATAAACAACCACATTCCTAACTTTGCAGCTGAAAACTGTTGATGTGAATTCTCAAAATGATGTGCTACATTAGAATTCTCAGGATGGGTCACGAATTTCCCTCTGGATAATCATAAGGTCCATGATCAATATACGGTAAATTCTCATCAAAATTAAACGTTGTTGGAGGAGACGCTACTTTCCACTCCAAAGCAGAACTCCCCCAAGGATTAGAAGGCGCTTGTTTTCCCTTCATTAACGAATGAATAAAATAACCAAGTATAATAAAAAAACCAACTGCTAAAACCCAACTTCCAATCGTAGAAACAACATGATAAGGCTGAAATTCAGGAAGATAATTATAATAACGTCTTGGCATTCCTTTTGACCCCATAATAAATTGAATAAAGAAAACCATATTAAAACCAACAAAAACAAAAATAAAAGCAATACGTGCAGCTACTTCACTATACATTTTTCCAAACATCTTAGGCCACCAATAATGTAATCCTGCTAAAAAGGCCATAACCGTGCCCCCCATCATAACATAATGAAAATGAGCAACAACAAAATAAGTATCATGTAAATGAATATCCAGTGATAATGATCCTAAAACAACCCCGGTAAACCCCCCTATCGTAAATAAAAATATAAACGATAAGAAATATAAAAATGGCGATTTCAAATCAATAGACCCTGTATACATCGTAGCAATCCAATTAAAAACCTTTATTCCTGAAGGAATTCCCACTAAAAAGGTTAACAAAGAAAACAACATAGTTGCATAGGGAGACTGTCCACTAACATACAAATGATGTCCCCAAACTAAAAAAGAAATAAATGCGATAGCCATGCTAGAATAAGCCATTAACTCATATCCAAATAATTTTTTCTTACAAAATGTTGCAACAACTTCTGAAATAACTCCCATTGCCGGTAAAATCATAATATAAACTGCCGGATGACTGTAAAACCAAAAAAAATGTTGAAACAAAACAGGATCACCACCCAAAGCCGGATCAAAAATACCAATCCCAATTGTTCGCTCCAACATTAATAACAAAACTGTAATCGCAAGTACAGGAGTTGCAAGAACCTGAATGATAGCTGTCGAATATAATGTCCATATAAATAAAGGCATTTTAAACCAAGATAATCCAGGAGCACGCATTTTATGCACTGTAACGATAAAATTAATACCTGTTAAAATAGACGAAAACCCAAGTATAAAAACACCCATTATCATAGGAATAACTGACGTATCTGTTGATGATGAATATGGCGTATAAAACGTCCATCCTGTATCAACTGATCCCCCAATAATAGAATAAAAACAAAAAACAGCTCCTATGACATAAATCCATAAACTTGCCAAATTTAATTTAGGAAAAGCGACATCAATAGCTCCTAACTGAATAGGTAAAAAGAAATTACCTAATGAAGCTGGAATCGATGGTACAATAAATAAAAAAACCATAATAGCACCATGCAATGTAAACGCCTGATTATATTGTTTTGCTGTTAGATAAAGAGCACTGGGAGTCAACAATTCTAAACGCAATAATATTGCAAACACGCCCCCAAGAAAAAAAGCTAATAAAACAAATGCAAGATACATAATACCAATACGCTTATGATCAACGGTAAAAATCCATGATTTAATTCCTTTAGTAGCATTAATATAGTTAATTCCGGAAGACATGAATTACTCCTTTAGCGTTTTAATATATTCAATTAAAGCATTAATTTCACGATCTGATAATAAACCAGCGTATGAATTCATAACATTAGGATACCCTTTTGCTATTTTATTAGCTGGATAAACAATAGATTCTCTTAAATAATTATCATCGATTAAAACAGATTCTCCAGACTCGAGCTCTCGCATTATACCATATGCATTTTTCCAAGTTGGCCCAATAACACGACTCCCATCAATAGAATGACAAGCATTACAAGCTTTACTTTTATAAAGCTTTTTACCAAGAATAGGTAATGGAGTATCGGTATCCTCACCAGCCTCCTTCCATTCTTCAAAATCACTACGAGACATAACAATTAGTTTTGCATCCATATTAGAATGCTGAGCACCACAATATTCGGTACAAAAAATTTGAAAAGTTCCTAATTTTGTAGCTTCAAACCATAGATGTGAATAACGATTTGGCTGAACATCACGTTTTACTCTAAAATTAGGAATAAAAAAACTATGCAAGACATCTTTTGAAGACATAACTAATTTTACAGCTTGCCCAACAGGAACAACCAAATCATCACTAGGTCGCTTATCTGTATCAGGATATTCAAAATACCAACGCCATTTTTCTCCAGTAACACGAATTTCCAGCGCATCATCTGGAGCAACCATTAATCGTAAATAATCCCTAAAACCCCAATAGAAAATTCCCATAACAATTATAAAAGGAATCACAGTCCAAATAACTTCTACAGTCATATTGTGAGCAATTTGTTTTTCTGCAACTTGATTTTTTTTTGTACGTTTATATTTAAAACAAAAATATAATGTTACTAAAGTAATTCCTATCGTTCCAAAAACAGAAAGCCATAAAATAGCATTAAATTGAACATCGACAATATCTGACAATGTAGAATAAGAACCTGGCAACCATGTAGTTCCATATTCAACTAAACTAGTAATATTATCTTGATCACTCATGTTACAAACTTTCTAACCTTTTTTATTAAGCCTATATATAAACACAATAATTATAAAAATAGTTACAGTACCAGCTACCTTCATTAACTTAATAGCTTCTAGAACATAACCTTGTTCATTAGGATCATAATTATAGCAAAACAATAATAGAGATTCTACAGTAGAAATAACATTATTTTTTTTTGATTCAGAAATTGACATACTCAAGTCAAATGGTCGAAACATAATCCCATATAAATAACGCGTTATTAAACCAGAAGAAGATAAAAAAATTAAAGAAGATGAATGAGCATATTGATTTGATTTTTCATTAAAATAATATCGAAATCCAACACTATCTGCTAACTTTCTAACAACATCTTCTGACCCAAACAAGAAATCCCAATTATCAGAGTTTCCGTCAACAGATTTTAAAGAACTTTTATGTTTTTTAGCAAAATCTTGTGTTGATTGCAAAGTATCACGATGATCAAATGAAATAGATAAAATCTGCACATTTTTTAAATCTTTATTTGGCAAAGAATTTAAACCCTTAACCATACCATCTACAATTAGATGACATAAACGAGGACAAGTAAAATATGCAAAATTTAAAATAACAGGTCCTTTATCCAAATAAGTCAATAAATTAACTGTTTCACCTTTAGAATTAATTAATTCATAATCTAATGAAACCGATTCACCTAACTTTTCAATAATACTGGTATTTACAAACTCATCCGGAATTCTCTCAGCAGCAAAAGAAGAAAGCGAAATAAATAAAAGAAAAAAACTAATTATAACGTTTAATAACATATTGAATACCAACATCAATAGGCACTTTTACCACACCTTCAGCTTTATCAATCCAACGCAAATCATCCAATTGAAATTCATATTCTTGATTTAAGTCATCCAATCGATGAGTTTTAACAATTTTTAATTTGTCATCCTTAACTTGTGATAACATAGAAACAAATAAAAAATAACTAAAAACAACCACAACTAATAAAAATATAGCCGTAACAATAATTCCTATACTTACATTAAATGCTTGTGGCTCATCTTCATAAAATTTAACTTCAATATCGGACATAAAAAACTCCTAATAATTAATAAAATTTAATGACTCAGATAATCTTGGATCTTTTTTTGGAATTAAACAAACTTTATTAAGATTTTTGAAAAAAACTCCAAGATACAAGCAGGCTATACCAACAAATAAAGTTATATCAACAAAATGTATATCAATACCGTTAGGTGCTACAGTAGGAATAATAATCCAATACAGATCTACAAAATGCATGAAACAAATCCATATAACCATACATGCATGGTATTTCAGATTACGCTTCAACCACCTTGAAATAAAAAAAACAAATGGAATACCAAAATGACCAACACATAACAAAATAGTTACATATGTCCAGGATCCTTCAAAATGCTTTAAATAAAACTCTGTTTCTTCAGGAACACTTGCATACCAAATAAGAAAAAACTGACAAAACGCAATATAGCTCCAAAATATATTAAATCCATAAATTAACTTACCTAAATCATGATAATGCTCTACAGTAACAATATCCTTAAGATAATTTTGCTTTCTAAGATACATATATAATAGTGATGTAAAACAATAAGCAATTAAAACAGATCCTGAAAAAATATAAACACCAAAAATAGTTGAATACCAATGTGGTGTCAAAGACATCACCAAATCAATTGCAGCAAAGGTTATCGTTAATGCAAATAAAATCATACTGTAACTTGAAGAACGCTCCATATCTAAGGTAATTTGATGATCACCAGTCTCATCTTGAAGAATAGACCGTTTAAAAAAGTTTTTAGAAATCCAAGACCAAATAAAAAAATAAAAAATAATTCTAATAAAAAAGAAAAACTGGTTTAACCAAGGTCGTTTAACTTGTAATAGATGATCTTCAGCGACTGCATCCAAGTGCGTCCAATGATAAAGATCATGCATTCCAAAAACAATCGGAATAAACAAAATAAACATAAGAGGAATATTTTTCATCAAAACTTCTGGAACACGCCTAACAACAACACTCCAGCCAGCACACGTAATATGTTGAAGTAATACAATAAAAATTGCTCCCAACGTTAGTGTTAGAAAAAACATATAGGTAGTTAAGTATGAAAAATAAAAATAGTGAGATACATGACTATCTGAGAAAAAAATAATAAAAGATATTGCTGAAAAAATCCCACCAACGATAAATAATTTACGTATTATAGAACTAAACTTATCTGAAATTTCAATATCATTACCAACTAACTGTTTTTGTTTCATAAATTACCTCTCACAATGATTTAAGCTTTTCTTTATAATCAGCAGGAACATCTTGAATTCTCATTTTGTTAGATACCTGCAATGCTCTTATATAGGTAACAATGGCCCATCTATCTGATTCTTTAATTTGTTGAGAATATGATGGCATAGTTCGTATACCGTTTGAAATAATGTCAAATAGCTCCCCATCCTTATAAGAAACTATAGCATCATCCCAGTAAGGTTTTGGCTTAAACCAACCATATTCCATAACGATACCATTTCCAGAACCATCCTTTCCATGACACATTGAACAATAGATATCATATCGCTCTTGGCCACGCTTTAAAACAGCATGTGTAACATCAACAGGAACCGTCTCAACCCATTCTCCAGATCTATTTTTTCCTAAATAAAAGGGTTTATTTTTTTGCTTAATAATAGCATCTCTATTCTCAAGATCAGAAAAATCAGACTCCATCCCCCAGGGGATTATATGGTCTGGACTAAGTAGAGGATCTTCTTGGGCTTTAATACTAGCTTGAAAATCTAAATTAGGATTTAAATGAACAGGAGGTTTTTCAGAACGCCATCCTCTACATCCAACAATAAAGAAAAACAAGAACAGTAACATAATTATTCGTTTCATACATCATCCTCAATGACTTCAATATGCTTAGCATCAATTTCACTTAATAAATTACGTAATTTTTCACGATCATAACCATTTTCATTAGAATCAATTCCAAGAAAAAAACCATGACATGTAGCTTTACGAAAATAATCACTTTTAAAAATAGGGTTATAATGCTGAGGCAATTTGTTAAGAGCAAACATACCAAAAACCGTTGAAAAAGCTGAAAATAAAACCATAATCTCAAATGTAACAGGTATAAATGCAGGGTAACTAAAAAAAGGCTTTCCGCTTATAATCAAAGGATAATCTAAAGACATAAATGTTTGCATTAAAAAACCTAAAAGTAAGCCAAGAGAACCACCACATAACACAATCCAACCTAATTTAGAGTGCTTTAATTTCATAGCATCATCCATACCATGAATGGGAAAAGGTGAATATACATCATATGAACTATAGCCACAATCTGATAACTTTTCAGCTGCTTTTAATAACTTATTAGGATTTTCAAATTCAGCTAATAAAATTTCATTCATAATTAATGCTCCTCTCCATGATGAGGGTCAGCCTGAGGCATAACATTTTTAATTTCAGCTATAGAAATAACAGGCAAGAATCTAAGAAAAAGTAAAAATAGTGTAAAAAACAGCCCGAACGAACCTATAAAGGTGCAAACATCCACCCAAGTTGGAGAATAATACCCCCAAGATGATGGAAGAAAATCACGATGCAACGACGTAACTGTAATAACAAATCGTTCAAACCACATACCAATGTTAACAAAAATACTAACAACAAACATAATCGGAATACTTGTTCTGCATTTTTTAAACCAAAATAACTGTGGCGATATAACATTACAAGAAACCATAATCCAGTAAGCCCACGCATAGGGCCCTGTAGCTCTATTAACAAAAGCAAATGTTTCATATTGATACCCAGAATACCATGCCATAAAAAACTCCATTCCATAGGCATAACCTACTAACATTCCTGTTAATAAAATTATTTTATTCATTCTCTCAAGATGTCCAATTGTTACCAAAGCCTTAAGATTAAACAACTGACGTGCTAAAACCATTAACGTTACAACCATAGCAAACCCAGAAAAAATAGCTCCTGCAACAAAGTAAGGAGGAAATATAGTGGTATGCCAACCTGGCAATTGAGAAACAGCAAAGTCAAAACTAACAATTGAGTGAACAGATAAAACTAAAGGCGTTGCTAATGCTGCAAGAAACAAGTAAGCTTTTTCATAATTTTGCCAATGCCTATTTGAACCACGCCATCCTAATGAAAAAATACCATAAACCATTTGTCGAATTTTCCCTTTTGCTCGATCTCGCATAGTAGCTAAATCAGGAATCAAACCAACAAACCAAAATAATAATGAAACCGTAAAATAAGTCCCTACAGCAAAAACATCCCATAACAAAGGACTCTTAAAATTGGGCCACATACCCATTGAATTGGGAATTGGGAATAACCAATACGCCACCCATTGTCTTCCGATATGAATTCCTGGAAAAATCAACGCACAAATAACAGCAAAAATTGTCATTGCTTCAGCAAAACGATTGATTCCCGTTCTCCATTTTTGGCGAAATAAAAATAAAATTGCTGAAATTAAAGTTCCTGCATGGCCAATACCAACCCAAAAAACAAAATTAACAATGGCATATCCCCAACCAACAGGATTGTTTAACCCCCAAACCCCAATACCTTCCCATATCAAATAGGCAATCATAGATTTAAGCAATAAAACTCCCGAAATAGAAACTAAAAAAACAATTAGCCACCATGAAGGAAGTTTCATTTCCATAGGTTTACTAACAATATTAGTAACAGACTCAAATGTCTCTCCAGGTAAAACTAAATCAGGACGCTTTACTTTAACAATATCATTAGTGCTTGCTACCATGGGACTCCTTCTTGCTCTGCTTATCATAATGCTCATTAGATGAATAAATACTATTTTCTGCAATTAAAACCTCATTTGGATTAAATACATTGGCCAAGTAAGTTGTACGAGCTCCCAATAATAATTGTTCTAAAATTGAATAGTTACGTTTCTTTTTTCTCCACTTATAAACTTTACTTTCTTTATCTAAAATATTACCAAATGCAATACCATTTGTAGGACATGCTTGCTGACACGCAGTTAGAAGATCTGAATCTTTAACTATCCGTTGCTCATTACTAGCTTTGTGAGTTGCTGATTTAATACGTTGAATACAATAAGTGCATTTTTCCATTACACCTCTCATACGAACAGTAACATCAGGGTTAAATTGCTTTGCAAGCGATTTATCAGGTTCTTTAATATAGTCAAATAAATGAAATCTCTTTTTCGAGACCGATTGGGGATGACGTTGATGATAATCAAAAAAATTAAACCGTCTTACTTTTACTGGGCAATTATCAGCACAATAACGTGTACCTACACAACGATTATAAACCATAACATTTAAACCTTCATCATCATGGACCGTTGCCGCAACAGGGCATACTTGCTCACAAGGAGCATTTTCACAATGCAAACACGATACTGGCTGCTCTAATATTTTTGGATTATCTATGTCTCCCTCATAGTACCTATCTGTACGATTCCAATGCATCTCACGCCCATCCATAACTTGATCTTTTCCAACAATAGGAATATTATTTTCAGCCTGACAACTTGCCGTACACGCATTACAAGAAATACAACGATTAAGATCAATAACCATTCCCCACTGATAACCTGTATCATATTTATGTTTATCCCATAATGCTTCTGTATGAGGAACCTCTTCCTGCCCTTGAGCAAAAGATGGATTTTCATGATACTGGGAAACAGTAGCATACCTAACATGTGGTCTTCCTTCCATAGATCCATGATCTTGAGTACTAGCAAACTTATGTTTCTCAAGTTGTTTAATTAACGTCACATCAGCAACCTTCCCTGACTCATCTAACAAACGATAAGCATTAAAACCAACACCATCTTCTATCCGCTGCCCATCAACTTTTCCATACCCTAGAGGAATACTTATAGAATCAAATGCATGCCCAGGTGAGATAAAAACAGGTATATCAAGGTAATCATGACTAACTTGAAGACGAACAAAATCACCTGTTTTTAATGACAATTTCTTTGCAGTTTTGGGAGCAATATACGCAGCATTATCCCAAGTAAGCTTATGAATTGGATCTGATAACTCTTGTAACCAACCATTATTAGAAAATCGACCATCAAAAAGCTTATAATCCGGATATAAGGTAATTTCTAATTCATTTTTTTCTTGTGATTGCTTTGTCAATTTAATTTTACTTTTAATACTAGGATAAACCGTTGTATTTCTCTTAAATACATATCCATTATGAATTGCTTTATCAAAAGACGAAGAAGATAGATACTGCCATGAATTTTTGATTAAAGAATAATCTGAACGATAAGTTCGAAATACCAAATTTAACAATTCATGCTCTGAAAGCCCTTGTACTGTTCTCTTTATAACTGGCTGAGCAATAGACACAACACCATCTACAGACTTAAGATCATTCCAATATTCTAAGTAATGGAGTTTTGGTATGACCCAGTTACACAATTTAGATGTTTCGTTATTGTAATAAGTTAAATGTATTCTATTTTTAGCCTTTGTTAGAGCACGACTCAAACCCAACTCTTGAGAAGCAGTAAAAACTGGATTACCGCCTAAAATTACAATAGTATCCAATATATTGCTATTTAAATCATCCACTAAACGGGAGAGTGAATCATAGGATGACTTTGTATTAAAATCATAGTTTGCAAAAGGAGTTTCTTGATAAGAAACTGTTTTAAAATTATTTCCCAAAATACTATTAATTAAAAAAATTAACTGATGAACTTCTTCATCCAAGCTATCTCCAGCAGTAACCAAAGACTTACCTCGATTCGCTAACAAATCGTCTGAAACAGCTGCTAAAACTTTATCATCAACAAAATCAAGATCTAGCTTTTGATAAGAAATATTACCAAAACTTGATAAATTAAACCCTACTTTTCTTGAGACTAAAATAGCTAACTGAGATAAAACTTTTATTAAATCTGATTTTTTTACTGGAAAATGATGATCTGCTTTTGCCCCAGTAACAGTATAACGCTCTTCAAAAACATACAACCTATTAAGATCAAATTCATTATCAGGATCCCTCCTATCTGCAAAATCACGAGAATATTGAATTTGATGGTGACCAAAAGATAAAAAGTCATCCGAAAAAGACACAACAACATTTGCTCTTGAAAGATCGTATTTTGGGCTCAAATAATTCCCTGTTAAATTAAAAAGACCCTGTTCTTGATTATCTTTGTTAATTGGATCATATCGATAAAATGACACCTCAGGTAAAGTCAAACGAATTGAATCAACAAGCTTATAAAAAGATGGTGATAATGAATTTTCTATCAAGACACCCAACCCTTTTCCCGAAGCTTTTCTAAGATCTTTCTTATAACGGAGCATCCAATCTTTAAAATCATTAAGCGATACTGAAGCTGTCAAATGTAATGGAGACTTTAAGCGATCTGGATCATACAAATCTATTATCGATGATTGTTGAAAAAGTCCCGAAGATCCTTCAGTTCCAGGGTAAGTAGGGTTTCCCTCAATTTTAGTAGGCCTGCCTTCATGCGTTTCAGCTAAAACACCGTAAACTGCTGAATTTAATTGAAAAGAGGTTGCATAAAACGTTGGTATACCGGAAACTGAATGTTCAACTTTTCTAGCATAAGGTTTAATTTTATAGTAAGGTTTTCTAATATTACAACCTGATAAACCAGCTAAGGCTGCAGTTGATCCTAAAAACTTTAAAAAGTCTCGACGAGACACTCCCTCATTTAACTCAGAAGCACCCTCTTGAAACTCACGCAATTTGAATCTTTCAATCTCTTTACTATCATTTAAATCTTCAATACTTCGCCAAAACTTTTTCATAATTATCTCCTACCTATGACACACACTACACTCAATTTTTGGGTTAAGATGATACTCTTCAACTAAACGCTTTCCCATTTCAACCTGATCTTCATCAGGACTCCATGACAAGTTTGTAACTTGCTCCTTTGGCCACACATATTTTTCAGGATTACGATGACAATCTAAACACCATGACATACTCAAAGATTTATCTTGCTTCACAACTTCCATTTGATCAACTCTTCCATGGCATTGTATACATGATATCCCAGAATTAACATGACGAGAATGATTGAAATAAGCATAATCAGGTAGCATGTGAACATTTACCCATTCAATAGGCTGATTCGAATCATAATGATTTTGAATATCCTTAATGTAAGGACTATCTTGCTTAATTTGCGAATGACAATTTAAACATAACTCAGATGATGGAATATTAGCATGGGCCTGCGACTCGACATTATAATGGCAATATCGACAATCTATACCAAGTTCCCCAGCATGAAATCGATGGCTGTAAGGAATAGGTTGTTCTGGTTCATAACCAACTTCTAAATGATTGGGAGAAAACCAATACCAAAACAAATGAATAACAAAAACCACAGTCAATGTTATCGTAACTAAAATTATTGCAGGAACTTTATTTGACCATTTAGGAAAAATAAATTTTGATTTATTTTTTTGAATATTATCATCGATATTCTTGTCTGCCATAATTAAAAAACACACCTAATCATAAAACAATTTAACTACCACTATCATATTAAATTAGTATTAATAAGATAGCTTCCTACCAAGTTATCGGAAAATTATACCACCAAAAACAAAGATCTAGTCAAGATATAAAAATAGAAAAAACTAAAACATATGCTAAAATTAAATGTCATGAAACGTTTCTACAATGTAATCCCATTAATTCAGGATAAATCAATACTAAATATTATTCTCTATACGCTTGAAAATAACCATATTCGTTCAGACTCCTTCGAATCTGCAATTAAAACAAACAATATCTCTCCAAGCACACTAATTTTATTAGATAAAGATTTTGATGATATATTTACAAAAAACGTTCTTAAGACAGTCAAAGATCAACATTTACATCCTTGTATCATCCTTGCAATTAATAAAAATTATCGTTATTTTTTATCTGAACCATTAAATCCTTTAATAAGTGGAATACTTTATAAGCCGTTTGAAATAGAAGAGCTATTTCAAATTTTAACCATTGATAATCATGCAGAACCAAATTGAAGAATCTATTAATCAAATAAAAACAAATTTATTTCCTGAAAAAATAATTGTAGAAGAATTATTTCGAATACTTAAACTTATCTTCCCTAAAAGCAGTATTAATATTTACACGTTCTCGAACGATAAAAAAAAAATAGATATTACACTATCAAATAAAAATTTATGGGCAATACCCAACAATTTAACATGCTGGTTAACAAACCCTAAAAATACTATTCAATTACCATTTTTGCATATCAAAAATAGAAAAAAATTTATTCTAACTGATTTTATCCAATATTCAAAAGATCAAAAAAAATACCAATATCGCTGTAATGATGGACTGTTATTTAATGTAGTTAATGATGAAAACACAGTTTTTGCTGCTATCTTTATTCATAACTGGCATTTAAAAACAACATTAACTAAGCTTTATAAAGATCTAAATAAAAAAATCGATCTGACATCTAATTACATTCAACAAATTATTAACCCTATTGAAAACTATCTCATTCACAAAAAAATAAAAAACCTACTTGAAGATAAAAATAAACTTACTCAAAAAATCTTTCAAGACGAACAGTCATTAAATCGCAGATTAACTGAACTTACTACGCTCTATGAAACCTCCAATGAACTCAGCCATTCACTTAATTACGTTGAAATCATTGAAAAAGTATCTAAGAACATTAATAAAGTTATTAATTTTGACGCTTGTTCCATATTTATAAAAAAAGTATTTAATAAAAATGAACTTTTTATAACAGTTGGTAGCGATCATAATAATGAAATAATCCGATTACTTACAAAAGAAACTCTAAACTCTATTGATTCTTTTTTTTCAACAGAAATTAACCCTAGTCAAATTAATATCAAAATTACAAAACTTAATAGAAGAATCAATCATCTATCTAAAACAATTAACTCTCATGCTACCGTTCCATTAATATTCAGAGATGAAATTATTGGAGTCATTTGTTTATTATCATTTAAAAAATCAGCATTTCAAGGAAATGAATTACAATTTGTACATACAGTATCAAACAATTTAGCCTCTACGTTAGGTAAAATTAAAATAATTCGGGATCTAGAAAAATCAAAAATTTATTCTGTTATAGAAAGTATTATTGAACCCGTTATTATTTTAGATCATAAACATAATATAAATATTATAAATTCTAAAGCAGCACAACTATTAAATATTCGTCATCAAAAAGCAATTTCTCAAGACGAATTAATTGATCTTTTAAAAGAACTTTGCCTACATAACCTTTATCAAAATGTTCAAAAAACAAAACAACCCGTGATTAATGAACATGCAACCTATAACAAAAAAAACTTTCTTGTAAATATATCTCCTATTTTTAATGACGAATATGGCTATGTAGGTATTATTTTCTTGTTTAGAGATACAACAGAAATACAACAAATGGACAGAATCAAATCACAACGTCTTGAAGCAATTTCAAAAGTTAATCTAATGATCAAATCTATTGAAAATTTAGATAATTTATTAGATGTCCTAATGGAATTTTTATTAAATATATCATCCTGTAATATGGGATCGATTCAATTAAAACAAAAAGATCGATTTGTTACTGCCACACATATTAATTTTCCAGAGAAAATTCGTCGATCATATCGCTACAAAAATAGAAAAACGATTTCAGAAAAAGTTGAAAAAACAAAAAATTTAATTTTAATAGATAATTATTTCGCATCACCTGATCTTGACCCAAATGTAAAGATTTTAATTGAACTTTACTTATGTATTCCCATTGTAATCAATAATAATCTGATTGGAATAATTAACTTAGCAAGAAAGTATGGCACGTCTGCTTCAAAATTCACAAAAGAAGACATTGATACATTGCTTACAATTACAACATTGGTCGCAACCAGTATTCATAACTCTATCCTTTATAAAGAAAAACTAGAAAAAGAAAAAATTGACCAGGAACTTAAAGTTGCATCCGAAATTCACAACAATTTACTGCCAACAAACCTTCCTGTAAACCCAAAACTTATATTCGGAACATTAAATATTCCTGCACAAAAAATAGGTGGCGATTTTTATGATTTCATGGAACTTGATAAGCACAAAATTGGAATTATTATTGCAGATATTGTTGGAAAAGGTATTCCTGCAGGCCTTTACATGGCTGTACTTAAAAGTATTATCAACAGAAATATAAAAGAGGGCGAATCACCAAAACAAACAATTAATCAACTTAATAAAATCATTTTTAATGATCCTGTAATCAATAAATTTGTCCCTTTATTTTACGGGATTATCGACACACAAAATAATACGTTCACATTTTCCAATGCAGGACATGAACCAGGATTTATCTTTAGAAAAAACAAGTTTATTAAATTAGACACAAAAGGATTTCCATTAGCTGGTTATGAAAATCAAACATTTTATGAAAAAGAAATTAAAATCAATGAAGATGATTTATTATTTTTCTTTACCGATGGATTATTAGAAATAAAACTAGCAGAAAATGCATCTATAGGAATCAATGGTCTGAAAAGCTTTATTCAAAAAAATCAAAAATTTCCCCCACAAATAATTTTAAATAAAATAAAAAATTACTTAACTGGAACAAAAAGTCAAATTATAAAAAAAGATGACATTACAGCAATTGCATGTAAAGTTAATCAAAAACTAACGTATAAAAACCAACTCATTTTAAAAAAAAATATTAAAACCGTTAGCACCATTACAGAAATCAAAAAAATTAGAAAAGAAATTGAAACTATTTGTACTACTTCTAATATTAACCACCAAACAAAGCTAGATTTACAACTTGCTATTAATGAAGCCCAAGCAAATATTATTGAGCATGCTTACTTGGGAGATCCAACAAAAAAAATCTTTTTTGAATTTCTTATTTATGAAGATAAGTTAGAAATAACAATTAAAGATAACGGTATTCCACTTAACAGCGATTCAATTGAAAAAAAGATTAGCAACAATATAGAAAAACTAGAGGGATCTGGATTGGGACTATTTTTAATTTACTCATTAATGGACGAAATTTCATTTTCCTCAACAAAAACCGAAAACAAACTTAAACTTGTTAAATACAATCCTTAAAACGTATACTAACTATAATGGAAATTGAAAAAGAAAAAATCCAAAACACAAAGATTATCAAAATAACATTTGGTAATGAAAGAAATGAAGATTCAAACGAATTAATGGGGACTATTGAACTTGATATTGAAAACCAAAATCAATTTATTGAGCATATAAACGCCCTACTTGATGAAGGTGAAAACCTCATAATTCTTTCATTATCTCAAATAAGTTACATTGATTCATCTGGGTTATGGGCTATATTTGAAAGTTTTAAAAAAGCAGAACAACGAAATGGAAAAATTGTGCTGTTAAATCCTAAAAAAGATGTAAGACGTGTCTTAGATATAACTAAAATATCATCCAAAATAAAAATTTTTGAAGAAAATGAGAGCGCTATTAGTTACTTAACTCAAGAATGACATTATCATTTTTAGATATACTTAAAAATAATCAAATTCTAGATGAAGATTCTGTATCTGAAATTATTGAACATAAAAAACTAGTAGATAAAGGCCTGTATGAAACACTAATAACTGAAGAAAAAATTGAGGAAGAACAAACATTAATAACATTAGCAAAACAACTAAATTTAGCTTTCGATATTATTGACAACAATACCATTGATCTTAAAATAACCCAACTTATTCCAGAAACAATAGCCAGAAAAGAACATGTTATTGCCCTATTCCAACTAGGAGAAACATTAACAATAGCAAGTTCTAACCCATGCAATACAAATCTTATTGAAGAATTAGAATTTGTTACAAAGTGTTACATTGACGTTATGCTATCTCCAAAAAGCAACATTATAGAATTAATTAACTATGCGTATTCATACCAAGATCAAAAAATTGAAACAGATGGTTCAAGTGTATCTAACTTATTTGAAATGGGATTGGAATTAGTTGACGATAAAAGCTTAGGTAGTGATGATGAAACAACAGACTTAGCTCAAGAAGCTCCCATTGCAAAACTAGTTGACACAATTCTAACACAATCAATTGCTGAAAAAGCATCTGATATTCATATCGAACCTGAAGAGAATGTTGTTAAAATTAGATTTAGAGTTGATGGGTTACTCAAAGAAATTATGGCCCCACCAAAAAAACTAGCATCCCCTATTATATCCCGTTTAAAAATTCTAGCAGAACTAGATATTACTGAAACAAGAAAACCGCAAGATGGTCGTTTAACATTTATTTTAAAAAATAAAGATGTTGATTTTAGAGTATCAACCGTTAGAACAATCGCTGGAGAAAAAATGGTATTACGAATGCTTGAGAAATCAGATGCTTTTGTTTCCATGGAAAAAATTGGACTTGATGAAAACAACTTTAACTTACTTCAAGGGCTAATTCAATCAACATCAGGAATTGTTCTTGTATGTGGTCCTACTGGTTCAGGAAAAACATCCACACTATATTCTTGTTTATCAAAGATTAATACTCCCGAAAAAAATATTATTACTATCGAAGATCCTGTTGAATTTAATTTAGATGGTATTAATCAAATTCCAGTAAACCCTAAAATTGGTGTTGACTTTGTTTCTGGACTATCCGCAGTTGTTCGACAAGATCCTGATGTTATCATGATTGGTGAAATTAGAGACATTGAAACAGCCGATATTGCAATTCAAGCAGCACTTACAGGTCATTTGGTTTTTTCTACATTACATACTCGAAGTGCAGCAGGAAGTGTAACTCGTTTGATCAATATGGGCGTACAACCTTTTTTAATTAACAGCGCTTTTATAGGTGTTATAGGACAACGTTTGGTTAGGCAAATATGTCCAAACTGCAAAAAGGAAGCATCTTATGATGAGTTTGAATCCATTAAAGAAAAAGTATTAATTAACAAATTAATTGATGAGCACGATTCTCCAAAAGTTTACCATGGAAGTGGCTGTAAATATTGCAATGAATCTGGCTACAAAGGACGATTAGGAATTTTTGAAATATTAACATTAAGTGAAGAATCAAGAGAACTAATCATTAACAAAGCTAGTTCAGAAAAAATAAGAGATGCAGCCATGAGAAACGGTATGAAATTAATGCTTAATGATGGAATTGATAAAATAATTCAAGGACTCACAACAATCGAAGAAATCGTACGTGTTGTTGATGTTTAACACCTACTAATTAACGGCATATATTAAATATCAATAACAAAGTTAAAAGGTTTATCTTGTGAAAACATTTGTCTATGTCTACAAAGCAGCAAATGCTACTATTCTAACAAAAAAAATTAAGGCAGCTAACTACAAAGAAGCTGAAAACTTTCTTAAGAAAAAAAATATTAATGCTATTTCTCTTAAACAAGAAGGATATAGCATCATTGAAACCTTAACAAAACCCACTTCAGTGGAATCTGAAGAGTTAGTTGCTTTTGCGCAATTATTTGCTGGATGTATTCGAACAGGATTGAAAATTAAAGAAACACTACAATTATTATCCAAACAATTAAAAAACCGATTATTAACAGAAGCTTTAGAAGACATCATTATAAGTATTGAAAGTGGCACATCCATTTCAGATTCATTTGCAAAACATAGCAAAATTTTTCCGAATTATTTACCGATGGCTCTCAAAGCAGGAGAAGCCTCTGGTCGATTAGCAGATGTATTGGATTATGTAGCAAATTATCTAGAAAAAACAGATACCTTAAAAAAGCAAGTAACGGGAATTATGACATATCCTATAATCGTAAGCTCAATTGGAATTGCTATGCTATCACTAATACTTGTGTTTGTCGCTCCAACATTTAAAAAAATATTTAAAAGCTCCGGAAAAGAACTCCCTCTTCCAACTCAAATTTTATTTGGATCATCTGAGGTTTTAATACAGTATTATCCAACTATTTTAGCAGTTATAAGTTTATTTATATTGTTATTCATATTGATAAACCGATCACCAACTGGAAAGTTTTTTATTCATAAAGCCTTATATACGATACCACTGTCTGGTCCAATCTATAAACAGGTAAAACTATTACAATTTTTAGGCTGTTTTGAAATTTTAGTAAAAAATGATGTTCCTATCACACAATCTCTGATTGTCTTAGAAGAAGCAACAGAAAACTTAAGATTAAAACAAATCATAACCGAAATGAGAAAAGATGTTGCTAGGGGACTTCCTTTATCTGGAGCATTAGTTGAAAATAAAGCCATTGTTCCTGTTATGGTTTCTTATACCGTTTCTATGGGAGAAAAAGCAGGTAATTTAGGAGAATCATTAGCCAGAATTACAAGCTTTATGGATAAAGAACTTAGTCATAACATGAAAAAACTGTCATCCCGACTTGATCCTATTATCACACTTGTTTTAGGAATGATTGTTTTATTCATTGCAATTGCTATCTACTTACCCATTTTTGATCTTATGATGATGTAGAAATTAGGTTATAATTAAGTATTAAAAGCAAAAAAACTAACTAAAAAACCATAATAAAATCATAAAAAGGTATTAATATGACAACAAGCAACGTTACCAATAATAACGAAACCCCCATTGAAAAAACAACTTCAGAAGAAGATATTCGATTAGAAAAACTTACAAAGCTAAGAAAAAAAACACCTCATGCATTTAAGTATAATTTTTCTAAAAGCTATAAAACAACAGATATTATAGAAAAATTTAATTCTCTTGAAACAGGAGAATCAAAAGAACAAGTCCTATCATTAGCAGGACGAATTATGGCAAAACGAAATCACGGAAAAGCTTTTTTTGGTAACATTCAAGATGAATTTGGAATTCTGCAATTTTATGCAAATTCAAAAAAGTTAGGTGACGATATCTTCAATGAAATCCTTAATTATGATGTTGGAGATATTATTGGGATCGTTGGAACTCCATTTAAAACAAAACGCGGGGAACTTACAGTAAACATAACATCAATTGAACTGTTAACTAAATCCTTACTACCGTTACCTGAAAAATACCATGGATTACAAAATATTGAACTTAGATATCGCCATCGCTATATTGATTTAATTTCTAACCCAAGTATAAAGAACTTATTTAAAATTAGATCTCAAGCAATTTCATTTATCCGAAGTTACCTTGAAAAGAAAGAATTCATGGAAGTTGAAACCCCTGTTCTACATAATATTTATGGCGGTGCAAATGCAAAACCGTTTAATACCTATCACAATGAATTAGAACAACATCTTTATCTCAGAATTGCTCTAGAACTACATCTAAAACGATTAATTGTAGGCGGTTTCGAAAAGGTTTTTGAAATTGGAAGAGTATTTAGAAATGAAGGTATTTCCTACAAACATAATCCTGAGTATACCTTACTTGAATTATATGAGGCCTATACCGATTATCAAGATATGATGACATTAACAGAAGAACTCCTATCATCATTGGTATTCAAAATTCATAATTCATACAAACTAACTTACAAAGAAACTGAAATTGACTTCTCTCCTCCTTTTAGACGATTAAAGCTTGTTGATGAGATCCAAAAACAATGCAAGGTAGATTGTAACGACATTAACGCTCTCAGACAAAAAGCAAAAGACTTAAATTTAAAGCTCCCTGATGAAGCCACAAAAGGTCATATTATTATGGAATTATATGACAGTGTTATAGAACCAACTCTAATACAACCTACATTTATCATAGACCATCCATGGGAAACATCTCCTTTAGCAAAAAAACATCGTGATAATGAAAATTTAGTTGAAAGATTTGAACTAATTATTCATGGTATGGAAATTGCTAATGCATTTTCAGAATTAAATGATCCTGAAGATCAATTTCAACGATTTCAAGATCAAATTAATGCAAAAGAAAAAGGAATGGAAGATTCTCAAGTTATGGATCTTGATTATATCCAAGCGTTAAAACAAGGAATGCCTCCTACGGGAGGATTAGGAATTGGAATTGATAGGATTATCATGTTATTAACAAATTCAAACTCAATTCGAGATATTCTTCTTTTTCCTCATATGAGAGATAAATAAAAATAGACATTTGTTGTTATTACAATCACCTATTATAATATTAATCTCATGAGTAATTTTAAACTTATTTTTTCAGGTTTATTAATATCACTGGGTATTTTTATTATTTTTAAAAAAGATATTAATTTAGGTTTAGACTTACAAGGCGGAATGCACCTAGTTCTACAAACAAAACCAACAAATAACCAACCTTTAACACGTGAAAGTGTTTTAGGAAGTATAGAAGTAATTCGAAATAGAATCGATTCACTTGGTTTAACAGAACCAAGCATTCGAATTAAAGGTAAAGATCAAATATCAATTGAATTGCCTGGTATCAAAAATCCTGATGAAGCTAAAGCCATGATTGGAGATACTGCTTTATTAGAATTTGTTATTGCAGAATGGGCTCCTCCAGGAATTGAAACATTAGCACCTGAAAAACAAAAAATTCTAATTGGAGAATCAGGGAAACTAGCTTTTATGGAGCAAGATAATCAATCTAGTTCTAGTATCAAAAGACCTATTATATTAAAAGAAATTGCCTTAACAGGAGCTGATTTAAAGCAAGCAAGCCCTGGAACAGACCAATTTGGAAAACCAATAGTAAATTTAGAATTTACTCCTGAAGGAGGAAATAAATTTTATAAGGCGACTGCTAAAAGCATTAATAAACCATTAGCAATTTTATTAGATAAGCGAATTATTTCTGCACCAAATGTTAACCAAGCCATTTCTGGAGGAAAAGCTCAAATTTCTGGAGATTTCACTCCTAATGAAGTTAGTAATTTAATTATTAAATTAAATGCTGGCGCTCTACCAATACCTGTAGAGATCATCTCTGAAAAGCAAATTGGTCCTACGTTGGGAAAAGATTCTATAGAAAAAAGTAAAAAAGCGTTTTTAGTAGGTTTACTATTAGTAGGATTATATATGATTTTTATTTATAAAGGACCTGGAATATTAGCTAGTATTAGTTTAGTAAGCTATATTATTTTATCATTTTCTTTATTTAAACTTATAGACGCAACCTTAACTTTACCAGGAATTGCTGGATTTATTTTAACTATGGGTATGGCTGTTGATGCAAATGTAATTATTTTTGAAAGAATTAAAGAAGAATGTAATAACAATACATCCTTAAAGGCTAATATTTTAAATGGATTCAAACATGCATACATTACAATTTTGGATGCTAATATTACAACGCTCATAGCAGCAGTTGTATTATTTTGGCTGGGAACAGGTACTATCAAAGGATTTGCAATAACATTAAGTATTGGTATCTTAATAAGCATGTTTTCGGCCATTACTATTACACAAGGGTTATTACTAAGTTTTCAACGATTAAGTAACTTTAATAAAGGAAAATCATGACGTTTAATTTTAAATTTGTTGAAAAAAAGAATTTATGGCTAACCTTAAGTGTGATAATTATTTTTATAGGCATATCTCTAATGGGATTTAGATTTTTTCAAAATAAACCAATACTAAATTATGGCATTGATTTTATTGGAGGGAATACATTTCATTTGAAATTAACAGATAGTGAAAATACAAACCGAATCAATCAATTATCATCTATACGAGAAGCATTAAAATTATATAATCTAGAAAATAGTCAAATACAGTTTTCCAATAACAATGAAGTTTATATAAAAACTATTGCTGTTGAAAAAAATAAAACAACTGAAATTTTAAATAGTATTCGTAGTAATGTTGGAAACATGGAAATTTTAGAGATTGATTTTATTGGGCCAAGTGTTGGAAAATCATTACAAAAACAGGCATTATTAATTATTATTTTTGTATCCGCAACACTATTACTTTACATAACACTACGTTTTCAATTAAGTTATGGAATAGGAGCTATTCTAGCACTATTACATGATGGATTAATCATATTTAGTATAACATCGATATTAAATCTAGAAATTAATATATCCTTTATTGCAGCACTCCTCACAATTTTAGGCTACTCCATTAACGATACTATTGTAATATTTGACCGTATACGTGAAAAAACTGAAAATTATGCATCTGGAAATATAATTGAGTTAACTAACTTATCTCTTAATCAAACACTTAAAAGAACCATTAACACATCTATTACAACATTAGTCGTAATACTAGCCCTGATATTATTTGGTGGAAATACAATTCAAGAGTTTTGTATCATTTTAGCAATTGGTATTCTAAGTGGAACCTATTCTTCTCTATGCATAGCTAGCCCTATTCTAGCAAAGCTGTATAAACCACCAGTAAGTTAAGTTGTTATTTAGCTAGATATAAAACTACCAATTCGTCTAAATTTTGAGTAACGATCTTCAATTAGCGTTTCTACATTCTTTTTCATCATCGATATAATGGAATCACTAATGTGTTTTTTTATTGTTTTAGCAGTTTCCTCCCAATTATTGTGAGCACCTCCAAGTGGTTCTTGAATAATTGAATCAGCAACCCCCAACTTAACAACATCTGGAGCTGTTAATTTTAAACTTTTTGAAGCATCTTCTGATTTCTTAGCATCTCTAAATAAAATAGAGGCACACCCCTCTGGAGAAATCACAGAATATACTGAATACTGCATCATATATATACAATCTGAAACACCAATAGCCAAAGCACCCCCTGATCCGCCCTCGCCTATAACGCAGCTTACAATAGGAACTTTAATACCTACCATTTCGCGTAAATTTCTTGCTATAGCTTCTGCCTGGCCTCTTTCTTCAGCTTCTAGCCCAGGATAAGCTCCCGGTGTATCTATAAATGTAACAATAGGAATTCCAAATTTTTCAGCAAGTTTCATCAATCGTAATGCTTTTCGATACCCTTCAGGATGTGGCATACCAAAATTTCTATAAATATTTTCTTTCGTATCATGACCCTTTTGATGACCTATTAACATAATACGTTGTGCTCCAAGATTACCTATACCACCAACTATTGAAGGATCATCACGATACAATCTATCCCCCGCTAAAGGAGTAAATCGATCACAAATAAGTCTTGCTAGACTTGTTGTATCAGGTCGGTTAGGGTGTCTTGCAATTTGAACAATTTGATGAGGTGTTAAATCTGAAAAAATATCTTTTTTTAATGCTTCAGCTCGTTTTTCTATTTTTTCAATTTCTGAATCCAGATCAATTTTACCGTCTTTTGATAGTAACTTTAGCTGATCTATCTTATCATATAATTCCTTAATAGGTTGTTCAAAATCTAATAACTTAGCCATAACTATCCTCATTAAAATCTAAAATAGTAACAATGTTGATTAACATATCACGCATTTTTTTTCTTTCCACAACCATATCTACCATACCATGTTCCAACAAAAATTCGGCACGTTGGAATCCGGCTGGTAATTTTTGCTTAATTGTTTGTTCAATAACACGTGGTCCAGCAAATGAAATTAAAGCCCCTGGCTCAGCAATTTGAACATCTCCTAACATTGCAAAACTAGCAGAGGTACCTCCTGTTGTAGGATCACATAGTACGGATATATAAAGAACTCTTTCTTGGCTTAAACGCGATAAAGCAGCTGACGTCTTAGCCATCTGCATTAAACTAACAATACCTTCTTGCATACGAGCACCACCTGACATTGTAAAAACAATAACAGGATGCTTATCCTCGACAGATCGTTCAATTAAACGTGTTAATTTTTCACCAACAACAGCTCCCATTGAACCACCCATATAACCAAAATCCATAATTCCTACATTTACTTTAGTACCATTAAGTAAAGCCGTACCCGTAACTATGGCTTCTGTTTTATCTGTTTTCTTTTTTGTTTTTTGAATACGCTTAACATAAGGCTCTGTATCAACAAAATCTAAGAAATCCGTTGGCTCTAAATCAACATCATGCTCTGAAAATGAGTCTGAATCAAACATGTATGAAAGACGTTGCTGTGGTGATATACGATAATGATGTCCACAATTAGGACAAACCATCATATTATTCTCTAAATCTTTTCGAAATGCAACTTCAGAACACTTAGGACAGTTAAGCCATAAGTTTCCAGGAATATTAAGTTTATCAGTTGCCTTAACATTCTTTTTTTTCTTTTCAAACCAATCTAATATTGACATACGCAAAACTATATCTGTAAAATCCTTTTAGCTAGTTTAAAAAATTATATAGCAGAAGTCAATCTAAAG
>MDSY01028467.1_pt1 | contig 28235 bp, 27 predicted proteins | sample 811131 | NCBI WGS metagenome assembly MDSY01 (sample SAMN05326643, study PRJNA326480) | marine metagenome | isolation source: seawater | place: Atlantic Ocean: South West | collected 2010
TTCCAAATTATTGATAACCTTCCAGATTATTTTAAAAAAAATCAAGTAAAATTTTTTAGCGACTCTGCTGAGTTAATTTCCGATGAACAATGGGATAATTTTAGAGCTATAGATTTGAAAAAAAATGAACTTGAATATGTTGAATATACAGATAGTTTAAGAAATTATTACCAAAGTGAGCAATATGCTTTAGAACAAGATAGTTCTTACAATAAAGTCACTTTAGCAAAGGTACTTTGGGAAGGAATTGGTAAAAAAAATAGGTATAAAGGTTACTCGTTTTACATATGGCCTTTTGTATCACAGTTTAATTTTTTTGGAATAGGTGGATACAGGCATAATCTTGGATTTAATTATAACAAAAATATAAATCATAAATTCAAACTTAGTACTGAAAATAAAATAGATTATGGAATAGTTAATAAAGATTTCAAAGGTTCTACCAAAATATCTATTATCTCCAACAATGAGAAATACAAACAACTAACTATTGGCATAGGGGACGATTATACACCAATTAACCGTTTTCCGTCTATTTCTACTGCATTTTCAAGAAGCAACTACGTAAGAAAACAACATATTCAAAGTGCATATAGAACAGAATTATTAAACGGTTTGTATGGTGAAATGAAAATAGAATATTGTCTGCAAACCCCTATAGATAATCTAAATTTAGAAAGTGACTTATTCAATTCTATCGATACTTTACAAGAACTTTCTCCAATTGAGTTTAAACCCTACAATAAATTTGAAAGTAGAATTCAACTTACATGGCTTCCATTTCAAAAGTTTTATTATAAGAAAAATAAAAAAATCGTTCTTGGAACAGAGTTGCCAACTGTCAATTTAATTTACAGAAAAGGGATGCCAAGAATTTTTAAAAGTGAAGTGAATTTTGATTACTTAGAACTTGGCATCAATGATGAATTTAGTATTCCTCATTTAGGTAAATCAAAGTGGAATATTCAATTGGGAGCATTTGTAAATAAAAAAAGTTTAAGAGTAATAGAATGGAAGTACTTTAGAGGATCTGATAGAGGTTTTTTTAGTAACCCACTATCTTCTTTTCAGCTATTAGGCAATACTCTTTTTACTGAAAGTTCTTACTTGAGAGGCAATTACGTCCATAGTTTTGATGGAAACATCTTTAATAAATTGCCTTTAATAAGCAAACTAGGTCTACAATTATCTAGTGGGATTGCAACACTAATTATTCCCGATCAAGATTTCGCTCATCTAGAAACATTTATTGGAATTTCTAGACAGTTTAGAGTTTTTGGTGGCCTTGTAAAGTTTGGAATATTCTTATCAAGTTCTATAAACTCCACAAACAAAAGTAAATTTGAGTTTAAAATAGGTGCAAATGGATACAACTCGTTTAACAACCAGTGGGACTATTAATTCTTTAGAGGAATAACTTTAAGAACTTCAACAAATAAATTCCAAAATTTCTGAACTGAGGCAATATGAACTTTCTCATCTGGTGAGTGTGGATTTTTAATAGTTGGTCCAAATGAAATCATATCTAAACCTGGATACCTTTCATTTAATATTCCACATTCTAGGCCTGCATGACAAGCTTGAACTTTAGGGTCTGAATTAAACATTTTTTTATAAAGTGAAACCATGATATCTAAAATTTCAGAATCCGTATTAGGAGCCCATCCTGGATAAGAACCGGAATGTTCAACTTCAGCGCCAATATTTAAAAATGAAGCACCAATTGTTTTAGAAATATCTAGTTTTGAACTTTCTGTCGAACTTCTTTGTAAACTTTGGGTAATAAAACTTCCATCTTTTAAAACGACTCTAGCCAAAGAAGAAGAAGTCTCTACTAGCCCATCAATAGATTGGCTCATTTTGTAAACTCCATTAAAAACGGAATATACAGCATTGACCACTTCATTAGAATCAATTAGTGAAAGTCCATGGGTTATAGAATCTATATTATTTACTTCAATTATTAAATCAGGTTCTGATTTGAAAAATTCGTTTTTGATTTCAGCAGCTAAATTATCCAGATGATTTAAAAAATCTTTACTATCAACTATAATCTCTGCTACAGATTCTCTTGGAATTGCATTTCTTAAGCTTCCCCCATCAATTTGAGAAATTTTAAGATCGTAATTTAATGCTAATGCTAAAATTCTATTCATTATTTTATTGGCATTTCCTCGTTCCAAATGAATATCCATTCCAGAATGACCACCTTTTAATCCTTTTACTATAATTTCAAACCCAAAACCATTAGATATCTTTTCTTGAGTATAAAGTTTAGAGCTATTAGTGTCTATTCCACCAGCACATCCAATACTAAACTCATCGTCGTCTTCGGTATCTAGATTTAACAAAATTTGTCCATCTAAAATTCCTTTTTCTAATTCAAAGGCACCAGTCATACCAGTTTCTTCATCGATTGTAAACAATGCTTCAATAGCTGGATGTTGAATTGTATTACTAGCTAAGAGTGTCATTATTGTAGCAACTCCCATTCCATTATCTGCACCCAATGTTGTTCCTTTAGCTGTTACCCAATCTCCATCAATATAACTTTGAATTCCCTGAGTTAAAAAATCGAATTCTGTATCTGTATTTTTTTGGTGAACCATATCCAAATGACTTTGAATAATTACAGTTTTTTGATTTTCACTTCCTCTAGATGAAGGTTTTTTAATTATAACATTTCCACACGAATCTACATAAGTAGATAAACCAAGATTAAGGCCAAAGTTTTTAATAAACTCTATTACTCTTTCTTCTTTTTTAGAAGGTCTTGGAACAGCATTTAAATTTTCAAAGTTGTTCCATAATTCAATTGGCAATAATTCTCTAACTTTCATTTTAATTCTCTTTTATAAATTTTATAGCCTCCAAGGTCTTTTATGACTTTTAAATTTTTAGCGTTTTCTAATTGTTTAATAGACTTGTTATTTTTGGTAACAAAATATGCAACTCTATCAACTTCTCCATTAATTAACCAATTAAGAACATAATTATTGAATTTTGATTTTTCTTTTTTATTTAAGTCACTTAATGAAGTTGCGTTAAAATTATTTCTTAAAATCTCGTTTTTCTCATGGTAAAGGGAATCTGTTAGATTTAGTGGGGCAAATTCTGAATAAAAGTAATGCGCATAACTCTTATAACCTACAGTTGTTAAATACTTTTTTTCATCGGATATTTCATTATAAAAGGAAATTACTGAACCTTGAGTTAGATTTTCAATTTTAGGTACTATAAACTTACCTAAAAGGGAAAGGAATAAGCCAATGAATATAGAGTAAGAAGCTAAAGAAAATAATATTCTAGTTTTAAATATTGTAAGCCAAATAACACTAGCTAGTATAAATAAAAATGGAATAATCCATTCCCAACTAAGCCAATTCAAGTCAATGTTCAATAGTTTTTGAACATACTTATCACTAACAGAATTAATTAAAAAATCCTTTTCATGAATTAAAACATAAAATAAAAACATTAAAATTAGACCTATGAAAATACCAGTAAATGATAAAGAGTATTTTAAAACCCAATTAAAAGATTTACCCATATACAGTTTGTATATTTCGATAGAAGCTAAAAAAGACAATGGCAAGTAAGCCATAGAGGAGTAATGAACTATTTTGGTTGTAACTATTGTGAATAAAATCAAAACGACCCATAAAACAATTCTCATCAATTTTTCAAATTCAATACCAGAGCCAGAATCTCTAAAACAATTTTTAAAAGCAAAAAATGAGAAAGGAATACAACCAAAAAGAACAACTAAAAAATGGTAATAAATAGGTTGTTTATGACCAGCAACTGGGTTTGAGAATAATTCTATTTGGTATTCTAAAAATTCGATAATAAACCATGGTCCTTTATTAATTAATTCAAAAAGATACCAAGGAGAAGAAACTAAAATTACAGTAATAAAGAAAAATAAAAAATGTTTAAAAGGAACTTTTTTATTATACAATATTAAGTAAGTGAAACATGATAAAAGCACTATTAAAAGACCTACAGGGCCTTTAGATAGAATAGCCAATCCTGCAAAAAAACTAGAAAGAAAAATATATTTGGAATGTTTAATTCTAGTGTAAGTGAAGAAAAAATAAATGGACAAAAAAATAAATAAATTAAAATATGGATCAATTATACCAGTTCTAAAATAAAGATTTGGTAAGAATCCAGATATGAAAATAATGGACCATATCCACCCAAAAGTTATGTTTTTAATTGTGTTACCAATTATAAAAAGAATAACGGGCACTATAATTAATAGTAATGTATTAGGAAATCTTGCTGCAAAGCTACTTATCCCAAATGTTTTGAAAGAAATTGTTTGAAACCAAAAAAACAAAGGGGGTTTCTCGTGAAAAGGCTCAAAATTTATCATTACTTGAGAAAAATTATTTGTAACCAACATTTCTCTTGATGACTCTGCAAAATTAATTTCATCCCAATCAAATAAATTAAAATCACCAATTGTTGAGAATCCCAAAAGACACGCATAACAAGTAAAGAAAAGAATTGGCTTTAGATATTTTTTAAGGAAATACATTCTAATCTTTAACTTTATTAAATATTAAAGGTTCAATATATCTATGGGTTAATAAGGGGATTATAGATCCTACTAAAGCACCTGCTAGAACATCAATTAAAAAGTGTTGGGACAAATAAATTCTTGAAAACCCGACGATATATGCTAAAAGAACAAGTAGGAATGAATAATATTTATTTTTTATAATAAAACTAACACTCATACACAAACAAAATACTAAAGCAGTATGCCCACTTGGAAAAGAGAATTTTTCATAAAGTTCTACTCCATCAATCAGATTCCAAGAACCATCTTCAATTAGATTCTTAAAATAAAAACCAGGTCTGAGTTGGTTGGAGAAAACAACTCTTTTTAAAACTTGAATTAGTATAGTATTGATTATTAAGGAAATCAAAATAGATGTGCCAAATTTTTTATTTGCAAACAAAAAAATAAATGCTATGAAAAACACGAATCTACCATCTCCAAAAAAAGTAACGTATTTGAAAAATTTATCTAAAAAACTATTGTGGAAAGTATTCACAATTATAGAAAAATTAAGATTTTGATATATAGCTAAAAATAAAGCACCTAACAAGAATAAAAAAATCCACAACAGCCAATGATAACTAATTAAATTTTTTAAAAGTCTATTAATCATTTTTTACCTTAAAATTTTCCAATTTATTATTCTAATTTTAGTAAGAAAATATTTAATGGAGGTCAATAAAACTCCAATTCCATAAACGGAACTTCTTTGAAAATTAATTGAAGATGCTTCCTCAAAATATTTGGTAGGACAAGTAATTTCTCCAATAAGATGGTTTTTAAACATGATTTGGGCCAGCATTTGATTGTCAAAAATAAAATCATCAGAATTTTCATTAAACTTAATATCCTTAAGTACTTCACTTGAAAATGCTCTGAAACCAGTATGGTATTCTGAAAGCTTTTGATTCATTAAAATGTTTTGAAACAAAGTCAGCATTCTATTTGCAAAATATTTGTATACAGGCATTCCTCCTTTTAAAGCACCTTTTCCTAATATTCTTGATCCTAAGACTACAGGGTATAAATCATTTGCAATTAGATAGCACATACTTTCAATTAACTTTGGAGTATATTGATAATCTGGATGCAACATAACAATGATATCAGCATTTAGTTCTAAAGCTTTGTTGTAGCAAGTTTTTTGATTACCTCCATAACCTTTATTGTACTGGTGTCTTATCACATGATTAATCCCTAATTTTTTTGCTAAATCAAAAGTATTATCTGAGCCATGATCATCCACTAAAATAACATCATCTACTAAAGGAAAAGGTATCTCAACATAGGTTTTTTCAAGAGTTTCAGAGGCATTGTATGCAGGCATCACAACAACTACTTTTTTTGACTTAATCATGTATTATAAATTATTTCAAAATTACAATTAAATAATAGTAACTGTAGTGAAAATTAGATTAATTCATTATTTTGCGTGAGAACGTAAAAAAATGGATTTTAAAAACATAAGAAACATAAGTGGTAATTTCACTAGTAAATCTTTGAAGGGGGATTTTACAGGAGGATTAACTGCTGCTATAATCGCCTTACCAATGGGATTGGCATTTGGATTGCAAAGCGGCTTAGGGCCTCAAGCAGGACTGTATACCGCAATTATTTTAGCTCTATTAGCATCTATTGTTGCAGGAACTAAAACTTTAATTAGTGACCCTACAGGTCCTATGACAATTGTTGCCGCTACTATAATTGCTGAAGCTGGGTTTAATGGAGTAGGTAAAATACCAACAGTTATTATTTTATCATTTGCTTTAGGAGGGGTTTTTCAAATAATGTTTGGACTTATTAAAGTAGCTCAATATGTAAAATATATTTCGTACCCTGTTCTCTCAGGTTTCATGGGGGGAATAGGATTAATTATAATTCTTACTCAGTGGCATACTTTCTTAGGTGGCAAAAGACCAGGTGGAATAATTGATATAATTTTAGATTTACATACTCCATTAATTGAATACCACTGGAGTTCAATTATTCTTGGTTGTATTACTTTAGTTTTTATTTATTTTATTCCTAAAATATCTAAAAAAATTCCTGCAGGATTACTTTCCTTAATTATTGGAACTCTTATTTCATTCACCTTCAAAAAAGAATGGGGTTGGCATTGGGATTATTCTACTATTGGTGATATTCCAAGTGATCTTCCACAAATTGTTCTCCCTTTTAGTGAGTTTTTAAATATTTCATTTTCAGAGTTTAGTATTGCAGTTGTGAGTGGACTAACTCTAGCTGGATTAGGAACTATTGACACTTTATTAACTTCTGTGGTAGCAGATAATCTAACCAAAACTAAACATAATGGAAACCGAGAATTGATTGGTCAAGGTATAGGTAATTTCGTTGCTGCACTTTTTGGAGGGCTACCGGGAGCTGGGTCTACGACTGGAACAGTTGCAAATATTAATTCCAATGGTAAGACAAATATGAGTGGTATATTCAAAGCTATTTTTCTGTTAATTGTTTTAGTGGGATTAGGTCCTCTATTAAAGGATGTTCCTAAGCCAGTACTTTCTGCATTATTAATTTCTGTAGGAATCGGAATAATTGATTTCAAAGGAATGAAGAAATTATTCAGCTTAAAAAATAGCGATTCATTAGTGCTGCTTCTAGTAGTGTTACTCACAGTGTTTGTTGATTTATTAGTAGCTGTAGGTGTAGGAATGGTGTTGTCTTCATTTTTCTTTATGCAGAGAATGGGAGAATTAGTGGATCAACAAAGCAAATCAGGAGATATAAATGAAATTGAGAAAAAACTAAAAATTCCAGAATCTATCAAAAACAGAATTATGGTTTACGAATTAGATGGACCTCTTTTTTATGGGTTTTCTGACCAATTTAAAGAACAAGCTGAATCTATAATTGATAAAGATGCTGTTATTATTAATATGTCTCAAGTCCCTTACATAGATGCTTCAGGAACCTATGTCTTGGAAGAAGTAATTCAAAACTTTAAAGCTAAAAATGTGGAAGTAATTCTTGTTGGAGTAAAAGATCATATTTTTAAGCAATTTGAAGAGTTTAAAGTTATACCTAATACATTAGCAGAAGAAAAAGCATATAACTCTGTTAGAGCAGGACTTAAATATTTAAAATTTCAGTTAGAAGAAAAGAAATAAACAAAAACAAGTTTTCATATTTAGATTTGCTATTTTTGTTGAGTGTATAAAATCTTTGTAAGATCCTTACTATTTTCTTTTGATCCTGAGTGGGTTCACTACTTCTCACTAAATGCCCTTAAACTAATAAATAAAATACCACTTACAGGATGGTTATTAAGAAAAATTTATTCTTATGAAAACTCATCTCTTGAAAAGGAATTGTTTGGAATTAAGTTTAAAAACCCTGTGGGACTAGCTGCTGGTTTTGATAAAAATGGCAAGTATATTAAAGAACTTTCTAATCTAGGGTTTGGATTTATTGAAATTGGTACTATCACACCAAAACCTCAATCAGGAAATCCTAAAAAAAGACTTTTTAGATTGCAAAATGATTTAGCAATAATCAACAGGTTAGGAATTAACAATGATGGAAGTATTGTCTGTGCAAAAAGACTAAAGAAAAATAAACCAGATATAATAATTGGTGGAAACATTGGAAAAAACACTTCCACTAGTAACGAATATGCAGACGCAGATTATATTCAGAATTTTGAAACACTTCACCAATATGTTGATTATTTTGTATTAAATGTAAGTTGCCCAAATGTGAGTGATTTCACTAAACTTCAGGATGTAGAATTCTTAAAAAAATTAGTTCCTCAGTTGAAAAAAATAAATTCTACCAAACCAAAGAAAAAACCTATTCTTATAAAAATCTCTCCAGATTTAAATCAGGGTCAATTAGATGAAACTATAGATTTCATTTTAAGTGAAAATTTAGATGGAATTATTGCCACAAATACAACTACAACTAGAGAAAATCTTAAAAGTAATAAAAGCAAAATCGAAGAAATTGGAAATGGTGGATTAAGCGGTGAGCCTTTAAAAAACAAATCGACAGAAGTAATTAGGTATATTTCTAAGAAAACTAATAGGAAACTGCCAATTATTGGTGTTGGAGGTATTATGAATTCAAAAGATGCGTTAGACAAAATTGAAGCTGGAGCAGATTTAATTCAACTTTATACTGGCTTTATATATGAGGGGCCAAGTATCGTAAAAAAAATAAACAAATATTTAAGCAGAAAATAATGAATCACAACATTAAAAATGTCATTGATGAAATTCAACCTCTTAGAGAAAAGTTGAAAAACCATGAATTATATGAGTCACTAAAATCTATTGAGGATATAAAAGTTTTTATGGAATCTCATGTTTATGCAGTTTGGGACTTTATGTCGTTACTCAAGGCATTACAAAATCTTCTTACTTGTACCAAAATTCCATGGACGCCAAATTTAGATTCAAAATCTGCGAGATTAATCAACCAAATTATTGTAGATGAAGAATCTGATTTAAATTATAATGGCGATCCTAAAAGTCATTTTGAAATGTACTTAGAAGCAATGGAAGAAATCCAAGCCAACACTTTGCCAATTAATCATTTTATAAGTGGAATTAAAGGACTAGATGCAACGGTTAATTTTATTAATAATTACAATATTGATTCATCCATTCAATCATTTTTAAACTTTTCTTTTCAAACCATAGAAGGTAGAAAGTCTCACGAAATAGCAGCAGCTTTTACGTTTGGTAGAGAAGAAATTATCCCAGATATGTTTATAGAAATTATAGAACAAACTCAAAAATCAAAAAAAGTATCTCTTGATAAAATAAATTATTATTTGCAAAGACATATTGATCTAGATGGAGATGAGCATGGACCATTAGCTCATGAAATGATTGTTGGATTATGTCAAGAAGATTCTTTAAAGTGGCAAGAAGTAATAAATACTAGTAAAAAAGCTTTAGAAGAAAGAATTAAGCTCTGGGATTATATAAATAAATCCATCAAATTTAAATACCATTCAGAAAATAAAATTGAAAATTTAAGATTTGCTAATGTTTAAAAATAAAACTAGATGAAACTTGCTATTGTAATATATTCTGACCATCCTGAAACAGTATGGAATGCATTTAGACTAGCTAATTTCTCATTAAATAACAAAGATCAAGTTAAAGTTTTTTTAATGGCTAAAGGCGTAGAAGCAGAATCTCTAAGTAATGGGCAGTTTAACATTCTAGAACAAATGAATAAATTTTTAGAAGCTAACGGAATATTGCTAGCCTGTGGAACTTGTATAGAAATTAGAAAAAAAGATAGTACTGAGCTGTGTCCAATGTCTACAATGGGAGATCTTTACGATATTATTAAAGAATCAGATAAATTAATTAGCTTTTAGCTTTACTTATTAAAAGTAAACCTACAAAAGACAATGCAGAGTTATATATAATTAATTCCGCTCCAAATTTATAGCTTCCTAAAAACGGAATCTGTTCTTGACCATGTAAGTACCACACTATTGCTACAATAACAGGCACTATGACAGATATAATTGGAACATATTTGTCTTTAAGGTCTCTATTAGTAATAATTCCAAAAAAGAACAATCCTATCATTGGTCCGTAAGTAAATCCAGCTAATTTAATTAGCATCCAAATTGCAGAATCATCAGAATAATTTCTCAAAATTAGAATCAATACAATCAATAAAAAAGACATTAATAAATGTGAATTTCGTCTTATTTTGTTCTGGGACTTGATAGGTTTATCTTTAATATTCATGAAATCAACTGAAAACGAGGTAGTAAGAGAAGTCAGGGCAGAGTCGGCACTAGAATAGGCAGCAGCTACAAGACCTAAAAGAAATAATATTGGAACAAGGATGCCTAAAGAACCACTATTGGCTATTTCTGCAAACAACAAATCTGTTCTTGGATTTTCTATATTTAGTACTGCTGATCCAATTCCTGTTTTTTCAAAATACATAAATAAAAGAGCACCAAGGACCAGAAAAATTAAATTAACTACGACTAAAACACCTCCAAAACTAACCATGTTTAATTGTGCAGATTTTAAATTTTTACAACTTAAGTTTTTTTGCATCATATCTTGATCTAAACCTGTCATTCCAATAGTAATAAAAATTCCTCCTAAAAAATGCTTCCAGAAGTAATTGCCCTCATTCCATTTTTCAAAATAAAATATTTTGGAATATCCACTCTTGGCTATTTCATTGACAAAACCTTTTTTTTGTGACAATTCTAAAGCATCCCCAATTAACCAAACAGTAATGACAACTGATGCTAACATGAAAAATGTCTGAACGGTATCTGTCCAAATAATAGTTTTTATACCCCCTTTATTGGTGTAAATCCAAATTAATACAACGGATGTTATTACTGTGAATTCAAATGGTATCCCAATATCATCGAATAAAATTAGCTGAAGAACGCTGGAAACTAAAAGTAGTCTAATAGAGGCTCCTATTAATCTTGAAAGTAAAAAAAATCCGGCTCCAGTTTTATAACTCCAAAAACCAAATCTTTTTTCTAAATAAGAATATATGGAAGTTAATTCCATTCTATAATAAATAGGCAGTAAAACAAAAGCTACAATTAAATAGCCAATAAAATATCCAAACACCATTTGCATGTAACTAAACTGATCAGTAGGGCTTAGTCCAGATTCCACAGAATATTTAGCAACTGATCCAGGAATAGAGATGAAAGTTATTCCAGATAAAGATGCTCCAATCATTCCAAAAGCAACAATATACCAAGGAGATTTCCTATCTCCAGTAAAAAAAGAATTATTAGAGCTAGATTTGGAGGTAAAATAAGAAATAGATACCAATAAAATGAAGTATAAAATAAGTACAATGAATACTGTAGTGGTGGTCATAATTATGAATCTTCCACTAATTTAAGAATAGTAAATAGACCTATTATCAACAGTGTAAATAAACTATTCAATTCTAAGAGTTAATAAAAATGAAAATTAGTGCATAGTTTGGAGTAGCATTTTTAAATTAGCAATATGGATTTTAAATCTAAATTATTAAATGATGCGGTGGAACAAATGTCATCTTTACCCGGAGTTGGCAAAAGATCTGCTTTAAGATTGGTACTTTATCTTTTGGATCAGAGTGAAAAGGAAGTAAAAGATTTTACTCAATCTTTTCTTAGTTTAAAAGAACATCTAAATTTCTGTAGTAAATGTTACCATATTACGGAACAAAAAATATGTGAGATATGTCGAAATCCATCTCGATCAGAGGATCTAATTTGTGTTGTTCAGGACGTAAGAGACCTTCTAGCAATTGAGAGCACTCAACAATTTTATGGCAAATACCACGTTCTGGGAGGTGTGATTTCGCCAATGGATGGAATAGGTCCAAATGATTTAAAAATTAATGAATTAAGAGAAAGAATTATAAAAGAGAATACACAAGAAATTATTTTAGCTCTTCCTGCGACTATGGAAGGAGACACAACTAATTTTTATTTATATAGAAAACTTCAAGAAATATCTGTAAATATTACATTAATCTCAAGAGGAATTGGAGTAGGAAATCAATTAGAATATATTGATGAACTAACTCTTGGCAAGTCATTATTGGACAGATCTGTTTACAAAACAAATATTACAAACTAATAGATTTGGTGCTGTCGGTTATCATAGTAAATTATAATGTAAAGCACTTTCTTGAGCAATGCTTAATCTCTGTTAATAAAGCTTTAATAGGAATTGAGAGTGAAATTATAGTTGTTGATAACAACTCTGTAGATGGCTCCTTAAATCTAATAAATAATAAGTTTAATGAAGTAGTACTAATAGCCAATAAAAAAAATACTGGATTTTCTGTTGCAAATAACCAAGGAATAAAAATTGCAAAAGGAAGTAATATTTTGTTATTAAATCCCGATACGGTTGTTCAAGAAGACTCCTTGAAAAAATGTTTGGAGTTTTTTGACAAAAATGAGGATGCTGGTGCGTTAGGAGTTAAAATGTATGATGGAAATGGAAGGTTTCTTCCAGAATCTAAAAGAGGCTTTCCAACTCCTAGTGTAGCATTTTACAAGATTTTTGGTTTGTCTTCTTTATTTCCAAATTCTAAAACTTTTGGTAAATACCATCTTGGATATCTATCAGAAAATGAAAATCACAAAGTAGATGTTCTCTCAGGAGCGTTTATGATGATTAAAAAGAAAGTACTAGACGAAGTTGGCTTATTAGATGAGAAATTTTTCATGTATGGAGAGGACATAGATTTATCCTTTAGAATTAAAGAAGGAGGATATGAAAATTACTATTTTTCCAAGACTAATATAATTCATTATAAAGGGGAGAGCACTAAAAAAAGTTCTGTTAATTATGTGTTTGTTTTTTACAAGGCTATGGTAATTTTTGCAGAAAAACATTTCTCAAAGCAACATGTCAAAACATTTTCTAAGCTAATAAATATTGCCATTTATTTTAGGGCTACAATTGCTCTTGTTCAAAGAGTTTTAAAAAGATGGATTTTACCAATTATAGATTTTATTTTTTTTAATGGTTTTATTTTTGGAATTTCCACAATTTATCAAAACTATTCAGGGATATCATTTCCTGAAGAAACAGTGAAATTAATCATTCCTATTTATGCTGTGATATGGACTATTTCCAACAGCTTATTTGGGAATCAAAGACCACCAGTTAAATATTCGAATCTTATTAAAGGGAACTTAATTGGTCTAATTATAATATTGTCACTATACGCATTACTACCAAAAAGTATTCAATTTTCTAGAGCTATAATTTTGGGCTCGTCATTAACTTGTCTAGTTGTAAGTTTCTTCACAAGAATTACATTTAAATTATTGAAAGTTGGACTATTTAAAGGTTTCACAGATTTACATAAAAACATAGCATTAGTCGGATCCCTTGAAGAAATTCATAGAACAGAAAAACTGATGCTTATAAATAGAGACAGCTCTACTAATATTTTCAAAATTTTTTCTGAAAAAAAACCTCACGATCGAGAAAAATATCATGGAAACTTATCTCAACTTAACGAATTCATAAATATTAATAAAATAACCGAAGTTATTTTCTGTGCCAAAGATATTAGCGCACAAAATATTATTTATTCCATGGCGGTAGTGAATTCAAAGAAAAATATTGATTTTAAAATAATTCCCGATAAAACTCAATTTATTATTGGAAGTCAATCTATTTATACAAATGAAACATATTTTACTACAGAACTAAATCATATAAATAGTATAGAAAATATACGCAAAAAAAGAAATTTTGATATCTATACATCCTTTATATTAATTTTATTCTTTCCAGTTTTTGGAATATTATTTAAAAATTATTTAAAAGCATTGAAAAGAATTAAAGATATATTGATTGGGGAAAAGACTTGGATAGGATACGGAAATTCCTCATTAAATATTAAACTACCAAAAATAAAAACTGGTGTTTTTTCTATTGTAGATAATGAAAAGAATATGCAACAAGAAATTATTGATAAAATTAATATTATTTATGCCAAAGATTATAACTTGATTCTTGATACCAAAATACTTTCAAAAAATATTTTTAAATTATACTAGAATTAGAATCTTTTTAAATAATATCCTAAATAAAGTTATTTTTGCACTTTAAGCTAAAAGAAATATTTAAAAAAAGATGGCAGAATTTAAAGTAGAATTACCTAAAATGGGGGAAAGTGTTGCGGAAGCAACCATCACAAATTGGTTAAAAGCAGTTGGAGATTTAATTGATGAGGACGAACCAATTGTTGAAATTGCTACGGATAAGGTAGATTCTGAAGTTCCTGCTCCATGTTCTGGTATTTTAAAAAAAGTTTTATTTAATGAAGGAGATGTTGTTCCAGTGGGAACGGTTTTTGCAATTATTGATTCTGAGGTTAGTTCTGACAGCCAAGAAAAAACCACCTTAAATCCATCCATTTCAAATGAAGAAATTGAAAATAAAGTTAAAGAAGAGATTTTAGAACCATTAGCAAATTCCAACAAAATTGAAATTCAAAATAGCTTCAATAATTCGAATAATTTTTATTCGCCATTGGTAAAAAGTATTGCATCTAAAGAAGGAATTTCTCTTGAAGAATTAGAGACAATCAATGGTTCTGGTTCTAATCAAAGAGTGACTAAAAAAGATATTTTAAATTATGTGAGTTCAGAAAAAAAATCAAATTCAACCGAACCTATTACAAAGCCTAACCAACCAATAATTAATACTCTAAAAACAGTACAGACTATCAGCGGTCAAGATGAAATTATACAAATGGATAGAATGAGGAAACTTATAGCTAACCACATGGTTAATTCTGTAAAAACTGCTCCTCATGTAACCTCATTTGTTGAAGCCGACGTTACAAATCTTGTTATTTGGAGAAATAAAACAAAAAAACAATTTTTAGAAAAAGAAGGTGAAAAGTTAACTTTTACCCCAATATTTATTGAAGCAATTGCCAAAGCATTAAGAGACTACCCGTTAGTAAATTCTTCAATTGACGGGGACAATATTATAATTAAAAGTAATATTAATATAGGAATGGCAACTGCATTACCATCTGGAAACTTAATAGTTCCTGTAATAAAAAATGCAGATCAATTAAATCTTGTTGGTTTGGCTAAAACTGTGAATGACTTGGCAAACAGAGCAAAACTAAGTCAATTAAAACCAGATGAAATTACAGGTGGGACCTATACAGTTACTAATGTTGGCACATTTGGTAATGTAATGGGAACACCAATTATTAATCAACCACAAAGTGGGATTTTAGCTCTAGGTGCAATTAAAAAGAAACCAGCAGTTATTGAATCAGAATCAGGAGATTTAATTGGAATTAGACATATGATGTTTTTATCGCATTCCTATGATCACAGAAATATTGACGGGGCTTTAGGTGGACAATTTGTTAGAAAGGTTGCAGATTATTTAGAGAATTTTGACGTCAATCGTAACCTATAAAATATAAGGACTTCATAAAATAATATAAGTTTTAATTCAAAAATTTTCAAAATTACAATGGACATCAAATTAGACAAACCACTTATAGTATTAGATATTGAGGCTACTGGAGATCAAATAAATAAAGATAGAATTGTTGAAATTGGAATGATAAAAACCCATCCTGATGGGAGCGAAGAAGTTTATGAACAGAGAATTAATCCTCAAATTCCTATTCCACTAAATATTTCAGAAATTCATGGTATTTATGATTTAGATGTTAAAGAGAATCCCTCTTTTAAGGATTTAGCAAATGAAATTAAAACATTTATTGGTGATGCAGATCTTTGTGGTTTTAATTCCAATAAGTTTGATATCCCAATTCTCGAAGAGGAATTTATTAGAGCAGGACTAAAAAGTGACTTTGAATCTAAAAAATTTGTAGATGTTCAAAATATATTTCACAAAATGGAAAAGCGGACTCTTGGAGCAGCTCACGTATTTTATTGTGGTGAAGAGATAGAAAATGCCCATTCAGCAATTCATGATGCAAGAGCGACTCTAGAAGTCCTGAAATCTCAAACTAAAAAATATTCAGAATTAGAAAATAACATAGATTTTTTAAGCGATTTTTCAAAAGCAAATAAATCCTCTATGGACTATGCTGGCAGAATAGTTGTCAATGATAAAAAGCAGGCAATTATCAATTTTGGAAAACACAAAGGAAAAGAAGTTGAATTTGTATTTAAAAAAGAGCCTGGTTATTATTCATGGATTTTAAAAGGTGATTTTTCTCAAAATACCAAATTTTGTTTCACCAAGCTTTGGGAGGAATTTAAATCTAGAACATGAAAATTATTTGTATTGGTCGGAATTATCTAGAACATGCAAAAGAAATGGGGAAATCCTTAACAAAAGATCCTATTTTTTTTCTAAAACCTGACACCTCTCTTATAGCTAAAAGACAACCTTTTTTTTACCAGACTTTACTAAAAACATTCATTACGAAGCAGAGTTAGTTTATAAAATAAAAAAAGTGGGTAAAAGTATTGATCCCATTTTTTCTAAAGACTATTACGATAAAGTTGGACTTGGTATTGATTTTACAGCAAGGGATCTTCAAGCAAAATGCAAGTCAAATGGACATCCTTGGGAAATAGCTAAATCTTTTGACCAATCAGCTTTAGTTAGCGAACATTTTTTTAATGTTAAGTCTATAAAGGATTTAAATTTTTCATTGTTAAAAAACGGTGAAACAGTTCAAAAAGGAAATGCCAACGAAATGGTATTTAATATTGATCAAATAATAAGCTATATATCTAAATTTATTACTCTAAAAATTGGAGATTTAATTTTCACTGGGACACCTTCGGGGGTTGGTTCAGTAAAGATTGGGGATAAGCTAGAAGGATTTATAAATGAAGAAAGAGTTTTTTCTCTAAATATAAAATAATTCAATATTCAATAAGCTCTTGAATGTATTCATTACCTTGTGAAATATCATTTAGACTTCCATTATTTATTTCAAGTACTATCTCTTCTTTATATATTAGTCCAAGGCCTAATGAATAAATTTCTTGAGAATTTTCGTATTGTAACAAGTTAGATTTATAGTGTTGGTTAATAGCTATACAACTATCAAAAATTAAATTATTAAGGTTAAAGGCCGTATGAATACTCTGGACCGAATATTCTTGGTATCCCAAATTATTAAATGCATTTCCATTCCAAAAAGAATTTGGTTCAATCGGGAATATTAATTTTGTAAAACTTATATTTTCTTCGATTTGTTGTGATAAATTTGTTGTTTTTTTGGCTACCCAAACATCTTTAATATCAAAGCTCTGCAAAGTATCAGTTCTCCAATATCTTTCTATTCTATATGCAGTATCTCCTTCTAAATCTATAAAAGATTCTGTGATAATTTCTTTTAGGTAATATGAAGATGTATCTTTTCCAAAAGAATTATGGATAATATTAGTAACTAAAAACTTTTTTTCCCTCTGTAATTCAAGAGGAAAATATTCCTCATAAGATTTAACTTCAATATACTCAATAGGATCGCATGAGAAATGGATAATTAATATTAAAAAAAAAATATTATTCTTCATTTTTCTTCTCAATTAAATTTCCTTTTTCATAGGTTAATTTTTTCATATTAGCTTTCTCACCATCATAATAAAACCAATTACCATCCTTTAAATTATTTTTAAAACTTCCTTTGCTATCTATGGTTCCATTAGCAAAATAGTAAATAAAAATCCCATCTCTTTTACCCATAGAATAGTTACCTTCTGACTTTACTCTTCCGAGCTTAAAATATTGTTTCCAAGAACCATTTTTTAATCCATTTAAACAATTGTATTCTTCCATAATTTTAACAGAATTAGTTTCTTGATCAGCAGGGTAATATAGATATTGAGTTCCTTCCATAGCTCCTTTATCAAAATTAAAGACATTAAGTAATGTTCCTGTTCTAGAATAAGTAAACCATTTACCTTGTTTCATTTGGTTAATAAATTTCCCTTTAGCCATTACATAACCGTTGTCAAAGTACATTTCTGAAGAAGAAAGAGAATCGTTAATGAAATTTACTTTTGCCGAAACAGGACCTTCTTTGGTGAAATATTTAAAAAGTCCAATAGGATTACCATCTATAAAACTACCACTATATCTCTTGGTATTGGTTTCTTTATGGTAGCCAATCCAATTTCCTGTTTTTTGATTCTTTTTATTTAGTTGATTTATTTTTGTATCCTGGGCGTTAATTACAAATATGGACATTAGTAAGAGAATAAAACAAAATGAACTCTTCATATTTCTAAGTTAGTAAAATAAGTCATCTTAATATGTCGAATACCGTCTTCAATAAAAGTTTTACCCTTAGTTTCAAAACCTAACGATATATAAAAATTAATTAAATATTCTTGAGCAGAAAGTTCAATAGTTAAATCTGGAAATTTAGTTTTTACTTCTTTAAGAATAAATTTCATTAGTGTTCTAGCATATCCATTTTTTCTATAGTTACTTTTAACTGCAATTCTACCTATAAAAACAGTATTTAAATCTTTGTAGACTCTTCCTGAGGCAATTAATTGCCGATCTAAATAACCAAAAAAATGGTTTGATATTAAATCTAAATCGTCTAGTTCTTGGTATGGACATTTCTGTTCAACTACAAAAACACTAATTCTTAATTTCAGCAATTCAAAAAATTGATTTGTTGTTAAATCTGTGTAACTTATATTGTGTAATTCCAAAATATGAATTTGATCAACAAATTTATAAATTTACCTAGATGATAAAAAAGTTTAACGAAAACTATATTTACCAACCAAAGAAAGATCTCAACATTTCCGATCTTGTTAATGGAATTTCCAAGGCAAATCCAGCTATTCTTTCTAAAGCTATAACCTTATTGGAAAGTAAAAGAAAAGAAGATAAGGCTCTAGTATATTCTGCAATTTCTAAATTACCACTTTCAGAAAATAAATCATTTAGAATTGGCATAACCGGAAGTCCAGGTGTTGGTAAAAGCACATTTATTGAAACGTTTGGCAAGCATTTATCATCTATGGGGATTAGTGTTGCAGTGCTGACAATTGATCCAAGTTCTAAAATTAATGGAGGAAGTATTCTTGGAGACAAAACAAGAATGGAAGAACTAAGCAGAGAATCCAATGTGTTTATTAGACCAAGCCCTTCAAGGGGCGAACTTGGGGGAGTTGCTGAACAGTCCTATGAATCTATCTTATTATGTGAAAAAGCAGGATTTGATGTTATTTTAATAGAAACTGTTGGAGTAGGTCAGTCTGAAACTCATGTAAAACATTTGGTGGATTTTTTCTTACTATTAATTTTAGCAGGTGCAGGAGACGAACTACAAGGAATTAAAAGAGGGATAATGGAGCTTGCAGACGGAATTGCTGTCACGAAAAGTGATGGAGACAACGAAAAAAATGCAAAAATTGCAAAAAACAGTTATCAAAATGCAATTCATTTGCTGCCTGCAAAAAATAATAATTGGATACCTAAAGTTAAAACATGTTCTAGCGTTGAAAATAAAGGAATTGCAGAAATATGGGAATCATTAGAAAAATTTCGGAAACACTGCAGTAAAAATAATTGGATAAATAACAATAGATCTAAACAAGATATTTTTTGGTTTCACCAAAAATTAAACCAGTTCTTGATAGAAGACTTCTTATCTAAAGATAATATAAAAGAAAAAGTGAAAAAAATGGAAGAATCTGTTAAAAAAAGAAATCTAGATCCATTTACAGCAGCTAGTAAAATATTTAACAATGAATCTTAGAAAAAAACTATTAAAATACCAAGCAAAAGATTTAATTGGAGTGGCAGAACCTCATAGTGATTATACCCATGAAGCTAAAACTATTGCGATAGATATCATAAAAGAAAACAATGCTTTTGACTTTAAAAATGAAGCTCAAAAATTTTGGAAAGAGAAGATAAAAAAAGACATTAGATCCATATTAAATTCAAAAGAAATTCCAAAAAGTCATTTTATTAATGAATTAGAAATGAGATTAATTATTAAAACTTGTTTTGAAAACTGGAAAGAAGAGCAAGAACTATTTGGAATAGATACCACAAAATATTGGGTAGTATAGTTATTATTAACAAAAAAATAAATGTGTCTACATCAGAATAAAAAGTTGAGTTAAGATTCAAAGCTATAGATTTCTCAAAAAACATTGTACTCAACTACTTTATTTATTGAATTCCTTATATTTAAAAAAACTTGTGTAAATGGAGGTTAAAAACTATGTCTTAGGAGAATGGGTTTCTGGAGAAGGAACAGAAATCAATCATATCCATGCAATAACTGGACAAATTATAAGTAAAACTTCTAGTAAAAGTTTAGATTTTAGTTCGATTTTAGAATACGGTAGAAAAAAAGGAAGTTCTGCATTAAGAAAAATGACTTTCCAACAAAGAGGAGAAATGCTGAAATCATTAGCACTCCATCTCAATAAAAGAAAAGAAATATTTTACACGTTGAGTAAGGCAACTGGCGCAACTAGAATAGACTCTTGGATAGATATTGATGGGGGAATTGGAAATTTATTTGCCAATGCATCTTTAAGAAGACAGTTCCCAGATTTGCCATATTACATTGATGGTCAAATGGCAAATCTTTCCAAAAACGGCACATTTATCGGGCACCATATAATGGTTCCAAAAAGAGGCGTTGCTATTCATATAAATGCTTTCAATTTTCCAATTTGGGGAATGTTAGAAAAAATTGCTGTCAATCTTATGGCAGGAGTTGCGGCAGTGGTGAAACCATCAGAATATACTTCATATTTGACAGAACTAATGGTAAAAGAAATAATAGATTCTAAAATATTACCCGAGGGAAGTCTTCAACTAATTCCTGGAACTGGCAAAGGAATTCTAGACCACGTCGGGCACAATGATGTAGTCACATTTACAGGTTCTGCTAGTACAGGTAAAATTTTAAAATCTCATCCCAATATGTTGGAAAATTCAGTGCCTTTCAATATGGAAGCTGATTCTCTTAACGCATGTGTTTTAGGGGAAGATGTTGACGAAAAATCCGATGAATTCGGTATTTTTATTAAAGAAATCTATAGAGAGATGACTGCTAAAACAGGTCAAAAATGTACTGCAGTTAGAAGAATTTTAGTGCCAAAAAATAAAATTGACCAAGTTCAAAAAGCTTTAATAACAAAACTTGAAAATACTGTTATTGGAAATCCAGAAAACAAAGATGTTAAAATGGGAGCTTTGGCCTCTAAAATTCAAGTGGAAAGACTTAAAGAAAATGTGGAATTACTTATGGAAAGTCAAGAAAAAGTTTTTGATAATTCTCAAAATTTCAAGCTTGTAGATGCTTCTTTAGAAAAAGGTGCTTTTTTCTCTCCTGTTCTATTTAGAAACGATGAGCCATTTTTTAGAGATGCTGTTCATAATGTTGAAGCATTTGGTCCAGTATCGACTTTGATTCCTTATGAAAATATGGAGGAAGCTATAGAATTGGTAAAATTAGGAAAGGGGTCTTTAGTAACTTCTTTTGTTTCCAATGATGATCAAAAATCAAAAGAATTTGTTGTAGAAACTGCACATAGCAATGGAAGAATATTAGTTTTAAATTCTAGATGTTCTAAAGAAAGCACTGGACATGGATCTCCAATGCCACAACTTACTCACGGAGGACCTGGAAGGGCTGGAGGTGGAGAAGAAATGGGTGGAATTAGGGGAATAAAACATTATTTACAGAGAACTGCTGTTCAGGGACATCCTGAAACAATAACGAAAATCACAGAGCAGTTTCAAATTGGAGGAAATCAACCTGAATCAAATCCTCATGTATTTAGAAAACATTTTGAAGAACTAAATGTAGGTGATACAGTGTTTACCCATAAACATACAGTAACAACGACAGATATTGTAAATTTTGCAAATGTGAGTGGAGATAATTTTTATGCACATATGGACGAAACTTCCCTTGATGGGACTATTTTCGAAAAGAGAGTAGCTCATGGGTATTTTTTACTGTCCAAAGCAGCAGGACTATTTGTAGATCCTGGAAAAGGACCTGTACTTTTAAATTATGGAATTGAAGAATGTAGATTTACTAAACCAGTATATGTTGGTGCTACTATTGGAGTGAGATTTACTGTAAAAGAAAAAATCGATCAAAAGAAAAAAGACGAAGAAGATATTGCAAAAGGGATTGTTAAATTTCTTGTTGATATTTACGATGAGACTGATGAGACTGTTGGAATAGCAACTATTTTAACTATGGTCAAAAAAGTAAATCAAAATAATGAAAACTCATAAAAGAGTTCCATGGCCTGAATGGGAACCATTAACTTGAAGACATGATATTTTTATAGTGAGATTAAGGATTTAGCTTAACCGTTTAAAGCAACTACTTCACTAATTTCAGGAATATGAGTTTTAAGCAAGTTCTCAACCCCCCCCTTAAGTGTTGCTGTGCTAGATGGACAGCCGCTACAAGAACCTTTAAGTACAACCGTGACTTGACCATTTTCTTCATTATAGGATTGGAAATGAATTGCTCCTCCGTCTTGTTCAACAGCGGGTTGAATATATTCATTAATTAAATCCACTATTTTCTGATCCATTTCAGTATTAATTACTGGACTAATAATGGTAGTTTTTGTCTGGGATTCAGAGATAACTTCAATTGTAGATTGCTCTGGGATTTTCTGAACAGCTTGTTCGTTTTCACTTAACCATTCTCTCACAAAATCTCTCATTTCCAAACTAACATCACTCCACTCTATCATGTCATTCTTGTAAACTGTTACAAAATTCTGAGCAATGAAAATTCTTGTTACAAATGGGAAATTAAATAAAGCCTCAGCAAGTGTCGAGTATCCTTTTGCCTCGGAAGGGGAAAGAAACTCTACAATTTCACCAGAACTTAAAAGCATGTGGTCTGCAACAAACTTCATAGTATTGGGATTAGGAGTCATTTCTGCATAAATGGTTACTGGTCTGCTCATTTTTTATAATTTACAACTAAATTAATCAATCCTAAACGATATGAAACCACTCATTAAAGAAATTAATGGTAAAAATCCTCAATTTGGAAAAGATTGTTACTTATCAGAGAATGCTACAATTATAGGATATGTCGAGTGCGGAGACCGTTGTAGTTTTTGGTTCAACTCTGTAACAAGAGGCGATGTTCACTTTATAAAAATGGGAAATGAAGTAAACGTTCAAGATGGAGCGATTATTCACTGCACCTATAAAAAGAGTCCAACTACCATTGGAAATCAGGTAACTATTGGACACAATGCAATTGTTCATGGTTGCACAATCAGAGACCGTGTACTTATTGGAATGGGGTCTATTGTACTAGATAATTGTATTATTGAAAGCGATAGTATTGTTGCAGCTGGTGCTGTAGTTACTATGGGAACCCATGTGAAATCTGGAGAAATTTATGCTGGTGTTCCAGCAAAAAAAGTTAAAGAAGGTGATTTTAAAAAACAACTTTTAGATCTAGCTAATAAGTATGTAGAATATTCTAAATGGTATAATAAAGACTAAATAATTTGAACAGTTTGAGATCTGTAATTTGAATTGTAAAATAGATCCAAATGCTCGTCAAACTTTTCACTTTCTTCACTTGTAAATATTTCAATTTTTCCTTTTTTAGAAATTTCATGATCGATATTAGAATGCCTTTTAAAATATGAAATTAGTTTATCAGCCACCAAATCACCTTGATCAAATAATTTAACTCCATTGGGTAAAAATTTCTCTATAGATTCTTTTAGAATTGGATAGTGAGTACATGCTAAAACTACTGTGTCAATTCTAGGTTCTTTTTCTAATAATTCATCTATATACTTTTTTATATAATATTGTCCACCTTCTTCTAAGAAAGTGTTGTTTTCTACCAAAGGAACCCACATAGGGCAACTTTGCTGGACCACTTGAACATTGGGAAATAATTTAGCAATTTCAATAGGATAGCTATTAGAAACTATTGTTCCAGCAGTACCCATAATTCCGACGTAACCAGATTTAGTAAAGTGCCCAACTTCTTCCGTAGTAGGACGAATAACTCCTAAAACTTTTTTATCGGGAAATTTAACAGGAAGTATATTTTTTTGAATATTTCTAAGGGCTTTTGCAGAAGAAGTATTACAAGCTAAAATTACAATTGGGCAGTTTTCATTAAATAAATACTCAACAGCTTCCAAAGTATATTGATTAATTACTTCAAAAGATCTTGCCCCATATGGAGCTCTAGCATTATCACCTAAATAAATACAATCATAGTTGGGTAATAGATTTTGTATGGATTTTAGAACTGTTAAACCTCCATAACCAGAATCAAATATACCAATTGGGCCTTTCATTGAAATTCAAAAAAAAGACTCTTAAAAAGAGCCTTTAAAACTAGTTAGAAGTGGATATACCAAGTTTCTTTCTAACCTTATCACTTATATCGTCTCCTCCTGCATGTAAAAGAGTAGTCAATTCAAATATATATGAATAGCTATCTGCTTTTGCAAGTTCTTTAACAGCGTTATTTACTTTTATCATAATTGCTTGCAAGAGTTCTTGCTCTTTTTGTTGCAATTTTTGCTCTGCTTCATATGCTTTCTTTTCATAATTTTGCTGTCTTTCCATTAAATCAGCTTCTTTTCTCTGTCTAGACTCTTGTGACATTTCAGCTTTTTGTTGTTCATAGGTTTGAGCAAACTCCATGATTAATTTTTGATACATTTCTAGTTCTTTAGCTAAATCATTTTTATAACTTTCTAATTCTTGTCTTGCAGATTCATAATCTGGCATTTCCTGAACAATTGCCTGAGAGTTAACATGACCCAGTTTTTGGGCATTTACATTAAATGCTGTAGAAATTAATATAGCTATTAGAGCCGACTTTATTGTGTTTTTCATTGTTTACTTTTTTAGTTTTCTGATTATTGCATCACTTTTATCATACCTTGGATCAGCGTACAATATATTCGAGTTTTTACTTTTATCCAAGACATATGTATAATTATTGTCTTTTGCTAAAGATTGTATAGCCTTGAATACTTTTCTTTGAATGGGTTGGATTAATTCTTTCCTTTTTCTAAAAAGATCTCCTCCAACTCCGAATTTTTTAGTTTGAAATTTTCTTAATTCGTCTTGAAGTGTATTTATCTCTAATTCCTTTTCAATTCTTGTATCTTCGGGAAGTAAAAGTTCGTTTTTTTTTAATTCGTTACTTTTTTTCTCAATAAGAATTACTTTTTGATTTAGATCTTTTTGCCACTCTGCAGCCAAGTCGTCAATTTGTTTTTGGGCTTTTTGGTAACCCTCCATTTGTTCTAAAATATATTCAGAATCTACAAAAGCAAATTTTTGTCCTTGACTTTTAAAGGACAATAAACTTACCAATAGAAATAATATAAAATATCTTAAAAACATATGTTATAGTTCTCCAATATTCATGCCAATTGTGAAGTGGAATTGTCCTCTGTATCCCTTTGTTTGAATTTGAGAGTTGTGAGTTTCTTCTCCTTGTGCTCCCGGATCTAATGGATCAAAACCAAATCCGTAATCAAGACCTAATAAACCAAACATAGGCAAGAATATTCTTACACCAAAACCGGCAGACCTTTTAACTTGGAACGGATTATATTTTTTATAATCATTCCAAGAATTACCCCCTTCAAGAAAACTAAGAAGATATACAGTTGCAGATGGGTTTAAGCTAACTGGATATCTAAGTTCTAAAGTATATTTACTTATCAATCTGTCACCAGTAGTTGACGAAATAGTTTGTTCGTCATAACCTCTAAGTGCTATAATTTCTCTACCATCTAGACTAAATCCTGAAAGACCACTTCCTCCTAAATAAAATCTTTCAAAAGGTGGTGCTCCCAAATCTTTATTCCAGCCGTTAAGCAATCCAAATCCTAATCTAGCATTAACAACTAATTTCTTGTTTTTTGATATTGGAGTAAACCAAGAAGATGTGAATTTAAACTTGTTGTACTGTAAAAATTTATATTTTTCTTGATCTGTAAGGGTACTATGGTCTTCTATATTATTAATCCTAGAGTAGGGATAAACACTAGATTTAAGCGATAATGTAATGGAAGAACCACTTCTTGGATACAATGGCTGGTCAATACTATTTCTTGAGATTCTCCACTGAACATATGGATTATTCACATATCCATTTGCAAAACTAAATATACTACCAAAATTATTGAGCTTATAATGTTGGTAACCAGCTTCATAATAAACACTAAAATAATCGTCAGGCCATTTCAACCTCTTACCTAAACCTACTGAAATTCCTGTGATTTTAATAAATCTTCTGAATTCATTTTCTACTTTATTTCCTTCTATATCCAAAGAATCGAATAAGAATTTTCTATCGTAAGACTGCATAGAATGAAAAGCAGATATGGTAAACGAGTTTGGCTTCTTTCCACCAAGCCAAGGCTCTGTAAAAGACATATTGTAACTCTGGAAAAAATATCCACTAGACTGGGCACGAATACTCAATCTTTGTCCATCACCCGAGGGTAATGGTGACCAAGATCCCTTTTTAAATAGTTTTTTTGCAGAAAAATTATTAAAGGTAAGACCTAATGTTCCTACTAAAGAGTTATTTCCCCAACCTCCTGATAGCTCAATTTGATCATTTGGTCTCTCCACTACTTCGTAATCTATATCTACAGTTCCATCCGTTGGGTTGGGCATTGGATTTACTCCCAGCTTCTCTGGATCAAAATACCCATTTTGAGCCAACTGTCTCTGTGTTCTTATTATTGCATCTCTAGAAAACAAATCTCCAGGATGGGTATACATATCTCGAAGTATTACGTGGTCACTAGTTTTGGTATTACCATTAACATTAACTTTTTTAATTCTAGCTTGTTTTCCTTCATAGACCTTTATCTCTAAATCTACCGAATCATATTCAATTTTTTTCTCCAAAGGGGTAACTTGGAAAAACAAATAACCATCGTCCATATATAAAGAGCTGATATCGTTTCCATTGGGATTCATAAATAATTTGGTATCTAAAGTAGCTTGGTCATACAAATCTCCTTTTTTAATTCCCAGGATGGTATCTAATAGTCCTGAGGAATATTTTTGGTTACCTGACCACTCTATATTTCTTATGAAGTACTGATTCCCCTCATCAATTTTAAATAAAATATTTACAGTATTTTCGTCGAAATCAAAAATAGTATCGGATACTATTTGCGCATCTCTATGGGCTATTTGTTTATATTTTTCAATTATTTTTTGTTTGTCTTGTTCAAATAGTGAATTTTGAAACATAGATCTTTTGTAGAAACGATACCATTTTTTTTCTTTGGTCTCTTTCATTAATCTCTTTAATTTATCAGTGGAAAGTGATGAATTTCCTTCAATAATTATTTCGTTGACTTTATATCTTAACCCTTTTTCAATATCAATTTTAATAATTTTACTGTTATTTACCAAGGTGTCATTTTTTGTAGATATTGAAGCTTTAGCTTTTAAAAAACCTTTTCCAATGAAATAATTTCTAGAAACTTTTTTTACATTCATTTTCAATGACTCAGTAATTATCTTACCACTGTAAAGGTCTAAGTCATCCCTTAATTGATCTGCCTCAGATTTAGAAATTCCTGAAAAAGAATATCTAGACATTCTAGGACTTTCTTTTAATTTTATTCTTAGAAAAAGATTGTTTCCTTGAGTTTTTTCTTTTGAAATAGAAACTTGACTAAATAGTCCTTGATCCCATAAATTAGTGATAGCCTTTGATATTTTGTCACTGGGGATGGCAATTTTCTCACCTCTGACTAATCCGGATTTTTGAATTACTATTTCGTGATCTAAATGAACAACCCCATCAATAGAAATACCTGCAAGAGTATATTCTCTTGGTGAAAGCTGGTAATTTGTATAAGAATATTGTCCACAAATATTATTTACAGCTAGTATAATAACCAGTATTATTTTAAAATATCTACGCATTTAAATCTGTTAGTTGTTCCGATGTTTTTCCAAATCTTCTTTCCCTCTTTTGGTAATCAAAAATTGCTTTATAAAAATTTTTCTTCTTAAAATCTGGCCATAAAATCTTAGTAAAGTAAAGCTCCGTGTATGCTAATTGCCACATAAGGAAATTACTTACTCTATTCTCCCCGCTAGTTCTAATTAATAGTTCAGGATCTGGATAATTAGAAGTACTCAAATAAGAA
>MDSY01033014.1_pt1 | contig 28214 bp, 17 predicted proteins | sample 811131 | NCBI WGS metagenome assembly MDSY01 (sample SAMN05326643, study PRJNA326480) | marine metagenome | isolation source: seawater | place: Atlantic Ocean: South West | collected 2010
AGTAGCTGCATATTTAATAACATCAAATAAGGAAATTCTATCGTTTTGTGGTTCTAAAGGATAATAAAGTTTGTGATTCATTTTTTCCTTTAAATCTAAAACTCTCCAAATTCTGTGAGACCACATAACATCTGCTTCTCTTAAATGTGAGTAAGGCACTAATCTTTTATTAGGAATATGCTCTTGAGTGTATACTCCATCTAATACATTAGACTGTGGACCAGTTGATGAACCAGGAAGCTGTGCTAATAGTGGATTTAAAAGTGTAAGAATAAATGATATGCTAAAAAAATATTTCATAATTAAATTAATTTAAGTACAATTCCACCATCTAACTGAGAAACTCTACCGCTAGGGCCTTTAACCTTAACTCTGGTAAATGTTAAGCTTCCGTTTTTTGGAATTTTTTTCATTGCAGCTAACATAGTAGTAGTTAACCTATTAGTTTTAGATTCAAGTTCAATTGGAGCACCTCCCTTAGTAGTGAACATAGTAAAGCTAACAACTTCGTAAGGTACATCCAAAGGACTATCTCCAAGTGATGCCTTCAAAGTTTTATAACTGACAGCATTTGCTTTTTTAAGATTTCCACCTGCTTTACCAGCAAAATATGCAGTAGGTTTGGGAAGTGGAAAGACTCTAAAAATTTCATTTGCTAATTCGTTTGTTTTACCTTTATCGTCTATACCTGATACTATTAAGTTAGCTTTTTTTAGTCTGGGATTGGAAACAGTAGCAATGTAAAAGCCTTTGCTATCTGGACCTCTAACTGTACATCCTCTTCCTGATAGTTTAATTGATTCAGGTTTATATCCAGACGCAGATACTCTTATTTTATTTTTCCATCCAATATAAAGAACCTGTAAATCCGCTGCAGAAACAGCAGCGTTTGGAGCTCCAACAGAGTAATTAAATTTCCATGGCTTCCATTTTTTAACACCTTTTTCTTTAATAGCAATATATCCAGATAGTATGTGATCTCCAACTGAACCTGTAATATTAACTTTTTGACCAGCTCTACCCTTAAAAGTTTTCATATTAGATAAATCTTGTTCAGATTCTTTTATGTTTAACTGAGAAGAATCATCTACCCAATATTTTAATTCCATAGCTTCTGAAGAATCATATGCAGCGATCATAACTCTTAATCCTAGAGAATCCCCTTGATTAATATAACTAGTTGCAGAAAAGGCCAATGGATCAATTTTATTAAAATTAAATGCTTGAACTTTCACTCTGGAACTTACCAATTGTGACGCTAAAGTTTGAACCTGTAATACGTCTGATCTAACGGACGTCATGACTGCTGTTGCAGCTACAATTGGAGCATGATCAAATTGGCCAAAAATCCATGGGTATTCTTCTCCATGATTCATTACTTTTTTAGGAATTGTCATTCTAACATAAATATTTCTTACGGTTTCGGCATCTAGAGGATCCAGTTTATTTTCTTCGATTTCAAAATCAATGATTGAATCTACAATATTTGCAAATGCCTCTCTGTCTCCTTCCGATAATAAAAAATCTGGATCTTGTATTAAAGTAGTGTCAAATAAATATTGATAAACAGTACCATTTTCTAATGTATCGCTTGGGTGATTCGCAATTAAAGCAATTAATCCATTTCTGAAATGATGTAAGTTATCCATCAGGTGTAAACCTTCAGGTGCAATTTCTTCAAAATTTGGACCAGCTAATATTCTAGTGGGAGTATCGTAATCGTCTTTTTTAGAATAATTTGATAAATCTCTTATATGTATGTAACCTGCATCATCTATATGAAATAAGGGATTATGATATTCGTCATGATCAGTTTCAACCCCATGTAATTCATGATGTTCATCAACTCCAATTAGTCCTAAATCATTGACTTTTTTAACTAGTAAGGCTAATTTTATTTTGGCTTCTTGATTATCACTAATAATAGCTTCTTCAATATCGTCAAACTCATCAAACTTAGTATCGCTAGCTGCAGCAGAAATTAGTAAAAAAAGATTTCTTTTTACTATATCATTACACATATGTCTTGTTAAAGTAACGATATCATCGTTAGTTCCTTTATGAAATCCAACTCTTGCCAACTCGTCTGGTGGTGCTCCAGTGGCCTGCAAAGTAGCAAATTTTGTAGCAAATTCATCATCTAAACCAACATTAAATTTTTCAACTTGTTCTATACTACTTTCTAATTTATTATTTAAAGTAACGAATGCATTGATAATTTCCTTAGACACATTCATAGCCAACAGAGCCATAAGAACTAAGTACATTAAACCAATCATTTTTTGTCTTGGCGTTTCTTTACCTCCACCCATAATCTAATCTTTTATTTAATATTGATTAATAATTATTTATTAACATTCATTGCAGATAACATATTTCCGTAAACTGAATTTAATGCAGCAAGGTTAGATGTTAAATCAGACATAGTTTCTTTATACTTTATAGTATCATCTACAGATGATTGAAGATTACTAACAATATTTGAAATTCCAGAAGACATATCGTCGCTAGCTTTAGAAAGAGCTGACACCCCTTCTAGTTGCATCTCATATAAATTATTAAGCTGGGTTAAATTTCCTGAAACTTTTTCTAGTTGATCACCTAAATTAGATTCAACACCCGACATGTTAGATATTTCTTCAATAGAAGCAGCCGCTTTTGTGTAAGCATTACCTAAAACTTCTGCTTTTTCAGAAACTTTAGAGGAAGCTTGGTCATATGCATTGGATAATTCACCAACTTTAGACGATGCCCCCTTAAGATTTTCTACATATTCGTTGGTAGCATCTGAAGCAGAACTAATATCACCTAGTTTGCCAGCGTTGTCGCTTAGGTTTTTCATACCATCACCTAAACTTTTAATTAATTCAGGCTCAATTTTAGCTTTTGCTAACATGTTATCTAGTTGCTCGACAACGGATTCATTTTTCGATTCATTACTTATATCTGGTAATTCATTAGGAGTATGGGCATCATCAGAATGACCTAGAGCTAATTCAGGATAAGCTATTGTCCAATCTATTTCTTCATGTAACGGTTCATGAGCAGATAACATAAAAATAACAGCTTCAATTCCAAGACCACCAATTAACATAATTGTCGCACCTGGCCAGTGCTGTATTTTAAACATCGCACCAATAATTACAATTGCACCACCGTAACCATACACGTACTTCATCATTGTTTTGAACTTTGTACTTTCAAAAAAACTATCTCCTGAACTCATAATTTATTATTTATTATTTAACATTAATTTATCTTAAAAATCTCCTTCTTTATTAGGGCCACCTCTTCCTAGGTAATTCATTACACTTCGAAAACCTATATAACTTTTTGCAGTGTCTTGATATTCATAAGTTCTGGTACCTGTTTGGAGATAGAATCCTATGTCTTTCCATGAACCTCCTCTTATTACTTTTCTTTTCATTGATGGTGGATCATGATCTAAAGCATTGTAAATATATTCTGTATTCATATCGTGCCCATACTCATACGTTGATTCATCATAAGCTGTTCTACACCACTCTGCAACATTACCAGCCATACAGTATAGTCCAAAATCATTAGGGTGATAAGAATTAGCTTTTACAGTATGAAATCCCCCATCTTCCATATAACGACCTCTAATAGGTTTGAAATTCCCTAAGAAACATCCTCTTGAATTTCTAGCGTAAGGACCACCCCAAGGATACGGATTGTTATCTAATCCTCCTCTAGCGGCATATTCCCACTCTGTTTCACTCGGAAGTCTGAAATCCTGCACAAAAGCTTGGTAATTACTTTTTCTCCATGAATTCAACAATTGAGTTCTCCAAACATTAAATGCGTTACATTGTTGCCATGTGACTCCAACAACTGGATATTCATCATACGCTGGATGCCAGAAATACATATTAGTCATATACTCATTATTAGAATATGTAAAATCATGAATCCAGCAGAGTGTATCTGGATAAACATTAATAATTTCTTTAATAATAAATCTTGAACGATCTGAATGTCCTCTTATGGCATTATTTTGACCTTTGCTGTTTCTAAAACCTAAGTTATAATCTCTACCACTAACTTCACCTGGATCATATGGAAAGGGTAGTTCAACAGGATTTCCTTGCGCGTCGACCATTTGTTCTCTATGCTCTGTGTCAACACCAGCTTCAGAATTTGAAAGAGACTTTATCTTAACTCTTCCTTTACTTGCTGCTTGCTGTAAGTCAATCCAATAATACTCAAATTTTAACTTTCTAGTGTCAATTTCTTTTCTAGAATAAAACCTTTGACTTTGATCTAAAAACATTTCCGCTAATACAGGTACAGTTTCTTCTGCGGTTTTACCAGGATTAGCTGGGTTAATTGCTTTATAACGAAATTTTGCATTCCAATTTAAATTCCATTCCTCAACAGGTTTCTCGTCAAAATTTTCCTCGTAAGTTTTTATTAAATAATCAGTTTCTCCTATAGTTGATGCTAAAAGTCTTATTGCGATGGAATCTTTTACCCAATTTACAAACTGACGATACTCATTATTGGTGATCTCAGTTTGATCCATATAAAAGGCTGCTACAGAAACAGTTTTGGTTTTATTATTAGATGTGGAAGGAACATCTTCATCACTTTGACCCATATTAAAGGCTCCTGACTTGACATATAACATACCATATGGATCAGCTTGGTACCAAGCTGGTCTTCCAGAGGCACCTATTAAATGTCCGTTACTTGACTGCGTTGAACAACTAGTAATAGCTGTAATAACCAAAATAAAATATAATAATTTTTTCATTTTAAAGCATTTTTTTTATAATCCAAACCAAAAATGGCTTAATTGACTTCCTATAACGATATTTGAATTAAAAAGTTTCATCATTTATAAAAAACGAGGGTTTTTGGATTTCTCAACAGGTACAGGCTTAGATATTTTAAAATTGTAATTCAACATAATATCGTGAGAGCCATTACTGTAATTCCCAATTACACTAGTTGTAATTCCATAGGCATAACCAATTCTTAAAATACTACCATCAGAAAATGGATGTTTGTAACCTATCATTGGAGCTATTTCATCACCGAATCTGTAATTCAATCCAGCCCAAAACATATCTCTATATAAAGCATGTATGTTCACATCCATAATCGATGACGACACATCAGATTTAATAAGTATACTTGGCCTAAGTTGAATATCAGCATTTAAATCATAATTATATCCAGCAGTGACCCAATAATGATGAACATTTTGAATATTTAAATCTTCCATACTAAATCCACCTATATGAGTAGTTGAAAATCCAAAATATAATTCTTCAGTAGAGTAAAAAAGACCTATATTGATATCGGGAGAAGATTGTGAAATACTTCCTCCTAAAGTTCCTCCTACACCTGGAATTGAAGAATCATCTTCCCAGCTATTTCCGGAAGGTGTTCTCCATTCTGCATCAATAGTTTTTTGAATAAAACCTAAACTAGTTCCAATACCTAGTTGGCCAGATCCTATATTTAAATGGTAAGAATAATTTAATCTTGCAATATTATTCTTTTCAAATCCTAATTGATCAGAAACATATGTAATTCCTAAACCACCTCTAACTAAATCAACAGGAGCGTGAATATTAACCATAGCGGTAGTTGGACTTCCAGAAAAACCAGACCATTGTTGTCTAGCTATCATTGTTGCGTTAATATTTCTATTCATTCCTGCATAGCCTGGGTTAAAGGACAAATTATCGAACATATAGTGCGTAATTTGGTAATCTTGCTGGGCAACGAAATTTCCAGAAAAGATAATAAGCATTATGTATATTATAGTTTTTTTCATTTATTCAGCTGAATATCAATATTTTAAGCTAATAGTTCTGTAGTTTGACAAATTAACATAGTTAGCAAAAATACAAAATTTAACTTGTAAATATAATATTTTATTAACTAATTTAACTTCCTGTAGGTCTTCCACCACAAATCTGGAATTATACCGTTTTGAGCAACTTTATAATCTTCGTGGTTGCAAGGAATTAAATGATGGCGCTCAAATTTAAAATCTTTTGTAGGTGGATAAGGCACTTCCAGCCACCATCTTTCTGTCTTTTTACTTTTGTGAAAAATAAGATTATGCTTAGAATCTTCGTGATATACAGAATACTTAATTAAATCCTTTTTACTTCCTACTGGAAAATCGTTTTTTCTTTGTGAAAAGCCCATTACTAAAAAAAATATTAACTGAGCCAATAACTCAGAATCTACTTCGTTAATATCTCCAGACTTTAAATTGTAAAAACCAACGCTTGAAACCTTATCACTTAATCCAGCATATTTAATCATTTGACACATCTCATTGCCAAAAAAACCATTTGGATGGCTGGATACACTGCTTTTAAATTCAGAGTTTCTCAAAGAAGATAAATCGACACTTAACAGGTCAGTATTTCTTAAAATAGGCTCCGATTTGGAAATAGACTTTTGTAGCTCTCCGAGTCGAACATAATCAAAAAACAGTTCATCAAAAAATCTTAACTCATCAGAACCAACATAATATTGCTGACAACCAAGAATTGAAAAATTAAATAAATTATTGGGACTATGAAGCAACAAATGATTTATATAGTTTTTATCGGAAATTTGTTGCTCTTGATCGACTACTACATCAAAACTATGGTCAATACAAGTTAAATTAACAGGCTGCTCTAATTGCTCATAACCTAAGTAGTTAGCAAAAGTCAAATCTTGAGATCCTCCTAACAAAACCAAAAGTTTACTTTTTTTTTGAATTTCAAAAGTGATTTCTTTTAAGGCAGCATAAGTATCTTTTAGTGTAGAACCACTATCTAAAATACCAAGATCAGAAATAGTTAATGAACCCTCCCACTTAAAATTATAAAGTTTAGTTCTTACAGAGTAGTGGTCAGTTTCATTCTTTTTTTGCGTAGAGTTTCCTCTGTTTTCATTGATTGTTAAAAATACTATATCAGATGATTGCCATTCAGGAAAACTATTTATGTGGGAATCAACAATACTTCCAATTGAGTTTTTAGAAAACTTGATTGGATGAATCGGTTTGAAATAAATTTCAAGACTCATTTATTTTGCTTTTAAAAAAGATTTTGCTTCTTCTAAAGTTATTTTCGAAGGATCTTTTGTAGGTGCTAATTGTTTTTTCTTCTTACCAGAGACAACAAAGAATTTACCCCATCTTCCTTTTTCAACCGAAATCCCCTCTTGCTCCCAGTTTTGGACAATTTTTTCTATTTCTTTTTTCTTCTTAGCCTCGATTAATTCTATAATATCTTCATTAGATAGATTGTCAAAATCGTATTTCTTATTTACATTGATAAACAAATCGTTCCATTTAATAAATGGTCCAAATCTGCCTTTCCCTTTGGATACTGGAAGATCTTCATATTCTGCAACCGGAGCATTTGCTGCTCTTTTTTCGTTAATTAAAGAAATGGCATTTTCTAATAAAACTTCATCTGGCTCTGTACCTTTAGGAATTGAAACATTCTCAGTGCCAAATTGTATATATGGACCAAATCTTCCAACCTTAATAATTAACTCTAAACTCTCGTGCTCGCCTAAAGATTTTGGATAATCAAATAATTTTAAGGCTTCTTCTAAAGAAATAGTTTTAATGTGTTGCCCCTCTTTTAAACTCGCAAACTTAGGTTTTTTAGTCTCATCTGATGTTTCTCCGATTTGAGAGATAGGACCATATTTACCTAGTTTCACAAATACGGGCTCTCCACTTGCTGGATCCTTCCCTAATAGTCTTTCTCCGTTGGCTCTTTCTGCATTCTCTTTGGTGTGTTCTATAGTTTTATGAAACGGAGAATAAAAACTAGACAACATATCTGTCCATAATAATTCTCCTTTAGCAATAGAATCCAATTCTTTTTCAATATCAGCAGTGAAATTGTAATCCATGATGTTTTTAAAATGCTTCACTAGAAATTCATTTACCACCTCACCAGTAGTTGTTGGAAATAACTTCTTTCTATCTGCACCAAAATTCTCAATTAAATCAATTTCATTAATAACATTCTCTTTTAATACAAGTTGTTTAATAGATCTAGACTTACCTTCAATATCTTTATTCTCAACATAACCTCTATCCTGAATAGTTTTAATGGTTGGGGCGTAAGTTGATGGTCTTCCAATACCCAATTCTTCTAGCTTTTTAACCAAAGATGCTTCAGTAAAACGTGCAGATGGTCTTGAAAACTTTTGAGTTGCAGATACTTCATTACAATTCATTACCTCTCCTTGAGAAACATCTGGTAATTCGTCACTCTTATTGTCTGAATTGGCAGATTTATATAGCTTTAAAAAACCTTCAAATTTTATTACTTCTCCAATAGTGTTGAAATTTTGTTCTTGTTTGTTGTGACCAATCTCAATAGTAGTTCTTTCAATTTCTGCATCACTCATTTGTGAAGCCATGGTCTTTTTCCAAATTAATGAATATAACTTATCTTCTGGCGAACCATCTCCAATGTTGCTAACTGAAAAATTAGACGGCCTTATCGCTTCATGAGCCTCTTGGGCAGACTTATTTTTATTCTGGAATTTTCTAGGATTTGAAAAATTAGAACCAAAATCTTTTTCAATCTGTTTCTGAATAGCAGTCATAGCGTCCATAGAAAGACTTACAGAATCTGTTCTCATATATGTAATTCTTCCAGACTCGTAAAGTCTTTGAGCAACAGACATAGTTCTTGAGACATTAAATCCTAATATTCTACTAGCTTCTTGTTGCAAAGTAGAGGTAATAAAGGGTGCAGATGGTGTTCTTTTACCAGGTTTTTGAGTTATTTTTTTTACTTTAAACTCTTTGTCTTTAGATAGCTCTAGAAAGCTTTTAGCTTCTGTAAAAGAAGAGAAGTTAGATGCTAATTCAGCTTTAAATTCAACACCCTTAGATTCAAAGTCAGCAACAACTTTAAACGTTTCGATTGGCTTGTGATTTAATATTTTGTTTTCTCTTTCTACTATTAATTTTACCGTAACAGACTGAACTCTTCCAGCGGAAAGACTTGGTCTAATCTTTCTCCATAAAACTGGGGATAATTCAAAACCTACAATTCTATCAAGAATTCTTCTAGCTTGTTGAGAATTTACTAAATCCTCGTTAATCAACCTTGGAGAGCCCACGGCTTTTAAAACTGCTTTTTTAGTAATTTCATTAAAAGTTATTCTTTTAGTGTTTTTAGAATTTAATTTTAAAGCGTGTAACAGATGCCAAGAAATTGCCTCTCCTTCACGATCCTCATCAGTTGCTAACCATACTGTTTTGCATTTTTTTGCAATACTTAAAAGTTCATTGACAACTTTTTTCTTTTCTTGCGGCACAACGTAAGTAGGGTGAAAATTATTTTCAATATCAATTGGATCTCCTTTTCTAGGTAGTTCTCGGATATGTCCGTAACACGATTTTACAACAAATTCACTTCCTAAAAAACCTTCGATGGTTTTGGCTTTTGCTGGGGACTCTACTATTACTAAATTATTCATTTAAAAACTATTTATTAAACTAGTGAAGGAATGCAAAGAAATAAAAATATAGTTGATTGAACAATTTACAATAAGAAATGATTAATGTTTTTTAGGTAAAAGTGTATTAATTTATCAATAATTAACACTGTCACAATGGCAGTTAACAGATTTGAATTATCTTTGTAATATATTTATCCAAAATGGAAAAGATTATTTTAGAGGAAATACAAGGAAATCCAACTTTTAAAGTAAGTTTAAACAACAACTCTAAGAAACTTTATATAGAAAGTTATGGATGTCAGATGAATTTCTCTGATAGTGAGATTGTTGCATCTATTCTCGACAAAAATGGATATAAAACTACTAGAAACATTGAGGAATCTGACTTAATATTACTTAACACCTGTTCTATTCGCGAAAAGGCAGAATTCACAGTAATAAACAGACTAAAGTCTTTCAAAAAGCTTAAAAAACAAAATCCGAAACTAATTATTGGTGTCCTAGGCTGTATGGCCGAAAGGATGAAGGAATCTTTGCTAGAACAAGAAAAATTGGTGGATTTGGTAGTTGGACCAGATGCTTATCGTGATTTACCAAACCTGTTAGAAGAAGTTGATGGAGGGCAAAAGAGTGTAAATGTTTTGTTATCTAGAGAAGAAACTTATGCAGATATTAGCCCTGTAAGATTAGACAGTAAAGGGATCTCTGGATTTATATCTATAATGCGTGGTTGCGACAACATGTGTTCTTTTTGTGTAGTTCCTTTTACAAGAGGAAGAGAAAGAAGTAGAAGTCCTCTTACTATAGTTGCTGAGGCAAAAGATTTATACCTGAAAGGATACAAAGAAGTTATTCTTTTAGGTCAAAATGTAGATAGCTACAGGTGGAATACAAATAAAAAAGAAGAGGTGATTAATAAAGATATTCCAACTACTAACTTTTCAGAACTTTTGGAAAAAGTAGCACTCGTAGCTAAGGACTTAAGAGTTAGATTTTCCACCTCTCACCCCAAAGACATGACTGATGATGTTGTTCATGTGATGAAAAAATACCGAAATATTTGTAATTACATACACTTGCCAGTACAATCCGGAAGTTCAAAAATTCTTCAAAAGATGAATCGCGGTTATTCCAAGGAATGGTATTTAAAAAGAATTAAATCAATTAGAGAAATAATTCCAGATTGTGCAATTTCAACAGACATTATTACAGGATTTTGTGACGAATCAGAAGAAGATTTTCAAGAGACTTTAGACCTCATGAAAAAAGTTGAATTTAATTTTTCTTATATGTTTTTTTACTCTGAGAGACCTAAAACTCTTGCAGAGAGAAAATTCAAAGACAATATACCCATAGAAATAAAAAAGTCAAGACTTCAAAAAGTAATTGATCTTCAAAAAGAACACTCAATAAAAAGTAATCAATCTTCTGTTGGAAAAATAATGGAAGTTTTAGTGGAGGGACCTTCCAAAAAGTCAGCTCTTGAAAACTGTGGGAGAAATGATGAAAATTACAAAGTTGTTTTTCCTAAGGAACATTCTAAAGAGGGACATTATGTAAATGTGCTTATTGAAAAATTTACTTCAGCAACATTAATTGGTAAAATTATTTAAAATGAATTTACAGACTGTAAAAAATAGATTTGGAATTATTGGAAACTCTGAACCATTAAATAGAGCCTTAGATGTAGCAATTCAGGTTGCACCAACAGATATTACTGTTTTAATAACTGGTGAAAGTGGTACTGGAAAAGAAAATATGCCAAAAATCATCCATCACTATAGTTCTAGAAAACATCACGAATACATAGCTGTAAACTGCGGAGCAATACCAGAAGGAACCATAGATTCAGAATTGTTTGGACATGAAAAAGGTGCATTTACTGGTGCTACGGATAGTAGAAAAGGATACTTTGAAGTTGCAGACGGAGGAACTATATTTTTAGATGAGGTTGCCGAACTCCCCCTACCTACACAAGTTAGACTTTTGAGAGTTCTAGAGACTGGAGAGTTCATAAAAGTTGGAGCTTCTAAAGTGAGAAAAACAGATGTTAGAATTATTGCTGCAACAAATGAAAATGTTCAAAAAGCTATTCAGAAAGGAAAATTTAGAGAAGATCTGTTTTATAGATTAAGTACTGTTCCAATCTCTTTGGAACCTTTAAGAGAAAGAAAAAATGACATCCATTTACTATTTAGAAAGTTCTCTGCAGATTTTGCAGAAAAATATAGAATGCCCGGAATTAGACTTAATCAAAAATCAGTAATTATACTTGAAAAATATTCTTGGCCCGGAAACATAAGACAGCTTAAAAATGTAGCGGAACAGATTTCAGTTATTGAAAAATCTAGAGAAGTTGATGAACTTATTTTATCAAAATATCTTCCAGACATAGACTCTAGTAGAAATCTTCCAATGGTTATTGATGGTAAAAAAGAGAGTGACAACTTTTCAGAGAGAGACATATTATATAAAGTGCTTTTTGAAATGAAACAAGATGTAACAGAGATGAAAAGAGTTATTGTAGACCTTCTTAATAATAATAACTTGTCTAACAACGAAAAAACCGCATTGATTACTAAACTAAGTGATTCTTCAAAATTTGAAGAAGGAGTTAAATTAGATGAGCAACCAAATAACACAGTTTCATTGCAAGAAGACAACATTAGAGAGGAAGCACCATCCTACAATATTGCTTTTCAAGAGAGTGTTGAAATTGAAGAATCTTTGTCTTTAGAAGAAAGAGAAAAAGAACTTATTCAAAAAGCCCTTAAAAAGCACAACGGAAGAAGAAAAAACGCATCAAAAGAACTTGGGATTTCTGAGAGAACTCTTTACAGAAAGATTAAAGAATTTGAAATTTTAAAATAAGTGAATAAAGTAAAAATTATATTAATAACTTTAATATTAACTAGATGTGCAATTCCTCAATTTAGTTTTAAATCTGGCGGTTCGGAAACCAAAGATATTAATGCCAAAACAGTTCAGGTAGATTATTTTGATAATAAAAGTGCGATTGGTGGTTCATTTCTTGGCGCATCCTTTACTGAGAGTTTACGAGATATAATGCAATCTCAAACAAAGCTTAATTTAGTAGCTGAAAATGGAGATTTGCAAATTAGTGGCTTTATAAAAAATTATATAGTTATTCCAGTAAATATTCAGGCAGGTAGCGAAAGTGCTGCTCAAAACAGACTCAAAATGTCTATAAACGTAAATACTTATTACAATCAGAATGACTCTATTGGACTTAACAATAGTGCGTTTAGTGCTTTTGTGGATTATGACGCCACAACAGATTTTAGTTCAATTGAAGAAGAATTGGTTGAAAACTTAAATTATCAAATTACACAAGACGTTTTCGATAAAATTTTTGGTGGAGAGTGGTAGAATACCCATTGCAAAATATCAAAGAACTAATTGAGAATCCCGAAAAAGTTTCTGAGAAGGACCTTGGATTTTTTTTCGAGCTTAATTTAAAATATCCATTTTCTGGAATTTGCTATTTATTTTTATGTAAAATACTTAACTACCAAAAAAGAATTGGTTTCGAACAATCGCTAAATAGTACAGCATTAAGAATTGGTGACAGAACCCTACTTTACGACAGAATTCACAACAGTAAAGAAATAAAAGATCGTAATAAAAATAATTTCAAGCATGAAAAGAACAATGATTTGAATGTTAATAATGATTTGAATGTTTTAGAAAAAAATATTTATGGAAGCTTAATTCAAAATCAATTAATTAATGAATTAGAAAATCAAGAAGAGATTTTTAAAAATGACCAAAAAGTTAATAGTTCAATAAAAGAAACAATGCCTCTAAATGAGTGGTTACTTTCTAGGTCCAGTCGAAAAGCTAACTCTAGAGAAAAGGAAATTGATAATATAATTAAGAATCTAAACAATAGAAAAATTTCTACTGAAAAAAAGAAATTCTATTCTGCAGCTAATGCAGCTAAAAACAGCCTAAAAGATAACCACGAGATGAATACTGAAACATTGGCTGAAATTTATGTGAAGCAAGGCAATTACCCTAAGTCAATTGAAATCTATGAGCAATTGATGTTGTCTAATCCAGAAAAAAAACTTTTCTTTGCAAGCCGAATTAATTACATTAAATTAAAAACACAACCATAATATGGGAACTTTATTAATGATATTATCAACTATTACAGCGATTTTGTTAATTGTAATAGTTTTACTTCAAAACTCAAAAGGTGGGGGGTTAGACTCTTCATTTGGAAATGTGAACCAATTAGGTGGAGTTGCTCAGTCGACAGAAACTATTGAAAAAGCTACTTGGACCCTAGCTGCTGTTATGGGCTTTTTAAGCTTATTAGCTGCATTCAACTTTGGAGGCGGCAACAACGAAATTTCAACTGACATAGATAAAAACGAAGGAATTAGTTTACCTTCCTCAAATGACCCAGTTAACCTTCCCACGGATTTACCTAATTAATTTAATGTCAGGATGTCATTTTCAGGCCTTTGTAAGGTCAAATTGTCAACTTTCTAATTACTTTAATTTAATGGCACAAAATGTGCAATAAATATCATATAAATATTAAAAAATAAACAATGTCTATAAATGTTAAACCACTAGCGGATAGGGTAATTATTGAACCTTCTGCGGCCGAGGAAACTACATCCGGAGGTATTATAATTCCTGATACAGCAAAAGAAAAGCCTAAAGAAGGAAAAGTCGTTGCTGCTGGAAGCGGCAAAAAAGACGAACCGGTAACTGTTAAAGTAGGTGATACTGTACTTTACGGTCAATACAGCGGAACAGAAATTAAAATTGATGGAAGCGATTATCTTATTATGAGAGAAAGTGACATTTTTGCAATTGTTAAATAATTAAAATAAAATAAAATGGCTAAAGAAATAATTTTTGATGTAGAAGCAAGAGACAGACTTAAGAAAGGTGTTGATGCACTTGCTAATGCGGTAAAAGCAACATTAGGTCCAAAAGGAAGAAATGTTGTAATTGATAAAAAATTTGGTGCCCCTCAGGTAACTAAAGATGGAGTGACTGTAGCTAAGGAAATAGAACTAAAAGATCCTGTAGAAAACATGGGAGCACAAATGGTTAAAGAAGTGGCTTCCAAAACCAACGATATTGCTGGAGATGGAACTACGACTGCTACTGTTTTAGCTCAGGGTATCATAAGTGCTGGCTTGAAAAATGTAGCCGCTGGAGCAAATCCAATGGATTTGAAAAGAGGAATAGATAAAGCTGTTAAAGCTGTTGTTGAAGAATTAAGAAAATTATCCAAAGATGTTGGTTCTGATAACGATAAAATAAAACAAGTAGCATCTATTTCTGCCAACAATGACGAGGCCATAGGCTCTTTAATTGCAAAAGCAATGGAAGTTGTTGGAAAAGATGGTGTAATTACTGTTGAAGAAGCTAAAGGTACTGAGACTGACGTAAAGACTGTTGAAGGAATGCAATTTGACAGAGGATATTTATCTCCATATTTTGTAACTAATGCAGATAAAATGATTGCTGACCTAGAAAGCCCTTACATATTAATTTATGATAAGAAGATTTCTAATATGAAAGACATTCTTCCAGTTTTGGAGCCAGTTGCACAGACTGGAAAACCTTTATTGATCATAGCTGAAGACGTAGATGGTGAAGCACTAGCTACATTGGTTGTAAACAAAATAAGAGGTTCTTTAAAAATTGCGGCTGTAAAAGCTCCTGGATTTGGAGACAGAAGAAAAGCAATGCTTGAAGATATTGCTGTTTTAACTGGTGGTACTGTGATTTCAGAAGAAAGAGGTTTTAAAATGGAAAACACCACTTTAGAAATGCTTGGAACTTGTGAAAAAGTTGAAATTGACAAAGACAATACTACTTTGGTCAATGGCGCAGGGAAAAAAGATGATATTTTGGCTCGAACCAATCAAATTAAAGCTCAGATAGAAACTACAACCTCAGATTACGATAAAGAAAAATTGCAAGAAAGACTCGCGAAATTAGCTGGTGGTGTTGCTGTTCTCTACGTAGGTGCTGCAACAGAAGTTGAAATGAAGGAGAAAAAAGACAGAGTAGATGATGCCTTAGCTGCAACAAGAGCTGCAGTAGAAGAAGGTATTATACCTGGTGGCGGAGTTGCATATATAAGAGCTGCTAATTCTCTAGACGAGGAAAGCGGCGAAAATGAAGATGAATGTACAGGTATTAAAATAGTTAAAAGAGCTATTGAAGATCCTTTAAGAACTATTGTTGAAAATGCAGGTCTAGAAGGTGCTGTTATCGTCCAGAAAGTTAAAGAAGGTAAAGGCGATTTTGGGTACAATGCTAGAACTGATAAGTACGAATCACTTATGAAGTCTGGGGTTATTGATCCTACCAAAGTTTCTAGAAGTGCATTAGAAAATGCTGCCTCTATTGCTTCAATGATGTTAACTACAGAATGTGTTATTTCTGATGAGCCAGAAAACGAAGCTCCAATGCCTCCAATGGGTGGTGGAATGCCAGGTGGAATGCCAGGTATGATGTAGTATTTATATTATTATAAAAAAGCCTCATAATTTATTATGGGGCTTTTTTTATTTAGAATTTTTAATGATCTCATCTACTACAGAAGGGTCTAATAATGTAGATGTATCGCCCAAAGTAGATATATCTCCATCAGCAACCTTTCTTAAAATTCTTCGCATTATTTTTCCAGATCTAGTTTTAGGCAAACCTTTAACAAATTGGATTTTGTCTGGTTTTGCTATAGAACCAATTTCTTTAACAACTGTATTTAAAATTTGTGATGTAAGTTCAACTTCAGAAATAGAATTATTGTCTATAATTATGTATGCATAGATACCTTGACCTTTAATATCATGAGGGTAACCAACCACAGCACTTTCAACTACTAAAGGGTGTTCATTAATACCATTTTCAACTTCTGCAGTTCCTAACCTATGTCCTGAAACATTAATTACGTCATCAACTCTACCAGTGATTCTATAAAAACCATCATGGTCTCTTTTACAACCATCACCAGTGAAATATTTTCCTGGATAATTAGAGAAATATACGTTTTTAAATCTTTCATGATCTCCATAAATCGTTCTGATCATACTAGGCCATGGGAACTTAATACATAAATTACCTTTTACGTCATTTTCTAATAATTCCTGCCCATTTGAATCTACCAAACAGGGTTGTATTCCTGGTAACGGAAGAGTAGCATAAGTAGGTTTGGTTTTGGTAATATTTGAAAGTGGAGATATTAATATTCCTCCAGTTTCAGTTTGCCACCATGTATCTACAATAGAACATTTCTCTTTTCCAATGTACTTATGATACCATTTCCAAGCTTCTTCATTAATTGGTTCACCAACACTACCTAAAGTTTTTAAAGAACTTAAATCATACTTTTCAGGAAATTCATTTCCACAAGCTTGAAGAGCTCTAATTGCAGTTGGTGCGGTATAAAAAATATTTACACGATGCTTGTCACAGATTTCCCAAAATCTTCCAGGATTAGGAAATGTGGGAACCCCTTCAAACATTAGTGTAGTGGCTCCCGCTAATAATGGACCATAAACAATATAAGTATGCCCTGTAATCCATCCAATATCTGCAGTACACCAATAAATATCATTTTGATTGTACTGAAATACATTTCGGAAACTATACTCAGCATAGACCATATAGCCTCCACAGTGGTGTTGTACTCCTTTAGGTTTGCCAGTAGAACCTGAGGTGTACAAAATGAATAATGGGTCTTCAGAATCCATCTCCTGAGCTTTACATAAACTACTAACTTTGGAGGTTTCTTCCATCCACCAAAAATCTCTTTTAGGCTTCATTAAAATATTTTCACCTGTCCTTTTAAGCACAATACAACTTGTAATACTTGAACATGATTCCAAAGCTGTATCAGCAATTGATTTTAGACATAATTGTTTGGATCCTCTGTATAATCCGTCACTTGTTAAAAGAATATTACAACTGGCATCATTTATTCTATCTGCTAAAGCTTTAGCAGAAAATCCAGCAAAAACTACCGAATGTATTGCCCCAATTCTTGCACAGGCTAAAGTAGCAATTGCTAGCTCTGGAACCATTGGCATGTACAAGCAAATCCTATCTCCTTTTTTTGCACCATGGTTTTTTAAAACATTCGCAAAAACACACACTTTGTGGTGAAGTTCTTTGTAAGTAATCTTTATTACTTTTTCTTCTGGATCATTAGGTTCCCATAAGATTGCTACTTGATTTGGTCTTATTTCTAAATGTCTGTCTAAACAATTCTCTGTTATGTTTAGCTTTCCACCAACAAACCATTCAACTTTAGGAGTATCAAATTCCCAATTAAGAACCTTGCTCCACTTGGAAATCCATTTAAAAGAGGATGCTTTATCCTCCCAAAAACCTTCTGGATTATCTATGCTTTCTTGATATTCTTGATAATACTCGGCTAAATTCTCTATTTTCTTCATGCAAAAGTTTTATTAAAATAAAGATATAGGATATTTTAATCCAAAAAGACCCACCTCAATCCAAACTTCAAACAGCGGTCAGCAATTGGAAAATGAAAAGCAGAAAAATAATCAAATCCCATTAATCCAGAATTTAAATGAGTAACCATAAGAAATACTGTAACGCTTTTAATTTGAGTTTTTGCCAAAAAATCAACCATAAAATAGGACGGTTGTGTACGCTCATTACTAATTGTAAACTGATTTAATTCTGAGGAATATCCAGGCAAAGCATAACTACTAAAAACCTTTGCATTAATTCCAAGGGCTAGCTTTAAGTTACTTTTTTCTTTTCCAAAAATATAATTGAATTTCACTTGTCCTACCCAATCAGGTAGTTGAAAAATTTCAGCACCTCCTTGGTATTGATAGACAATTTCAGTGAATAAATTATATTTTTTCTTAATCAAATTATAATTTAAGGAAGATTGTATAACCTGTGCTGATGAATCAAATTGTGATGGCTCTGAATAGTTAGTAAAATATATTGGTTTATAAACCTGGTTAATTTGTGACTTCAAAGAAAATAAGCCACCAGACATTTCAGCAGAAGCATTCCAAAAAAGGATATTATTGAACTGTTTACTATCCCAAAAGTGGTGATTACTTTGGTAATTTTGAATTTCAAAAACTGGTCTAAATTCATTTAAATCTGCCGAAATTTTTATTTTTTTATTTTTTAGAACTAAACTTTCATAAAGAAAATTGATTTGATAATTTTTCCTTTTATATCCTAAAGGATAGAATTTACCACTTAATGTAAAAGAATTATTTCTTTTACTCTTACTAAAATCTAAACTCACAGACTGATTGGTTAAAATAGTATCAATTAATTTGTTTTTATAAGACAAGATTTCTGAGTCCCAGCCTATATTAAAGTTCTCTACAATAGAGTCATTCTTTGAAATTATATTGTATTTAACAGAGCTAGTAAAAACATCTAATAATAAAGAATCGTGAGTGCTTTCAGTACCATAATAATTATTAAGAAATAAATCTGGGTTAAGACTGTCAAAATAAATTCTAGATGTTCTTTTTAAGGAATTATTTAAGCTAATCTTTTTAATGTTTAACATAGATAAATCACTTTTTGAAGAGCTAAGAATCCAATTTTGATTTAGGTACAATTTCAAAAGCCTGTTACTGGCATAAGAGTTCTGCATATTGACATTCAAAATTTTTCTATTACTTTCAAAATCATTGGAATTAATAAAATTTGAATCGTTAATTAAACCACCATTTAGTTGGTTGTAAAGTCGGTGGTGTTTTAATCCGAACTTCATATTGTAATTTGAGTCTATCGATAGATTATTAAAATAAAACTGGAAATAATTATTATTTGTTGACTGATTGGTATAATAGCCGTCGTGGCTTCTTTTTAAAAATGAAACTGCATATCCCGATCTCTTGGAAACTGATTGACTATGGTATAGAGAAAGATTCTGTTCTGATTCATTTCCTAGAATATATTGTGCATCAACAATAGGAATATTGCTATTTACAAAAAATATGTCTTTTTGCTCAGTAAAAAACATATAATGTTTGTTGTAAATCAACAACTTCTTTTGACTAAACTTTAATGATCTTTTAACACTACCTGGTCCACCTAGAAATAAATTATACAAATTAGAATCTGGGAATAAAGACATCTGAGTCCATGATTTGGGATTTTTTATAGTGTCTTCAAAGCTATAAAACGTGCTAAAAAATGAAATAAAAAGTAAAGTAATACAGATTCTCATTATTTAGTGAAAATATAAAAAAAGGCCATAACTATTTAGAAATGACCTTTTTTAAAATAATTATAAAAATAAATTACGCTTGTGTAGCAGGACCCCCAAAATTTAAAGGAATTGGAGAGGCTTGATCAGTTTCTTTTATTTTCCCGTGATTATTCTCATACTTTGATAAATTGTCAGATAAGGCACGTTGTAATTTCTTAGCATGTTCAGGTGTCATCACAATTCTGGACTTAACCTTACCTTTAGGTACTCCGGGCATTATTCTTATATAATCTAAGATAAACTCTGATGAAGAATGAGTGATAATTGCTAAATTAGAGTAAATTCCCTCTGCAACTTCTTCAGAAAGTTCAATATTAATACCTTGTTGTTTTTTTTCTTCAGACATGAATCTAACCTTCAGTTTTTTCTTCTACAGTTTCTTCTTCTTTATTAGTCATTCTATTTAAATCATCAACAGATCCAACTAATAAATCTCTGAACTTTTTCATTCCAGTACCAGCAGGAATTTTATGACCAACAATAACGTTTTCCTTAAGACCTAACATGTGATCAACCTTACCGCTAACAGCAGCTTGATTAAGTACTTTTGTAGTTTCTTGGAAAGAGGCAGCGGATATAAAGCTATCGGTATGTAATGAAGCTTTTGTAATTCCTTGCAACAATGGTTCTGCAGTAGCTGTTAGAGCATCTCTAGATTCCACAGATTTAGCATCGTTTCTCTTGAGGGCTGAATTCTCATCTCTTAATTTTCTTACTGAAACAATTTGTCCTGCTTTAAGCTCAGTAGACCCTCCAGGATCAGTAACTACCATTTTTCCGAAAATTTTATCATTTTCAACCATGAATTCCCATTTATTAACCGCATTATTTTCAAGGAATTTAGTGTCACCAGCTTCGTTAATCTGAACCTTTCTCATCATTTGTCTAACAATTACTTCAAAATGCTTGTCATTAATTTTCACACCTTGCAACCTATAAACTTCTTGAATTTCATTAACAATATATTCCTGAACAGCAGTAGGTCCTTTAATTGACAAAATATCTTTTGGAGTAATTGCTCCATCAGAAAGAGTTTGTCCTGCCTTTACAAAATCATTTTCCTGAACTAAAATATGTCTGGATAATGGAATTAAGTATTTTTTAATTATTCCTGTTCTCGCTTCGATGATAACTTCTCTGTTACCACGCTTGATTTTTCCGTAAGATGCAACACCATCAATTTCAGAAACTACAGCAGGATTAGAAGGGTTTCTTGCTTCAAACATTTCAGTTACTCTTGGTAGACCACCAGTAATATCTCCTGATTTTCCGGACATTCTTGGTATTTTAACCATTACATCACCAGAACTAATTTTATCACCATCCTTAACTATGATATGAGCATCTACTGGAAGATTGTATGATTTTAGTTCATTCCCTGTTTTATCTTCGACAGAAATAGTTGGTATCATCTTTTTATCTCTATTTTCTTTAATTACAATTTCTGTAAATCCAGTTTGCTCATCAACTTCTTCTCTGTAAGTTAATCCTTCAATTAAATTGTTGAACTTTAAAATTCCTTCAAATTCAGAAATAATTACTGCATTATATGGATCCCACTTACAAATAACATCCCCTTTTTTAAGCTTGTCTTGGTGAGAAACAAATAATTTAGAACCATAAGGAATATTAGCAGTCATTGTGACATTTTTAGATTTGTCTGTAATCTTTAGTTCTCCAGCTCTACCAATAACAATTGTTTCAGTTTCTCCTCCACTTGTAGTTTTTTCAATAGTTCTTAGTTCTTCTATTTCAATAACACCATCTGTTTTGGCAGAAATCTCAGCTTGATCAGCAATGTTTGATGCAGTTCCTCCAACATGGAAAGTTCTAAGAGTAAGTTGTGTACCTGGTTCACCAATAGATTGTGCTGCAATAACACCTACAGCTTCCCCCTTTTGGACTATTTTACCAGTTGCTAAATTTCTACCATAACATTTTACACAAACGCCTCTAGTCAACTCACAAGTTAATACGGATCTTATTTGTACTTCATCAATACCTGCCTCTTGAATAGCAACTGCAAAGTCTTCATTGATTTCTTCGCCTTCTGAAACTATAATTTCATCAGAAACTGGATCATCAATATCAAATAAAGCAACTCTACCTAAAATTCTATCGTAAAGACTTTCTACTATATCATCACTCTTTTTAAGTGCTCCTACTGTAAGTCCTCTCAAAGTGCCACAATCAGGATGGTTGATGACAACATCCTGTGCAACATCTACCAATCTTCTAGTTAAGTAACCGGCATCTGCAGTTTTAAGAGCAGTATCTGCAAGACCTTTTCTAGCACCGTGAGTAGAAATAAAATATTCCAAAATTGACAATCCTTCTTTAAAATTAGATAAAATTGGATTTTCAATAATGTCTTGACCACCTGTAGCTCCAGACTTTTGAGGTTTGGCCATCAATCCTCTCATACCCGATAACTGACGAATTTGTTCTTTTGAACCCCTAGCTCCTGAATCCATCATCATAAAAATAGAATTAAACCCTTGTTGATCGGATTTCAATTTCTCCATTAATGTATGAGTTAATCTTGAATTAGTGTGTGTCCAAATATCAATGATTTGATTATATCTTTCATTATTAGTAATAAGACCCATGTTGTAATTCAACTTGACCTCATCTACCTCTTTTCTAGCTTTTTCAATTAAGATGTCTTTTTCTTTAGGAACAACAACGTCTGAAAGAATAAAGGATAAACCTCCTTTAAAAGACATTTGATATCCCAAATCTTTGATATCATCCAAAAATTTTGCAGTATTTGGAACCCCTGCTATTTTTATAATTTTAGTTATGATATCTCTAAGTGCCTTTTTAGTTAAAAGTTCATTTATAAAACCAGCTTCTCTTGGTACTAACTCATTAAATAAAACTCTTCCCGTAGTAGTTTCAATCATTTCAGTAACATCTTCACCATTTTTAAAATTGTTTATCTTAACCTTAATTGGCGCATGTAGATCTAACTTTTTCTCATTGTAAGCAATTTTAACTTCTTCAGGCGAATAAAAAGTCATGTTCTCACCTTTGACGATATGGTCTTCAGTGGAAGTTCTAATTTTAGTGATGTAATATAATCCTAAAACCATATCCTGAGACGGAACAGTTATTGGAGCTCCATTAGCTGGATTTAAGATATTATGAGAAGCCAAAATTAACAACTGTGCTTCCAAAATAGCTGCATTTCCCAAAGGAACGTGTACTGCCATTTGATCACCATCAAAATCTGCATTAAAGGCAGTACAAACCAAAGGGTGGAGCTGTATAGCCTTACCCTCAATTAATTTAGGTTGAAATGCCTGAATACCCAATCTGTGCAGGGTGGGAGCTCTGTTTAACAGAACTGGATGTCCTTTCAATACATTTTCTAAAATATCCCATACTACTGGCTCTTTCTTGTCTACTATTTTTTTAGCCGATTTTACAGTCTTTACAATTCCTCTTTCAATCATTTTTCTAATGATGAACGGTTTGAATAACTCTGCAGCCATCCCTTTAGGGAGACCACATTCATGCAGTTTTAAAGTTGGGCCAACAACAATTACAGATCTTGCAGAATAATCAACTCTTTTACCCAAAAGATTTTGTCTAAACCTACCTTGTTTTCCCTTTAAACTATCAGAGAGGGATTTTAAAGGTCTATTCTTATCCGTTTTAACAGCACTAGATTTTCTTGAGTTATCAAAAAGTGAATCTACAGATTCTTGTAGCATTCTTTTTTCATTTCTTAAAATAACCTCTGGTGCTTTAATCTCAATTAATCTTTTTAAACGATTATTTCTAATAATAACTCTTCTATATAAATCATTTAAATCTGAAGTTGCAAACCTTCCACCATCTAACGGGACTAATGGTCTTAAATCTGGTGGGATAACAGGAACGACCTTAACAATCATCCACTGAGGATTATTTTCGATTCTACTGTTAGCATCTCTAAAAGATTCAATTACCTGTAATCTTTTAAGGGCCTCATTTTTTCTTTGCTGTGATGTTTCATTATTTGCTTGATGTCTTAGCTCGTAGGATTTGGAATCTAAATCTTCTCTACCCAACAAGTCATGAAGACCTTCTGCCCCCATTTTTGCAATAAATTTATTAGGATCAGTATCTTCTAAATAATGATTATCCATTGGTAAAACATCCAATATATCTAAGTATTCTTCTTCCGTAAGGAAATCTAGTTTCTTTAGTGGCTCACCTTCAGCGTTTTTTGCATTACCAGCTTGGATAACTACATACCTTTCATAATAAATAATTTGGTCCAACTTTTTAGTAGGAAGACCTAAGAGGTATCCAATTTTATTTGGAAGAGATCTAAAATACCAAATATGTGCAACTGGGACAACTAAAGCGATATGACCCATTCTTTCTCTTCTAACTTTTTTCTCAGTTACTTCTACACCACATCTGTCACAAACAATACCCTTGTACCTAATCCTCTTATATTTCCCACAATGACACTCGTAATCTTTAACTGGACCAAAAATTCTTTCACAAAATAAACCATCTCTTTCCGGCTTATAAGTTCTATAATTAATGGTTTCAGGCTTCAAAACCTCTCCATGAGATCTTTCTAATATAGATTCTGGGGAAGCTAAGCTGATTGTGATTTTAGTAAAATCACTATTAAATTTATTGTCTTTTCTAAAAGCCATTTTTTTATTTTATCTATTGTGAATATTAATCTAAATCTATATTTAATCCTAAACCTTGTAATTCATTAAGCAATACATTGAATGATTCTGGAATCCCAGGCTTAGGTAAGTTCTTCCCTTTGACAATGCATTCATAAGCTTTAGCTCTTCCTTGGACATCATCGGACTTAACTGTTAAAATTTCCTGCAGAACGTTAGAGGCTCCATAAGCTTCTAATGCCCAAACTTCCATTTCACCAAATCTTTGACCTCCAAATTGAGCTTTTCCACCAAGAGGCTGTTGAGTAATTAATGAGTATGGTCCTATTGATCTCGCATGCATTTTATCATCTACCATATGGCTTAATTTAAGCATATATATGATACCAACTGTAGCCGGTTGATCAAATCTATCACCCGTTCCGCCATCATATAAATATGTTTTTCCATTTCTAGGTATACCAGCATCGTCTGAATACTTATCAATCGCATCTAATGAAGCACCATCAAAAATAGGAGTAGAGAATTTTAGACCTAATTTCTTTCCAGCCCAAGCCAATACAGTTTCATAAATCTGTCCTAAGTTCATCCTTGAAGGTACACCAAGTGGATTTAAAACAATATCAACTGGTGTTCCATCTTCTAAGAATGGCATATCTTCTTCTCTGACTATTCTGGCAACGATTCCTTTGTTACCATGTCTACCTGCCATCTTATCACCAACCTTAAGTTTTCTTTTCTTAGCCAGGTAAACCTTAGCCATTTGTATGATACCATTTGGTAATTCATCTCCAACTATTATTTGAAACTTCTTACGTTTATAATCTCCTATTAGCTCTGTAGCCTTTAAATTATAATTGTGTAAAGTTGTATCTACTAAATCATTTATTTGATCATCTTTTGTCCAATTTCTGGAGTTAATATGAATGAAGTCAATAGATTTAAGAGTCTTTTCTGTAAACTTCACACCCTTCTTTATCACTTGCTCTTTAAAAACATTAATAACACCTTCCGATTTTTTATCACCAAGAATTGATAGTAATTTTTCAATTAGTGTTGATTTCAATTCAGCTTGTTTCATGATTTCTTCAGCGTCTAATTGCTCAATAATAGGCTTATCAGCTGCTTTTGATTTCCTGTCTTTAATAGCCTTTGAAAATAATTTTTTATCAATAACTACACCCGTTACAGACGGAGAAACTTTAAGAGAAGCATCTTTAACATCACCCGCTTTATCACCAAATATTGCTCTAAGTAATTTTTCTTCAGGTGTTGGATCACTCTCGCCCTTAGGAGTGATTTTTCCTATTAAAATATCTCCTTCTTTCACTTCAGCACCAACTCTAATTATCCCATTTTCGTCTAAGTCTTTAGTAGCTTCTTCACTCACATTAGGAATATCTGCAGTAAGCTCTTCAAGCCCCCTTTTGGTATCTCTTACGTCTAAACTGTATTCATCTACATGAACACTTGTGAAAATATCGTCTTTTACCACTTTCTCAGAAATTACAATTGCATCTTCAAAATTGTATCCTTTCCAAGGCATAAAAGCTACTTTTAAATTTTGGCCTAAGGCTAGTTCACCATTATCAGTACCATATCCTTCTACTAAAACCTGTCCCTTGATAACCTTATCACCTTTTTTTACAATTGGTCTTAAATTAACTGAAGATCCTTGATTTGTTTTCTGAAATTTAATAAGATTGTAAATAGTAGTATCTGTATCGAAACTTACTAATATATCGTCATTGGATAATTTATATTTAATATGAATTTCTTTAGAGTCAACATAAGAAACTACCCCATCTTTTTCAGCGTGAATTAAAACTCTAGAATCTCTAGCAACTAGTTCTTCTATCCCAGTCCCTACAATTGGAGCAGTTGGGTTAAGTAAAGGTACTGCTTGACGCTGCATATTAGACCCCATCAAAGCTCTGTTTGCATCATCGTGCTCTAAAAATGGGATACAAGAAGCTGCAATAGAAGCAATTTGGTTAGCACCTACATCAATTAAGTTAATTTCTTCCTTGGGTGGTAGAGGGAAATCTCCCATAAATCTTGAAATAACATTTTCATTTTCAAAAACACCATCTTTGGTAATTTTCGCATTTGCCTGAGCAATATATTTATTATCTTCTTCTTCTGCAGAAAGATAAATTGGTTCAGATCCTAAATCAACCTTACCTTTCATCACTTCTCTATAAGGTGTTTCAATAAAACCAAGTCTATTTACTTTTGCATAAACACAGAGAGAAGATATCAGACCAATATTAGGCCCTTCGGGTGTTTCAATGGTACACAATCTGCCATAGTGAGTGTAGTGAACGTCTCTAACTTCAAAACCTGCTCTTTCTCTAGTAAGTCCACCAGGTCCAAGAGCCGAAAGACGTCTTTTGTGAGTAACCTCCGCCAACGGATTGGTTTGATCCATAAATTGAGAAAGCTGATTGGTTCCAAAAAATGAATTTATGACACTAGAAAGAGTTTTCGCATTAATCAAATCTATTGGAGTAAAGACTTCATTATCCCTAACATTCATTCTTTCTCTAATAGTTCTAGCCATCCTAGCTAAACCAACACCAAACTGGGAATACAACTGCTCACCAACAGTTCTCACTCTTCTATTACTTAAATGATCAATATCATCTACATCTGTTTTAGAGTTAATAAGCTCAATTAAGTATTTTACAATAGAAATTATATCCGTCTTTGTAAGTACCCTTTGTGTCTCTTCAATATCTAAACCTAATTTTTTATTGATTCTATATCTTCCAACTTCACCAAGGTCGTATCTTTGCTCAGAGAAAAATAATTTATCAATTACTCCTCTGGCTGTCTCCTCGTCTGGTGGCTCAGCATTTCTTAGTTGTCTGTAAATATGTTCAACTGCTTCTTTTTCAGAGTTAGAAGTGTCTTTTTGTAAAGTATTATAAATGATTGCAAAATCTGCAGAATTAATATTTTCTTTATGAAGTATAACAGTTTTTACTCCTGCATCTTCAATCATTGCAACATGCTCATCTTCAATGATTGTTTCTCTATCAATTAAAACTTCATTTCTCTCAATTGAAACTACTTCACCTGTATCCTCATCAACAAAATCTTCTACCCAGGATTTAAGGACTCTTGCAGCAAGTTTTCTTCCGTTAATTTTTTTAAGATTTGCCTTGGTAACTTTAACTTCATCGGCCAAATCAAATATTTCTAAAATATCTTTATCACTTTCGTAACCTATAGCTCTAAAAAGTGTTGTAACAGGTAATTTTTTCTTTCTGTCAATGTAAGCATACATAACACTGTTAATATCAGTAGCAAATTCAATCCAAGAACCTTTAAAAGGAATTACTCTAGCTGAATATAATTTAGTTCCATTGGCATGTCTACTTTGGCTAAAAAAGACACCAGGTGAGCGATGTAACTGAGAAACTACAACTCTTTCTGCACCGTTAATAATAAATGAACCTTTTGGACTCATATATGGAATTGTTCCTAAATATACTTCTTGAACAATAGTTTCAAAATCTTCATGTTCAGGATCAGTACAATATAATTTCATAACCGCCTTTAATGGAACGGAGTAAGTAAGACCTCTGTCTATACATTCTGTTATAGTATATCTTGGTGGATCAATAAAATAATCTAAAAATTCTAATACAAATTGATTCCTAGTATCTGTAATTGGGAAATTTTCGGAAAATCCCTTAAATAAGCCTTCCTCTATTCTATTTTCAGATGTGGTTTCTAATTGAAAAAATTCTTGAAAAGATTTAATTTGAATATCTAAAAAATCTGGATACGAAAAACGATGCTGACTG
>MDSY01079518.1_pt1 | contig 28210 bp, 25 predicted proteins | sample 811131 | NCBI WGS metagenome assembly MDSY01 (sample SAMN05326643, study PRJNA326480) | marine metagenome | isolation source: seawater | place: Atlantic Ocean: South West | collected 2010
CTCCTTTAAATATAATGATTTTGAAAAATTAGAAAAAATTTTAAAAAAAGAACCTAATAAATATGCTGCTGTAATAATGGAGCCAGTTTATAATATTGAGCCTGATAAATACTTTCTGGAAAAAGTAAGACGCATTACAAAAAAATATGGCTGTCTATTAATATTTGATGAGATTGTTACAGGTTTTAGAGTGCACATCAAAGGTGCGCAATATTATTATGGAGTCACGCCTGATATATCATGCTTTGGTAAAGCTATGGCAAATGGAATGCCTATTTCTGCTATCGTAGGAAAAAAAAAAATTATGAAAAATTTTGATAAAATTTTTTTTTCAACAACTTTTGGTGGTGAAACTTTATCTATTGCCGCCGCATTAGAAACAATAAAATTTTTAAAGGAAAAAAAAGTAATAGATAAAATAAAAAATTTTTCAAAAAAATTAAGATTGGATATTAATAAAATTATTTTACAGAACAATTTAGACAAAATATTTAAAATTGAGGGTGTTTGGTGGAGACCAGCTTTTGGGGTTTTGGATGGAATTAATAAGCAATATCTACAAATTTTAAGAAAAAATTTAGTTAAAAATAAAATTTTAATTGGAAATAGTTTTAACTTTTGCTATTCCCACATAGACAAGAAAATATATTTAACCTTGATAAGGAATATTGAAAAGTCTTTAAAGGACACCATGGGTGTGAAAGAACTAAAAAGATTTAAAATTATTAAAAGTGGTGTGCGATCTTAAAGCTGAAGATAGCTCATCAAAATATGAATTTTAGGGTCAAAAACATCTGGTTTTCTATAAAAACTCATTAACCCTGTTTTTACATTCGAATAATTAAAATGTCCTGTTACTAATCCCATTAATAAACTGTAACTACATCTAAATATTTCATAATTAGCATCTTTAATTTGTTCTTCTTTAATGGTCTCTACTGTGTCATCTGCTAATGACATTCTATATAGGTGGTCGTGTCCAACATCTATAAAAAATGCTTTATCAGACACTATGTTCATTTTACTTTGCCACCTAATTTGATTTGATCTAGCTTTTTTTAAAATCCTTTTAAGATTTTGATGATAGCTTTTACCAATAATAAAAATATCTGAACTTAATTCATTGTGAGGGTAAAATTTTTCTAATTTATCACTTATAAATTCCTCATCAAATATACTTTTATTTTTAGAAATTCGCTCTAGATATTCATGTTGATCATCATGAGTTATAGGTATAAATTCAGCGGATGATTTTCCTGTTTCAAAATCATATTCCTCCCCACCATTAATGAGTATTTCAGTAAAATTCTGATTTTTATCTTTGCAATACTTAACTCCTTCTTGAGCAGTACCAACTCCATAATAAGCATATTGCTTTGCTTTTTTTCCTCCATAAACACACCCAGCAGCAAACGGAAATACATTCCTTGGTTTTATACTGTCTATAAATTTAAACATTAAATCATAATTTCTTATTTTTTTTTCATTTGCTTTCTTTTCTCTATCTTTGAGTGTTAGGTTTTCATAAAAGGCTGGATAAGGTCCCTGATAAGCATAAGGAATCATAGCTATATCGAAATTAAATTTTTTTCCAATTTCATCCATTTGATTTTTTGAATAAACTACATCATTAGCATTTAACATTGTAAGACCATCGATCTTAAATATCCCTAATGAATCTACCTCAGGATTAATTTCTGCAACATATAAATTACACTCATCTTCATTATTAAACTTATAACTTTCATCATTTTTGCAAACTATTACATTGTTAAAACCTAAAGCTTTCAGATTTTTCTCAGTAAAATTATTTTTATAATCTGCACATAAAACTGGTGTATTTTTATCAAACAAATTTAAGGTTATTTTATCAAAGTGATCTGCATGAGTATGAGTAATATAGATATAGTCAGGTTTTATTGATGCTATTTCTTCTTTAGAAAATTTTGTTTCAGGAAAATTGTATAAGTTTGTATTTGAAGTTTCATTAAATGTTATCCATGGATCACATAAAATGGACAGATTCTTTCCAGTGATAAGTACCATTGAATTTGTAAAATATTTAATTTTCATTTTTATAAAATTGATGTTCCAGTTTTTAAAAATCTACCATCTGAGGCTCTATCTAATCTTTGAAAATTTATTCCATTTTTTAATTTTCTATTTTCCACAATCTTACCCTTAACTAATTTAAAACTTTTACCCAAGCAACTTTTTAAGATATGCTTATTGTCGCTTTGAATTAAATATCTGAGAGAAACTCTTGGAGTTTTATTAAAATTAAGAGCAGTTCCATGTAAATTAAGCCCATGAAAACAAAATATTTTACCTGCTTTTCCATATACATCAATTTGTTTGCATTTCATGTGGTCTTTAGCAAGATTGCTATAAAACCATTCATTTTTTTTACTTCCTGGTCTAATATAATGAGGATAATGGGATGCACCGAATTTATAAGATCCACTAAGGATCTTTAATGGTGAGTCCTTTTCTTTAACATCGTCTAAATATATATAAAAAGTAATAAACTTCTTTCCTCTAGTCATATCCTGATGAAAATCAATATTTTGAAAATATTGAACATCTTGATATTTTCTCTTAATATAAGGATTAACATTAGGTCTTCCAATATCTTTTGTTATCTTTGAGGCCCATAATGGATGAATAGATTTAGGTACCGATCTGATTATTGACTTTTTTTTTATAGAGTAATTTTTTCCCACAATAGACTCTACTGCTCTTATAAAATTTGGTGATTTTTCAATAAAATCAAGATCAAGATTCAAATTATATATGGCGTTATGATCGGCTGTACCAGGCGAATAGTTTTTAAATTTTCCTTTTTTTAAAAATTCTTTTTTTGACTTATAAAATATATTTTTACTACATGGACGATTTTTATTTATTAGTTTTTTTAATTCAAAACACTTTTTTTTATTTAGCACACTTCCAAAATCATAAAAGCCTTCCTCAAGAAATTTTGATTGTATTTTTTTTTTATCTAACATAATTAATCGATCTTCCACATTTTTTACTATAAGAATTCCCAGTTTTATCTAATCTGTAATCTTTTAGATAAAAAGATTTAGTAAATATTTTCTTATTAGAATTAGTAAAAAGCGAATCCTTATTTAATTTATTTGGTGAAAATACATATCTTAACGCTAATCTTGTTTTTTTTGAATCATCATTAATAAATGAACCATGAAGAGTATAGCCATTAAAAAAAATAGACGTACCACTTGGTCCTAAAATTGAGACTTGTTTAGTTAAAATATGATTTCCTTTAAGGTCTGAATAATAAATATATTTTTTATCAGAACTAATTCTGCAGTAATGTGGGTAGTGGGTTGCGCCAAGGATATGAGTTTTATCTAGCATTCTTATTGGGCCATCGTTTTCGTTTAAAACTGGATCTAAATAAATTAAAACAGTAGTAGCATTTCTTAATTTACCACCATTGTCTTGATGGAAATCCAAACCATTTAAATAAGATATATCTCTATACTTATTTTTTATGTACATATTTAATTGAGGCATACCAATGTCTCTGACTTCTTCACTTAGCCATTTTGGCATAATTTTTCTAGGTAAAACTTTTATTAACCATTTTGACTCAACAGTAAATTCTGAACCAAAAAAAGTTTTTAAAATGTTATTAAATTTTTTATTTTTTTCAATACAATCAAGATTGATACTTTTATCTAACAAAATATTATTATCATTTAATCCTGGTGTGATTTTCGAAAATCTTGCATTTCCTTTAAAAGTTTTAAAATTTTTATAAAAGATGTCTTTCACATTGGGGGTTAATATTTTTAATTTTTTTTGGAGACTTGCAATCTCTTTGACATCAAAAATTCTTGGTAATGAAAGATAACCCTTTTCTATAAATTTATTTTTTTCTTTGATTTTAAGCATTTACTTTAATTTAAACATTAATATCCACATAAATTGATTTTATCAATTTATGTCTTGTCTTTTTAAATAATTTTTTATTATAGACTCTGGTTCAAGTTGAAAAATTTTTTCTAAACTAAAAAACACAAAATCTATTTGTTTTTTTTGTACAATTAATGATGGTGATATAACCAAAGAATTTAATGAATGAAATGCAAATATATTAAATTTTAGATACAGTGTATCTATTAATGCAATTTCAAATAGTCTTTTTCTCAAGAGAAATAAATTTTTATATTTTTTTTTGAAATTCTTTTTGATTGAAAGTTCATAAGATTTTTTGCTTAAATCGAAATAAATTTTTTGGATTCCACCAGCTCCTCTAAGTTTCATGTTAAATGATGGATGGTCTTCATTCAATTTGTTAAATCTTTTATTTATATGTTTTTCAATCATTTTAGCTTTTTGATTAAATTTTTCTTTTTTTAATATTTTTATTGCTTCTATTGCTGTAACACACTCTTCCCCAAAACCATTAAATGTTGTTGAATGCAAAGTTGCATCACTTATGCTTCCATAAACCTTATTGAAGATTTTTTTTCTCATTACGCATGCTGCTATAGATGCTTTACCACCACCTAAAGATTTAGAGGTTGTTAAAATATCTGGATAAATATTCTTATATCTTTGAAAATAAAAAGTTGTTCCTGTTTTGCACCAACCTGTGTAAATTTCATCATAGATTAAAATTATTTTATTTCTTTTACAAAAACTGACAATTTTTTTTAAAAATTTTTCGTTTACAGCTGTTGTAGTACTTGCGCTATATGGTTCTATGATTAACGCAAATACATCACAGTTTTTTTTATATTTTTTTTCTATTTTTTTCAAACCTAAAAAATCATTAACTTTAAATTCCATTTTATGTAACACATTTGGAAATTGATAATTTTTTAAAGGTGATGAAATTGATCCAGTTGCAACTAGTTTTCCATGAAATGAATTACTTGAGTGCAATATTGTTTTTCTTTTACCAGAATGAAATCTATAAGAAGCTTTGATGGCAGCCTCGTTTGCTTCTGCACCTGAATTACAAAAATAAGAAAAGTTTAATTGATTATCAAAAAAACTTGCTATCATCTTTGCAAGTAATGCCACATATTTTGAAAGTATATTTTTATGAACTTCCAAATTTAAGTTTAAATTATATTTTTTTCTAGCCCGCATAATATCCGGATGGTTATGACCATGATTTAAAACTCCTATACCACCAGTAATATCAAAAATTTTTTTATTTTTTGTATAGATAAAAACACCTTTAGATTTTAAAAAAATATCTTTATTAAATGAAAATAACTCTACTTGGTCAACAAAGCCAGGATTAACATATTTTTTATAATAATTTTTGATAGTTTTAATATTCATAATATCTTCATTATCACTTATTGTTATCTATTCAGAAAAATATATTGGTTTAAATTAAAATATTATTTACGTGAATAATTATAAGATGATATTTAAATAAATTAACATAAAACTATATTTAATCAAAAATTAAATTTAATATTAAACAAATGAAAATAAGTGAAATTCATAATTGTAAAATTATTCTAGCTGACGATCTAGAAATTCTAGAAAAAAATAATGTTGTGACAGATGATGCTGCAATAATTACATTTATTGGAGAGGAAAATCACCAAAAAAAAATTTATAATTTTTATAACCTTTTAGATCATGAATTACACTCCAAATTCAGCATTTCTTCAAAAAGTATTTCAGAAGAATTTCATGAATCTTTACCTATTGGTTTGGCTCTAAAAAAAATATTACAAGAATTTTTTATGGTCAGATAGGATTATATCCATACTTTGATCTAATTAAAAAACTTATAAATAATAGAAATAAATTAAATATTTACACTGATAATGAAAAAATATTCAATATTTTCAAAATTATTGAAAAGTTTGAAAATTTAAATATCTTTTATAAAAAAAGATTATAAATCATTCTCCATATTTTAAATTTTCTAAACTTGATTTGTTAAGAATGTATTCATTAAGTGAAATAATTTTTCATATAAAAAAAAAAATATCTCCTACATTCAAAAATTTTATAAATCTAAAAAGTAACGTATTTGTTCATTTATCAACTGAAACAAATTTTCTATCAATTGATAAATTTCTAAACAGTAAATGGCAGAGCAAAATGTTAGAAGTTAATTTAACAAATGTAAATAAATTAAATTCTAAAGATTTTCAAGAATTTGATAAAATATTTGAAGCCACCCAATTAATAGTTAAATCTCACTTTGATAATAATGAATATTTCAAAGAACAGCTCAATAATGAATTTAAAAATTTTTTTGAAAAATATATTGCATGCTACAACAAAGTTTCTAAAATTTTTGCAAATCTTGATTCTAAATTTTATTTTTTAACAAAAATAATAAGAGGACCATTAGCAACTTCTTTGTATGATTATGGAAAAAATAATAATAAAAGATTTTTTTGGATTTCACACCAACATGGCCATGGTATAGAAATAGCTGATATTCATAAAAAAACTCAAATTACTAAAGAAGAAACTTTATCAGACCTATTATTTGTTTACACTTCTATTAGTAAGCAAAAGAGAGAGCACAACAAATTTATTAACAAAAATATAAAAATTTTTAACATTGGATACCATAATAATAATTATAAATTTAATAGAATTCCAAAATACGATATAATTTATATTTCAAATTTAAATCAAGAACTTGCAGGGCATGAAATTGAAATGTCTGCATTAAATAATTTTGAAAAAATTAAGTTTGAAGAAAAGCTAATTAAAGAAGTTTTCTCACAACTAGATTATAAAATTTTATTTAAAGAATATCCAGGTTCAAAAAATAGTAATATTAAGAATAATTACATTAAAGACCTAATTACATCACATAAAAATATTACTTATTTTGATGAGTGGTTAAATGCTGAAAATATTTATGATAAAACTTCTGTTATAATAACTAGCTTACCAACTAGTGGTTTGGCAGGAGCTATTAAGAGTAAAAAACCTTTAATATTTATTGATATCAAAAAAATTATGCCTTTGAGAAAAAATTTAATTGAAATATTTAAAAAGAATTTCTTTTATTTAAACTTTGATGAAAATATTTTTATAAGGTTAAAAGAGCTTTTATCTAAAAGTTTAGTAGAAATTGAATCCATATGGGAAAGTAAAAAAAAATTAGATGAATCAAATTTTGAACATTATTATATTAATAATCTATCAAAAAATAAGGTTTTGACGAATTTAAAAAAAGAACTTAATAAATTTGTTGTATAATCTTTTACATAAAACCTTATAAAGAAAAAAATTTAGTTAATAAACTTATGAAACAAAGTAGACATTCTAATTATCAAAATTTTGTAGAATCAAGGACTGTTAAAAATAAAAATTACATTAATCTTGATGAAATTAGATTTGATTGGATAAAAAAGATTATTAAATCGAGTAATAAAATTAAATCAATTACAGATATTGGGTCAAACCTTGGATATATTTGTTTAAAATTTAATGAATGTTTTGGAACACAATCAGTGGGGTATGAATATGAAAAGCCAACATTTCTTAAAGCTAATAAAATAAAAAGTAATAAAAAAAATATTAAATATATTAATAAAGGTTTAAATATTAACAATTTATCTAACATAGAAAAAACTGATCTATTAGTTCATCTTAACGTACTTCATCATGCAGGTCACATGTATGATAAAAAATTAATCAGGTCAAAAAAAGATTGGATAAAATATTCTATTAAATATTTAAATTTATTAACTAAAAAATCAAAATATTTATTTTTTCAAACTGGAAATGTTAACTTTAATAAAAATTATTTTGAAAATAATGAAACGTTCAAAATTTTACCTTTAATTTTAAAACAGGCTGGATGGAAAGTGATAAAAGTAGGTAATATCGACTTCTCAAAAAAAAAAATTTCATATAAAACTTTTAACCTTCGTGATGTTGAGAAGATACCTAATGTTGAATGTAAGAGAGACAAAAAAACAAATAAAGTAATTTATACAAGAGGTAAGAAAACATTATTTAAGTATCAATCGGGTTTTCTTCAAAGACCATTATTTTGGTGTGTCTCGAATAATTACAAATAAAGTGCAAGACAATTACATAATATATCTTGGTGGTTCAATTACTCAATCAACAAACTTTGAATATTTAAAAACTAAAAAATATAAAGTTCTTCTTATTGATCAAAACCCAAATTGTTATTGTAGAAGATATTGTGATTTTTTTTTAAATATATCACAGACAAATATAAAAAAAATTTTGTTAAATTTAAAAAATTTTTTCCATAATAAAAAATTTCAAGTAATTGATTGTTTTGGTGTGGCTCACTATTCTTACCCAGCTGTTAATGAAATAAAGTTAAAATATGTTAAGAATTCTATAGATGACAAATTTTTGATGAATAAATATGTGCAAAAAAAAAAAACCAAAAAAAGCACCCTAACTCCTATCAGTATGCTTTTACCTGATAAAAAAAGACTCATAAATAAAACAAAATACTATTGGCAAAAAATTTATCAGTTTTATAAAAAAAATAATTGCAAGATTTATGCAAAATCAAATGGTACACATCAAGGACAAGGTATAATTGAATTACATACTAAAACCTCAAAGGCTGCATTTTTAAAAGAATATCGTAAACCTATTTTAGATCTTTATAAAAATACAAAGAATGTTTATTTGGAGAAAAAGGTTGAGGGAAAACTTTTGAATCTTGATTTTATAAAAAAAAGTGATGGCCAAGTTATTTTTTTACCATTAATTTATAGAGATAGGGTAATTTTTGATGATGAAAAAAAATACTTATCAGTTTTTCAGTATTTGGATAATTCAAATACAATTAAAAGAAAACATTATGAAGAAATAAGCACAATTATTAAAAAAATTTTCAAAGATATATCTATTTTTGGAACTATTGACATGATTGTTAATGATAATCACGCTCAAATACTTGAATGGAGCCCACATTTTCATAATTCAAAAATATATGATTTTCTAAATAATACAAAGGTACTGGATATCTATATGGGTGAAACAAAAAATGACAGTCAAATAAAGATGTTACAAAAAACTGTTAGAGGTGGGTACATATTTGTCCACGATGAAAATAAAGAAACAAAAAAACTTTTTAATTTTGTTAAAAAAAATTCTACTAAGATTCTTATTGATTACATAGATACAGGTCGAAGGAAAAATTTTCTTAAAAAGCATGCATTTATAATAAAAAAATTTCATATATTATATTTTAAAACCAGCTCAATGAAAAATTTGCTAAATATTTCAAACTATATAGAAATAAACAAAAAATTATTATATTAATAATGAAAAAAAATTTATTAATCAGTTGTGTGGGTGGCTTATTTTTCTTTGATTTTTTAAAATGTTTAAAGAATAAAAAAAATTTTAATTTTAAAATAGTTGGTACAGATAATGACCCTAAGGCATATGGGAAAGTTTTAGTTGATAAATTTTACAATTCTAATCTAGCTAATTCTGAAATAAAATTCTTTAACTATATAAAAAAAATTATTAAAAAAGAAAAAATTGATATTATTATTCCACTTTCAGACAACGAAATACGGTTTTTTTATAAATACAAAAAAAAATTTTTAGGAACATTTCCAAAATTAAAATTTTCTTTTTTCGAAAACGAAAATTTTGATATTTTTCTATCTAAAAGTAATTTTTATAATTTTTGTAAAGATAATGATGTAGAAATTGGAGAATTTTCTATAATAACAAAATTTGATCAATTAAAAGAAAAAATAAATAAAAATAAAAAATATATTATAAAGTCAACTACAGACAGTGGTAGTAAAAATGTATTTTTAATTAATCAAAAAAATAAGAAATTAAGAAAAATTTTAAACGATAGACCATGTTATGAAACTAACCTGGTTGACTTTAAAAAATTTTATAACCCAAAAAAAAAATATATATTATCTGATTATTATGAGGGAAACGGATATGATATTGACTGCTTCTCTATCAAGGGAAATATAAAAGAGATAGTCATAAGACAAAGGTTAATGCTAAATAAATTTATGTATTACTCACCAGGGCACAAAATTTTAAAAAATCTAAAAATAAAAAGATTAATAGAAAAATTTATTAGACTATCAAAATATACTGGTGTAAGTGATTTTGATGTAGTTGAATCAAAAGGTAGATACATTTTAATAGATACAAGTTGTAGATTTAGTGGATCTGTAGGTATGGCACATTTGGGTGGTGTAAATTTTCCTTTAATGTTAATTAAATACATACTTGGACAAAAATTTGATAAAAATAAAATTAAATATGATATTTCTATTAAACCTTTTTTATCATTTCAAATTACAGAAAATGATAAAATTATAGAGAAATACATATCAAAGTTTTATGATCAAGTAAAAATATGAAAAAAGAAAATTTAATTGTATTTGCTGCCCACCCTGATGATGAAGTTTTGGGTTGTGGAGGTACAATGAAAAAATTTTCTAAAAAATATAATATAATTTCAGTTTTTTTTGCCACTGGAATTGCGTCTAGGTCTGATAAAAATTTAAAAAAAAATATTCAAGTTCTTAAAAAAAATTGTAATGATTGTAATAAAATTCTTGGTACCAAAAAAATTATTTATTTAGATTTTGAAGATAATAAAATGGATATATATCCTAGACTTAGCATTATTAAAAAAATTGAAAAAATAATACATGATTTTCAACCATCATTAATTTTTACACACTATCATAAAGATTTAAATATAGATCACGAAATAGTTTCAAAATCTGTTGTAACTGCTTGCAGACCTAATAAAAAAAATAAAAATATAAAAAAAATATTATTTTTTGAAACACTTTCAAGTACTGAATGGTCTGTCGAAAGAGACTTTAAACCAAACTATTTCGTTGATATCACTAAATTTATTTCTTCTAAATTAAAAGCAATGTCTAAATATAAAACTGAATTACAAAAAAACCCTATGCCTAGATCACTTGATAATATTAAAACTCTAGCAAAACTTAGGGGTAGCGAAATAAATAAAAAGTACGCAGAGTCATTTTTTATATATAGGGAAATTGAGTGAGTTTTTCAAAAAAAATAAGAATCAATAAAAATTATATTATTTCTCAAAACAACCCAACTTTTATCATTGCAGAAATAGGTGTTAATCATGAGGGAAACTATCAGAATTGTTTAAAATTAATAAATGAAGCAAATAAAGCTGGTGCTAACGCAATAAAAATCCAACTTGCAAAAGCAGAAAATAATTACAAAACTAATTCTAAAAGTTTCAAAATATATAAAAAGTCAGAATTAAATAAAAAAGAAATTTTAAGACTATATGCGCATGCAAAGAAAAAAAAGATTATGCTATTCGCAACTTGTGATGAATATTACTTTCAATTTATTAAAAAATTGAATCCAAGACTTTTTAAAATATCCTCTAGTCAAGCGCAGGACTTGAACATGATAAATAAAATAAATTTAACACAAAGACCAATGCTGATTTCCACAGGAATGAATACATCAACCGATATTGTTGAATTAATAAAATTTTTAAATAAACTAAAAAATAAAAAAATCGTTTTAATGCATTGTGTTTCGAAATATCCTTTAAGAATAAAAGATATCAATTTAGACATGATAGATTTTTATAAAAAAAAATTCGATGGAATAATTGGATATTCTGACCACACATCTGGTATAAATGCTTGTGTATATGCTGTTTTAAAGGGAGCAAGAGTTATAGAAAAACACTTTACATTAGATAGTAAAAAAAGTGGTTATGATCACAAAATATCATTGGATTTTAATAATTTTAAACAAATGGTCACGGAAATAAGAGAGGCTGAATCAGCTAGCGGCACTATTAGAAAACATGATATAAATAAATCAAAAAAAGAAATAACCTCTTTTAAAAGGACTCATTTTATAAATAAAAACTTAAAAAAGGGTCAAAAGTTAAAAATCGATGATATTTACACTAAAAGAATTGGTAAAGATTGCTCTATAATAAATTTATTAAAATTAATTGGAAAAAAAACCATAAAAGATTTAAACACATATTCTAAAATTAAAAAAAAAGATTTTATTTAAAATAATTAATATATGCAAAATACTATTTTGGTATCAGATTCAATCAAAAAAAATATACAAGAATTTATGTATAGCAGTTTTGATTTAAAAAAATTAGTTTCAAAAAAAGTTAAAGAAATGATAATTAAAAATTTTAATGAAGGTAAAAAAATTTTAAATGAAAATATCAATATAATTATATTAATCACATATAATATGGGGAACTATCCATTTATAACTCAAGAAGATTTACTAAAAGATATTAAAGATAAACTTGATAAAGTTATCACAGTCGATGATCTTAAAAAATTTAACAAGATTATTAGAGAAAATAATTTTATTCAGGAAGTTATTGTGAATTATGGACTTGGAAAAAAATATTGGAAAAATACAATAATTCCAATTTCTAACTCAGGATCAATTAAAAATACTTTGGAAAAGAAATTCAACTATCCATTTAGAGTAGGACTCTATCCTGGTTTGTCATGCATGTTTGAATGTGTATTTTGTGGCAGAAATTATAAAGCAAAATATGAAAGAACAGCACTGGATATAGGAATAGAAAAATATCTTAAATTAATCAATGATGCTCCAAGAGATGATAAATATCGATTCTATATTTCTGGTGGTTTAGAGCCATTAACAAATCCAAGATTAGGTGAATTAATTTTACAACTTAAAAAAAATGGCTTTCAGGTACCAATGTATACTAATGCGTTCATGCTTTCTGAAAAATATTTAAATAAAGAAACTGGATTAGGCCAATTAAATAGTATTAGAGTTTCTATTTATGGAATGAATGAAAAACAATATTTTGAAACAACAAAAAAGCCAAATGCCTTCAAGATAGTAACTCAAAATATAATCAATTTAATAAAATACAAAGAAGAAAAAAACTTAAATTTTGATATTGGGATGAATTATGTAATTTTAGAAAATTCAAGTGAAGACCTAATAAAAATTTTAGAATACATCAAATATATTAATAATGAAGTTGGTAATAAGAAAAATAACATTCAATTTTTAACATTAAGAGAAGATTTTAGATGCACTCAATCTTTAAGAATGAATGATAATGAGAGATCAAAATTAAAAAAAATATTTGATAAATTTGATAGAATGCTAGAAAAAGAAAAGTTATTAAAAAACTTATTTGTAGACTTTGGATACAGTCTAGAACCAATAAAAAATGGTTATGCTGACGACAAATTCGAAAGTATATTTGCAACTAAAAAAATGCTACTTGCTGAGGGCACACCAAACATTTCTGTTGCTGTTGACCTTTATGGAGATGTGTACGGATACAGAGAAGCTGCATTTTTGGACAGACCGGGTTCAAAAAGGTATATTTTAGGAAGAATTGATAAAGAAGATAGCTTTGAAGAAATTATTAGAGATGCATTATTAAAGAAAAGAACTTTCTCTGTAAAAGAGAGTGACCTAGATTATCTGGATGCTTGGGATCACATAGTTTTAAGGACATTAAATCAAGCAAAACAAGATGAAAGTTTTGGGATACCATTTGAAAATGGGCCAGTAATTGGCAGAACTTATAATAGGAATACAAAATTAGAGGATTACAGGACTCATTTTTCTAATCCTAAAGCCTAGTATGAAAAAAAAAACTCTAGTTATTGGAGCAAATTCTACTTTAGCAAAAAGATTAATTAAGTTAATTGAAAATGAGAATGAAGTTTATAAAAGTTTTTCAAATAAAAAAAAGTTAGAGAAGAAAGATTTTAATCTTAACTTAAATGATGAAAAATCAATACTTAATTTTTCTGAAAGTATAAAAAAAACTAAATTTAGATATATAATACTGTGTCCTGGCATAATATTTGGTAAATCAATAGATAAATATAACTATAAAGAAATAGACCAAGTAAATAATATTAACTACGTTGGGATTACAAAACTCCTTAATATAATTATAAGAAAGAATTTAGATAAAAAATGTGTAATGATTTTTATTTCATCTATTTCTGGAAGAAGAGGAAGTTATGACCATTATTATGCTGGAGCAAAAGCTGGATTAATTAGTTTTGCAAAATCACTTAGTAAATATCATGGTGATAAAATGAGAATTAATATAATTGCACCTTCATTAATAAATAAAACTAAAATGTACTATCAAAATTCTAAAAAGAACATTGGTAAAATTAAGAAAGAAGCTCCTAATAAGCATATACTATCTTCGGATGAACTTGCCAAAATTATAAAAGATATGATGCAGAGTCACTGGGATCACACCAATGGATCAATCATTGACGTTAATGGCGGAGTTTATTAAATTTGAGAAAAAAATTAAATTTAATTTTTTTTATAGATTTTAATGAGAATTCTGGCCTGGGCCATTTAAATAGATGTTTACATCTTTTAAAATATTATAAATCAAATTATATTACATTTGTAACTGAAAAAAAAGTTAGAATAAAAGGTATTAAAAATATTAATGATAAATTCTCAAATGTAATAAATCGAAAAAAAATGTATGATTTAGCTATAATTGATAGCTACAATGTATCAGCTAATCTTGAGAAAAAGATAAAAAAAATAAGTAAAAAGACGCTAACAATCGATGATTTGAATAACAGAAAATATAATTGTGATTATTTAATTAATTATAATCCAAATATTTCTCAAAATCACTATGTTGAGAATTTAAATAAAAAAACAATTCCACTTTTGGGTAAACAATATAATTTTATAATAAATAGGGAAAATAAAAAAAAAATAAAATTATTAAAGTCAAAATTTAACATTTTAATTTATTTTGGTTCAAAAAATAGAACCAATTTAATTAAAACAAAAGTACTAAAATATATTTCTAAAAAGAATACTTCAATTAATAAAATTACAATATTATCAAAGTACAAATTTAAATATAATGACTTAAAAATTTCATTTCTAAATACATCTAAAAAAGAATTAGTTTTAAAAAAAATAAAAGAATCTGATATTTGTTTTTTATCAACTGGAGTAATTGTATATGAAGCTTTAAGTTATAATAAACTAATATTTGGAAAATATATTTCTAATAATCAAAAAGATAACTATAAATTTTTAACTAAAGAAAACGAGATCCTTTCTTTGAATAAAATTAAAGATTATAATTTTTCTAAAAAAACGATTAATAATTTAAAAAGAAATTTTTTTAATTACAATTTATACAAAAATTCAATATTTAAGCTACTAGTGGATCCGATTGTAGACAAAACAGGTAGTAAAATTCATATTGAGTATTATAGAAATTATTATCTTCGTGATATTTATGAACTACAGAATAAAGATTTTAGAAAAAATTATATCAATTCAACAACATTTTCTTATAAAGCACACACTAATTATTTTAAAAAAATGGATAAAAACGTAAAACTTAATACATTTGTAATTAAAAATGAGAATAACTTTGTTGGCTATATAAAAACATATGACAGAACTATTAATACTGAAGTTTCAATAGCCATTAAAAAAGAACATCAAAACAAAGGGATTGCTACAAAACTTTTAAAATACCTTGTAACAAATAATTTTTTTTTAAAAAGACCTACAGCAAAAATAAATAAAAATAATATAGGCTCAATTAATGCTTTTGAAAAAGCTGGCTTTAAAAACCTTGTATACTTTAAATGAAAATTTGTTTTATAATTGATAAAAATTTAAACCCAAATTCTTATGCATTTATTTTTCCAATTTTAATAAATAAAAAAAATTTTTCATCTTTTGATATTGATATAATTAGTAAAGATCCTGAAAAAATATATGATTTAATTTTTGTTGATAGTAAATATTATATAACTCAATTTAAAAATAATGATTTTAATTTTATTAGTAATAATTTAATACAAATAAAAAACAAATGTAAAAAATTAATTTACTGTGATAATGAAGCCTCAATATTCATTAATAAAAATCTATTTAAATATGTTGACACATACTTAAAAGGAAGACTTCCAGCAGATATTAATACTTATAAAAAAGAACTTTATGGTCAAAGACAATTTACAGATTTTTACCATAAGAAATATAACATTAGAGATAATACTGAAAACTACTCAAGTATTATTGAAGATGATCAGCTCAAAAAAATTATTTTAGGATGGAATAATGGGATCTGTGATTATTCATATTTTTCTATAGTGAAAAAATTAATTTTCAAACTCTCTGGTAAAATTTTTTTAAATACAAAGTTTCAAATACTAAATAAAAAAAAGCTGATTAGTGCTAGAATTAAACAAAAATATAATAGAAACACAATTAATTATCACAGAAGCATATATGAAAAGTTACTATCTAATTATTGTAATATTGAAAGAATTTCTAGAAATCAATACTTTAAAGAATTAAAAAATTCTAAATTTAGTTTTTCACCTTTTGGATGGGGTGAAATTTGTTATAGAGATTTTGAGTCATTTTTGTATAAGTGCATTTTAATTAAACCTAATATGAGTCATATTAAAACTTGGCCTGATTTTTATATTGAAAACAAAACATATATATCTACTCCGTGGGATTTAAATGACAGAAATTTAATTGATAAAATATTTGAAAATGAAAAAGAATTTAAAAAAATAGGTGAATTTGGACACGAAAATTATATTAAATATCTTAATAATGATGATAATTCTATTTTTACAAAATACTTTGAAAACCTTATTAAAAATATAATAAAATAATTATGAAATTTTTTGACCTAAGTGAACAATATCAAATAATCTCCAAGAACCTTGATAAAGAATTAAAAAAAAACTTTTTAGCTGGTGATTTTATACAAGGTAATAATGTTAAAATTTTAGAAAAAAAATTATTAGATTTTACTAAATCTAGTTTTTGTTTAACTTGTGCTAATGGAACAGATGCAATCAAATTGGCACTGAAAAGTTTAAATATAAAAAAAAACTCTTATATAATTGTTCCTAGCTATACATGGATATCGACTGCTTCAAGTGTTGTTGAGTGTGGTTTTAAACCTCTATTCTGTGATGTTAATATTGATACCTTTTTAATTGATAAAAAAAATATTGAAGAGACAATTAAGTTTGCAAAAAAAAATAAACTTAAAGTTGGTGCTATAATTTCAGTAGATTTATTTGGAAATCCTGTTGATTACAAAGAAATACAAAAAATTTGTAAAAAAGAAAATATTTATTTTATTAGTGATGCTGCTCAAAGTTTTGGCGCTAAAAATGAAAAGGTGTATATTGGTACGAATTATTGTGATATTTTGACAACAAGTTTTTTTCCTACCAAAACTTTAGGTTGCTATGGTGATGGAGGAGCTTTATTTTTTAATAATAAAGAAGTTTTTAATAAAGGAAAAACTTTTGCTAAAAATGGTCAAAATCCAAATGGTTTAATTAGTGGTGGATTCAATTCTAGGCTAGACACCCTTCAGGCTACTATTTTATTAGAAAAAATAAAGTATTTGAAAAAAGAAAATATTCAAAAAAAAAATATTTATGATTATTATAATAAAAACTTAAATAAAAAAATTTTAGATTTACAAGTAATTAATCCTAAAAATCTTTCAGGCTATTCAGTTATGACTATAAAATTAAAAAAAGGATTTAATCGAAATTTATTAATAGAATATTTAAGGGAAAAAAATATACCATCCAAGGTTTATTATTCTCCTCCTCTTCACAAATCCATGTATTATAAACAATTTCCACATATGAAGATGCAAAATACTGAGTATCTATCATTTAATAACTTAAGTTTACCGATATATCCTTATATGAAACTAAAAAAGGTAAAAACTATATGCGATGTTATAAATAGTTTTAAAAATTAATGAAGGTATTTTTTTTACTCAACTATTACACATCATTTAAAAATATTATTCAAGAAAGGAAATTAATAGAAACTGGCAATATATCTCTAATTAGAGTTATTAAAAAAATTTCAAACTCAAATAATACTACAGTAATTCTTTTAGATAAAAACTTGGAAGAAAAAAAAAATAGAATATGTCATTATTTAATAGATAAAATTGATTTTTATACAGTACCTTTTAATTTTTCCTTAAAGCAAAATAATTATTTTAACTTAATATTTTCTTTTTTTTTCTTAATAAAAAAAATCTTTTTATCAAAGAGAGGTACTGTCTATATAGATAGGGGTAATATAAGTTTGGCATTTTTAATCAAATTACTTTCACCACATAAGATTATTTTAAGAATACTTGGTATAACTAAACAAATTGAAAAAACTACACAAAATAAAACAATTTTAAGTTTTTTTAATCGAATATTTTGGAAAAAGAAATATGATTTAGTAATTCACAGTAATGATGGGAGTAACTTTAAATTATTCAATGATATTTATTTAAATTCAAAAAATAAAAAACTTGTACTTAATCAAGCAATTAAAAAGCTACATCATGTTAAAAATTATAATAATGATAAATTTAAAATTCTTCTCAGTGATAATTATAGCAGTGAATATAAAAATTTAGATGAAATTCTTATTTCATTAAAAAATTTGGAACCAAATTTGAAAAATAAAATAATTCTTTATATAGTATATTCAAAGAACTCTGAGAAAATTAAAATCAAAAAAAAAATATTAAATTTTAAAAATATTATTTTTATTAAAAGAATTAAATATGTAACACTACTAAAATTAAAAATTGAATGTGATGCAATAATAACATTTAATTCAATGGGATATTTATCAAATAACATTGTGGAAAGTATTTTTTATAATAATTGGATTATAACTCCACATTATCCAAATATAAAAAAAAATATCCCCAAAAAATTTATACAAAATTTTATTTTTATTAATAGAGAAAATTTAAAAATTTCATTAAATAACAAGTTACGAAAATTAATATTTCAAAATCGAGTCATTAAGCTTGGGTTTAAAAATATCTACACAAACGAAGAAAAGGTTTCAAAAGAGCTAGACTTGCTCAAGGATATGAAACTTATTCATTAAGGATTTTTTATATAGTTGTTTAAATCCTAATTGAAAATTATAATTAAAATGCTCACTTAATTTATATTTTTCTATATTGCTAGAATTAATTCTTCTAAATTTTTTTTTCATATTATCTGAAAAAGAGAAGCCTGTCTTAACAATATCTAATTTAAAATATTTATCTAAAATCATCTTACTTATTGTTTTGGGTCCTTTTAAAAATAATAATTTAGGGTTAATTTTTTCTACATAATTAAATATTTCAGTATTGAGAAACGGACAACGTATTTCAACACTATTTCTCATTGACGCAATATCTTGATTGAAATTTATGTTATCTGGCATAGTAAAATTTAGATCAAAATCTCTCATATTCTCAAATAAATTGTTATTTGAAAAATAATTTTCAGTCAGTAAATTTAAATCTTGGTTTTTTTTAACAAAACTATAATTATTTTGATTCTTTAAATAACTTATAATTTCTAATGAATTATTGTTTATCAAATTAAAAATATTTTCACTTGGCAAAAATTTAAATATATTTTTAAAAAATTTATTTTTTAAATATTTGGTCTTATTTTGTAATTGATAAGCATTATAGTATTTAGTGTATCCATAAAATAACTCATCTCCTCCAGTTCCTGACAATGCTACTCTTATATTGTCTTGATAAATATTTTTACATATTGAGTCTACAAGACCTATAGAAAAATTGTCAGTAAGTTGATGGTGATATTTTATTATATTGTTAATATCCAAATTATTTTCATCAAATTGAACAAATTTAATATATTTTGTATCTATATTTAATTTTTTAAAATTATTTATTATTTGTGTTTTTTCACTAAAACCATCTTGTTCTAAATGATAACACTGGAAATCTAACTTCAGTTCATTTTTAATTACAGCTAATAGTAAGGTTGAGTCATACCCGCCTGATTGTAATATTGATATTTTTTGATCACTAATTAATCTCTTTCTTATACTTTTTATTAACAAATCCATAATTTCATCTAAGTTTTGATTTGTTAATTCGTTTATCTCTTTTTCTTTATTTATAACTGATTTTTTTTTAAGATATTTTTTATTAGATAAAATTTTACCATTTAATATTTCAACTACTGAACCATGTGAAATTTTTTTTATTTCCTTTGATATAGATTCTTCATTAATTTGAATTCCTAAAAAATCAAAGAAAGGTGTTTCTTTTAATTCTAATGATGGGTTCAATAGATCAAAAAAAATATTTGGTTCAGATGAAAAATAAATTTTAGATTTTTCTTCATATATAAATAACGGTTTTTCACCAAAATGATCTGTGGCCAAGTATAATTTTTTATCATCCCATATAGCAATTGAAAACATTCCATCTAAGTATTTCAAACAATCTTTTCCAAATTTTTTCCACATTTTAAGCAAAACCTCTGTATCACCTGTAGTTATAAAGCTTTCCCCATGTAAATATTTTTCTTTAAGTTCTTTGAAATTATAAATTTCACCATTAAAACATATGGTATGATTACCATCTGATCTTGGTTGATAATTTTTGTCTGATAAATCAATTATTGAAAGCCTGGTATGAGCTAGGGACAAGTTCTCATTTACCTTTACAATATTAAATTGATCGGGACCCCTATGATTAAGGTATTCCTTTGATCGCTTTAAGACCTCTTGATCATGACTAGATAATTTTTTTTTTGAAAATATTCCAAATATACCACACATAATTTTTAAATTAATATATTAATTATGGTATAAACATAGAAAAAAAATAATGCTTAAAAAATCATTTACAGTTTTAGTTGGAGCGGGATATTGGGGCTCAAAGATATTAGAGAAATTAGTTTTTTTAGATTTAAATATTATTGTTTTAGAATCAAATAGTAAAACCCTGTCAATTTATAAAAAAAAATATAATGATAAAAAATGTATTTTTATTAAAAATTTTCATGATTTAAAAAAACTTGATTATGAAAATGTGATAATTGCTAGTCCCGCACAACTACACTTTCAACAAATAAATTATTTTTTAAAACTAAGTAAAAATATATTTGTTGAAAAACCACTTTGTATTAATTTCGAACAAATTAAATTATTAAAAAAGAAATTACATAACTATAAAAAAACTTTTATGGTTGGTCATATAATGCACCATCACAATAGTTTTAAAAAAATAGTAGAATTAAAGAAAAAGAATTTCTTTGGAAAAATTCTTTATTTATACTCTAGTAGATTAAGTTTTGGTAAGTTAAGAAAATTTGAAAATATTTTATCTAGTTTTGCTCCTCATGATCTTTCTATGATGATTGCTCTCATGAAGAAGGCTCCAATAGTAAAAAACTGTACTGGTTCTAAGATGTTAAATAATAAGGTTTATGATAATTCTATTATAAACCTTAAATTTTCAAAAAAAGTCAATGCTCACATATTTGTTAATTGGCTAAGTCCATTTAAAGAACAAAAATTTGTTGTTATAGGTGAAAAAAATATGCTTGTATTTGATGATACCGCTGCATGGGATAAGAAGATAATGATTATCAACAAACCTTTAATAGTTCAAAATAATTCCTATGTTCTTAATAATAAAAAAATTTCTTTTCTAAAAACAAAAAAAAATGACGCTCTTTTAGATGAAATAAAATATTTTTGTAAATGTGCTAAAAATAAATCAAAACCTATCTCTGGTATTGATGAAAGTTTTCATATCTATGGATTATTAGACAAATCAATTAAAATTTTAAAAAAATGAATAAAGATAAAAAATTTATTCACAAATCATCTTTCGTCCACAAGAAAACTAAAATAGGAAAAAATGTTAAAATATGGAGATTTTCAAGTATCCATGAAAATTGTACTATTGGTGATAATACAACTATTGGTCAAAATGTATCAATTGGACCAAATGTTACAATTGGAAAAAATTGTAAAATTCAAAATAATATAAGCATCTATGATGGTGTGGAGATTGAAGATGATGTTTTTTGTGGTCCTAGCGCGGTATTTACAAATGTAAGGTTTCCAAGAAGTTACATAGACCAAAAAAATAAATTTCAAAAAACTATATTAAAAAAAGGTTGTACAATTGGTGCAAATGCAACAGTAGTTTGTGGTATAACAATTGGAGAAAAGGGTTTTGTTGGTGCTGGGTCGGTTGTTACTAAAGATGTTAAAAAAAATTCAGTAGTCGTGGGTAATCCTGCTAAGATTTTAAAAAAAATTATAAAATTTTAAAATCCCATTTTTTAATATTAATGTTACTAAATGCATAAAAATTATTGTTTCTGAATCCGTATATTAATGGGCTAACATTTTTTGAATATTCAGAAAAATACATTTTTCTTCGAAATATGGGCATGTAAAGTGAATAAGCTGAAGTAAAATGTAACATCAACAATTTTCTTGATTTTTTAGATTTCCTGCTTCCATAATGATAACATCTGCATGTATCTATAAATGCAATTTGATTTTTCTTTAAAGTTATTGAATTAGAAAAATAACTTTCTCCCATGTTGTCTTCCATTATTTCATCATCAAGCTTAACATTTCTTTTATTAACAATTTTTTTTTTTATTAATTTTTTATAAACTTTTTCAGATTTATTTGCTGAAATCACATTTAAGGGTCCATTATCTTCAGTTATTTCATCTATTGGTATCATCACTTTAAGTTGTTTGATATCTTCAGAGTCCATATGCCAAGACTGGCTTCTTCCTTTTTCGTTATTCTTGTTTGGTGAATACCAAAAAGAAGCTCCATGTAAAACAGGTAGCGAACCTATATAATTACTAACAATTGGAAGTAAGCCATCAATTATACTTTTTAAGTTTGAATCAATCTGAATTGATTTCATTAATAAAAATTCTTTTTTTCTATCAACATCTTGATCCTCAATCCAATTTGTATTGTTAAATTTTTCTTTTAAATAACTTAATGCTTTTAATTGATCATTGTTAAAGATTAAATTTTCATCTATCACTTTAAAACCAATATTATTTTCAATCTTTTTATCTTCTTGAATAACAGGAATTTTTTTTCTTATGCTGTGTTCTTTAAAATGGATTAAACGCATAATAGAATTAAATAATCTAGAGCTAAAGATTGTATCAGGGACAAATGTTTTTCCAAAACGACAATACAAAAATAAATATTTTATTTTTCTTAAGATATTATTTTCCATTATTTAAATATATAAAATTATATTTTATTTACTACATTAATAATTTCAACTAAAGTTCAATTACAACATCTGAGATTTCTTTAAAGAAACTATCATGTGTAAAATTTAAAATAGTCAAATCTGGATAAAGTTCTTTAATATTTTTCAATATTTCAATTTTATTTTTATTTTCAAGCGAACCTAGACCTTCATCAAAAATAATTAACTTTGGATTTTTTAATAGCTCTCTAATAATCAATAATCTCTGCTTTTGACCACCAGAAATATTGGCACCACCATCAATTATTTCTTTATTTAAATCTATATTTCCTTTTTCAAAAATTTCCTCTAGATTAAATCTTTTGATTAGTTCGATTATCTTTTTATCTAAATTATTATCTTGACTCATGGTTAGATTGAAACGTATGGATGTATTAAATAAGTATGTATCTTGAGTAACATAACCAATATGTCTTCTTAAATAAATAGGATTAAGATCCATTAAATTTGTTTTATCTAAATATATCTTCCCTTTTATGTTCTTGGTGTCATAAAGTTTAATAAACATGTCAGCCAGTGTAGTTTTGCCCTTTCCAGATTTTCCATAAATACTAATAATCTTTTTAGCTTCTAAAATAATATTTAAATTATCAAAAACCTTAGTTTCACCGTATTTAAAACTTAAATCTTTAATTGTAATATTTGAATTTAGAGTAAAGGTTTTTAAACCTTTAAAATCTTCTTTATTATTATTAAATTTATTTATTAAATGGTTAATTTTCTCTAACGGAGTTCTAAAAAGATTCAATCCAGCCAAATTAGAAGTCACTATACTTAGCTTTCCAAAAATTCTATTATACAAGACAATCACAACAACAATATCTGTTAAATAATCTTTATTTACTTCTACATTAAAAGAAAAAACTAAAAATATTATTATAAATATAATAATTGGCTCATACAAGGTGGTTATTGACTTATAAAGAACAATTAACAATTCAGAATTAATTATTTTACTTATTGAACTAAAAATCCTCTGTTTAAATATATAATTTTTATTAATAATCTTAAAATTTTTAATGTTGTGTAGTAAAAGCTGAATATTTTCTAAGATCAAATTTCTATTTTCTGTTTGGAGTCTGCCCTGAGTTTCAAAATATTTGTTTAATATAAAAATTGTCAATGATAGTAGAATTCCAACTGTAAGAAAAAAAATTGATATTTTGTAACTGATAAATAAGCTGCCAGTAAAAAGTACCATAATCCCAAAAAAATTAAGTAATATTGAATTTGCTGTATTTGCCCCCCTTCTCAACCTTTCCAATTCTGGAAATAAGTAATTTCCAATATGACTAGTCTTTCCTTCAATTAATTTTTCATATTTTGTTAAAATTATTCCTTTAAATAATTCATGTTGAATTTTTTTTAAAGAATTTAGAGAAATCTTACTTTGAATATAAATTGATAAAATTAAAAAAATAGATTTTATAAGAACACATGTTCCTAAAAAAATTAATGTACTAATTAAAGTAATTTTTTCAAAAAAAAAAGAAAATATGCTCTCGAGTATCTTTATATCAAACTGAAATTGATCACCACCAATTGAAGATAATATTGGAGCTACAGAAAAAATAGATAAGGTCTCAAATAAAAAGGTTAATATTATTAGTCCACAAATAATAACAAAGTTCAGTTTTGAGTGGTTAGTTGTAATTTTTAAAAAGCTATAAAGTAGTTTAAAAGTATTGGTCATATAGATAAAATACTTGAGAATTAAATAAAGTTAAACTTCAATTTAGCTTTAATATTTATTTTGTTATTTTTTGTCATTTATACTTAAAAGTTTTGAATGGTTTTTTGGTTATTTTCTCAATCTTGTTTAGATTAATATTTGTAAAATCTTCTTTATAATTGATATCATGGCTTTCTATTTCATTCATAACAAAAGGTAAAATTTTCTTTGAGGTTATTGTATGATATTTTTTGACAACATCAGTTTTAGAAATTTCTATGCATGCATTTTGTTGATAAATTTTAGGCAGAACTGTAAATTGAGAGTTATAATATGGTTGTTTTTTATACTTTCCCTTTAGAACCGGTCTAATAAATTTTCCAATTTTATACCACATTTTTGCTGGATGATTTTTTGTTAATGTCACACCTCTTACTGAATATCTATATTTATTTGTTTTAAAAAGATTCCAACTTCTTAAAATAGTTTTTGAAGTTCTAGATGGGTTTGTTGGTCTCAATATATAGAAAAAATCAAAATTCTCTTCTATTCCTTTTAATGTATAATTAACCCACTCATAATCACTAGAAGTAGATTTTGATATATTTTTAGGCCTTAAAAATGGAACTTTAGCTCCATAATATTCTGCAATTTTTTTATAGTTTGTAGAATCTGTTGAAACGACAATTTCTGAAAATAATTTTGAGTTTATTGCAGATGTTATTGTATATGCAATTAAAGGGTGGTCATTTATTTTCAAAATATTTTTATTTTTAATTCTAACTGATCCTGATCTTGCTGGTATCAATGCTATAATTTTTTTTTTAACCATCTAAAAGGTTTTATTTAGACCTAATCTCTCTCAGAGAAGTTGTTGGAAGCCCACCTTTTGAAACTATTCCATATTTTTTTTCAACTCTCACTCTATCATTAAAATGAGGTGTTGAAGCTTCTATTATTGTGCACTTTGTTAACGCCTCTTCTTGATGGGGAATTCCTGGAGGAAAATGAAAAACATCTCCTTTTTTTAAAATTTTTTTTGATACTTTTCCATTTCCATTGTCAAACCTAACTAAAAGTTTACCCGACTCTATATAGCCACACTCATTTTTTTTTCTATGATATTGAAAGCCACCTTTTTGTCCTTTAAAGATTATTAACTTTTTTAATGAAATTTTTTTAGGTATTAAAGTTAGAAGTATTTCTTTCCCCCAGTCTCTCTTTCCTAAATCTTTTGAATTAGAAAATTTGATAGATGTTTTTTTTTTAATCATTGAGATCTTTTTCCAAGATTAATTCTTCCTGTTCAAGATTTTTTTTTAACTTTTTCCCTAAAACTTTATCAATCATATCAGGAGTTAAACCCCCACCAGGAGATTTGAAATCTAAATCACTAAGCTCTATTATCTTGTCTTTATTTAAATTTTTGCTCGCGACTATAGATTTTAGCATTTTGGACAAAGGAGCTATTTCATTTTGAAGTAATTTTTTTTCACCACTGCCCAATAACAAAGGTATTCTAGATAAATTTCTTGCTAATTTCTTCATACCTTCTGGTTCTAAAGAAAATGCATGATCAGTTCCTTTGTTAGCTCTATTTAATGTAAAATGTTTTTCAAAAACTCTTGCACCTAATAAATATGCAATTGGTGCTGCATCAATACCATTTTCATGATCAGATAAACCAATTGTGTTATCTTTAAACTCATCTTTATAGGTTTTTACAACATTTAAATTCATATCTTCAATTGGAGCAGGATAAGCTGCAGTACAATGCAATATTGATAAATCATTATGATATTTATTGATATTATCTTTTGCTCTCCTTACTTGTTCAATATTTCCTCCACCAGTGCTTAAAAAAATTTTTTTATTTAATTTTGCTATTTCAGTATGTAATGGTAAATTTGTTAAATCTGCAGATGCAATCTTATAGGATTGCATTCCAATTTTTTCTAAAAACTCTAAACTCCAAACATCAAATGGAGTTGCAAAAAAATCTATTTTTAATTCCTTAGCTAGATCTTTTAATTCTTTATATTCAATTTCACCAAACTCTAATGCATCTCTGTGTTTGCCATAAGTTTCTCCATAGCTATTTCTATGGTCATAAACTTTATTATAAAAATTTTTAGTATAGAGTTTTTTGTTATCTCTTTTTTGAAGCTTGACGGCGTGTGCTCCTGAGTCTTTAGCAGCTTTGAATAGCTCAATAGCTTTTTTCATATCACCTTGATGATTATGTCCTATTTCTGCGATTAAATAAAAAGATTGATTTTCTTTCATAAGATTAGATTTTAATTAATTATTATTGATACCTTAAATATATCATAATCTTAAATTTTGTAATACATTATTTTTTTATTCTTCGTTTTGTATTTAAACCCTAATTTTTTATAAAGAATTATTGCATTTAAATTATTTTTATCAACCCCTAGTAAAAGAAGTTGTATTTTATTATTTTTTAATAATTGAAGTTTTAGTATTTTTTTAAAATTTTTTCTAATTATACCCATTCCTCTAAAATTCAAAAAAACTAAAAAACCTATAAAGGCTTTATTTTTTTTTATAGTTAATTTAAAATTTGCTACATGAACATTATTTTCATATATGCCAAAAAGATATTGGTTTTCATCTAAATTTTTAATAAAATCTTTTAAATCTTTTTTAGATTTATTTTGATTACCTTCTTTTGCAAAAAAAATGAATTTTTTAGTTGAAATATGATTAATGGTATCAACGTAAAGTTTGGTTACTTTTGATGGTGTAATTTTTTTAATGGAATATTTCAAATCTAAAACTTACATGTGGAAATTTATTTGTTTTACTTAAATCAATATTTATCATATCTAGTTGGTTTTAAATATTAATAAATAAAATATGTTAAAATATATAAAAATTTTTAGCGAAACTATTATCAAAAAATATAGCAATATAGTAAATTTATTACCCGCTTCTAGTCTTGGACAGGTAATCTTTCAATATAAGGCCGATTTTAACAATGAGCTTTATAAAGTTAATTATTCACAATTTGTTAATATTTTTCGTGTAAAAAACTTTGTTGTAGACACTTCATTAAATTTACTTTTCAGCAATGAATTAAATTATAATAAATTTAATCCTGTGGTGATATGGGAAAGTTTAGATGGGTTTATTTATAAAAAAATTTTTAAACAAAATGATGGGATAAAAAAAACTTTAAAGAAAAATATAGTTAAAGTAGAATCTACACAAGATCATTTATACTTTTCTATAAAAAATAATAAACCTAATCACTATCATTTTATTGAAGATAATTTGGTTGCTTTAGTAGATTTTTTAGAAAACTATAATGATAAATTTACATTAGTTTATCTTGATGATATCTC
>MDSY01021925.1_pt1 | contig 28182 bp, 17 predicted proteins | sample 811131 | NCBI WGS metagenome assembly MDSY01 (sample SAMN05326643, study PRJNA326480) | marine metagenome | isolation source: seawater | place: Atlantic Ocean: South West | collected 2010
AACCTTCAGAAATCTTCTTATCCTTAACAACTGAAACTGCTAAAACAATCTCATCTTCCCAGTTCAACTTTTTTTCAGATTTTAGATCAATAAAAAGTGATAAGAAAGAATATAAATTTCTTGAATATAAATTAGATGCATCAGGTGCTAACCCGCTAATCATATTAAGATCTCCAACAATTTTTACACCTTCAACTAAAACATTTTCATTGGGCTTTGTAAGCTCACAATTACCGCCTCTCTCTATAGCCATATCAACTATAACAGAACCTTTTTTCATTGATAACACCATCTCTGAGGTTAATAAGATTGGTGCTGGACGTCCAGGTATAAGGGCCGTACAAATGACAATATCTTGAGATTTAAGATGTTCAGCAATTAATTCAGTTTGACGTTTTTTATAGTCTTCGGACATTTCTTTAGCATAACCACCTGAATCTTCAGAATCCTCATCCTCATCAACCATAATAAATGAAGCTCCTAAGCTCTCACATTGCTCTCCAGCAGCTCTTCGAACATCAGTTGCTGAAACTACCGCACCCATTCTCTTTGCTGTTGCAATAGCCTGTAATCCAGCAACACCTACGCCCATAATAAAAATTTTAGCAGGTGCAATTGTTCCTGCTGCTGTCATCATCATTGGCATAGCCCTATTAAACATTGATGAGCTATCTATTATTGCCTTATAGCCAGCTAAATTTGATTGTGATGATAAAACATCCATTGATTGCGCTCTAGGAGAGCGAGGAACAAGTTCCATAGAAAAAGCATTAACATTTTTCTCAGACAGCACTTTAAGGTGATCAATATTATCATAAGGATTAAGCAAGCCAATCAAATTAGAGTTAGCTTTCATTTTACTAATCACATTAATTTCTGGCATACGCACAGAAAAGATAATATCTGCTTCAGCAGTAATCTTTTCAACATCCTCTACTTTGGCTCCAGCAGATATATAATCATTATCAGAAAAGTTACTAAATTCTCCAGCTTTCGTCTCTATGGAAACTTCAAAACCATCATTTATAAGTTTTTTTGCAACATCAGGAACTAAAGCTACACGTCTTTCATTCTCGGCGGTTTCTTTTAAAATACAAATTTTCATTTATTTCAATCTATTGTTAATGAGTAAGGTAATATGTGTTACGTGAAAAAACATATATTTTCTAGTTTTTTTTTATCAAATTAGTTTTTTAAAGCTTATTCCTATTCAATATATAAAGAAGAAGTTTATTTATGGTTAATAATTCTAAGTCTGGTATTTTTCTTTCCACTTACTATAGGGCATTCCATAAACTTTCTCACGAGCCTCCCCTTTAGAAATCAATGCTCCAATTTCAGAGGAGGATTCTTCATACCAACGGGAAAGGCAATTCCTACAAAATCCAGCAGCTTCCATCACATCAATATTTTGAATATCAGAGCGTTCTTGAAAATGCTTAATCATTTTTCTAAAAACAGCAGCTTCAATTTCTATTTCTTTATTTTTATCCAATTTAATCTCCTCCGAAGTTTTACTTTAAACACTTTTCTAACAAATCAAATATCAAAATAATATTCTTAATTAACAATTTTTTTAGCATAAAAAAGATACATTGCTAAAAATGTTTGAGGGTATTTTTCTTCAAATTCTATCCAATTATCAATACAGTTTAGTTTTTTGTCATCTGGGTACATTGACTTATATAAAATTTTTTCTTTTGAATATCTGTTATCAAACTCTATGAATTCTAATCCAGAACTTTCTAGCATAGATTTAACATCATTTAATTCATAAAGGACCTCTCTAGGATGAAATAATGCATCTTGAATCTCAAAAAATGAATAAAAGTCCCTAATTCTTATCAAAGAATAAAGCTCTTGAAATTCTTTTTCCTGATTAATAATTGAACGTCTTAATGCTCTAACTGAATTTTTATCATCTCCTTTAATATTTAATTTTTTAATTTCTTCTTTTGCTGCAGAAATGACTTGCCTAGAGATCTTACTGTAAAGACCTAGGTTCAAAATACCATTTTTTTTTAGTTTGGAAGAAAGAATCCTTAACCCAAGATCAGGGTTATCCATGTGATGGATAACACCATTGCTGTTAATCAAATCAAATTTCTTATTTAAGGTACCTAAATTTAATATATCCAATTGAATTAATTCAATATTTTTTATATTCAATTGGTCAATTTTCTTTTTTGCATATGCAAGACTCGATAAGCTTAAATCAATAGCTGTTATTTTTGAATTTGGGAAACCTTTAGCCATGGAACATGCCTCTTTGCCTGTACCGCACCCAGCAATAAGAATATCAAGATGATCTCTATTTTTAAAAATAGCGTTTAAAGTTTTATCTTCATATTGGTAGTATAAGTTATTTTCACTTGGGACATTTAAATCCCCCCTCCATCTTGGGTAAGGATAATCTTCATAAAGATTTTGAACACTTAAAGAAGTTTTATTATCTACACTACCAACTTTTTTTATATATTCAGAATTTTTTATTAGCTCAATTGAATCCAATATATGTATTTTCACAACTAATTGAAAATAATTAGAATAATGATCCTTATTGGCCAAGATAAAATCTGAGATAACTTTTTCATTTCCTAAATTTGAATAACACGAGTAAACTGTTAAAATATATTCATCTGGAAGTTTATTGTTCTTAATTTGATCAAGGATCTTTTCTTTAATGATAGTGATATTTTCTAGTTCACTTTTTGAAATATCCCATAAATAACCATTAAAGTCGCATTGAATAGATAACGCGCATAAAAATTCATGAATATTATCTTGAGGAAAATATTTACTATAATCTTTGACAGATTCATCAATATCAACTGCTAATTGAAGGAAATATTCGCGTGACTTCATAAAAATACTTTCTAAATAAACTGAAGTTACGACATCGTTTTTTAAGAATTTTATAACTATTTCTGAAGTAAAGTATTTAATAAAAGCTTTATCGCTCAAAATTGAAGGATCACTTGCCAGTGCTATCTCAATAACCCTATCACTCCAAATTATGTTCTTAGTCTGTGCATCATAGAATATAAATTTAAAGAATCCTTTCCTTAGAGATAAGAGGTCTTTATCTTGATCAAGTAGAATATTTAACGCCTCTAAAACATCAGAATTATTATCTAAAAATAACTCTTCTTTTAAATGCTGCAATGAGACGCAAAATATATCTTCAGCATAATAGAAATCATCATTATATTGTTTTAGCAAAATAACTTTACATGAATATTTTAGGCTTTTAAGAAAAAAACCTGATTCAAGATTCCAGCGACTTAATCGGCTTAAGATAATATTATTATTAAGATCATCATTAGCCTCCAAAAGACTTATTGCTTTTAAATTTTCTTTCCTTGACCAAAAAATTGATGAGAGATTTATTAATGATACTAAGTTAGACTTTAAGTTTATAGATTTTTTATAAAAATCAATTGCCTCATTAGTTTTATTTAATCTTTGACTTATGATGCCTAAATTCTTGTATACATCACCCTGAGATTTATCAATTTCTAAAAATTTCATAAAAAAATCTTTTGCAGGAATAATTTTATTAAGACGTAAATTAACAATACCCATACCAAATAAACCCTCCAGAGATCGGGGGTTGTCACTAAGAACTTTTGAATAAAGTGCGCTTGCTTTTAAGAAGTCTTTATTATTTAAAGACTTATTGGCATTTATCAGAATATCATTTTTCATAATCCTTAATTTTTACCAAAACTCTTATTAAATCAAGAGAATATAAACCATCGCTATTAGGTTATTAATTTTAATCAGTTCTAGATCCAAAAAAAACTCTTTTAAATAACCATGTATTATTAATATTATTTATCAAAACCTCAGAAATTATTTGAGCCATTTTTTTTTGCCTGTCTTGATCACTTATCAAATCCTGTCTAAACTCTAGTAATATATTCGGTAAACCTTGAAGGGTAGCGTGCTTATAAAGTGAATCATTTTTTAGATAACCAACATATGGATCATTATTACCAATATTAAATTGTGTTTGATCTGCAAAATATTTAAAAAAAATATTAGGCAATCGGTAATCTTTATCCCATAAAATACCTAATTCAGTTTGACGTTTTTTATTACCCCAAAAAGGGGTAAAGCTATGAATAGATATAATTGCAGGATATATATTTTTTTGAGTTGATTTCTTAATTAAATCTGAAATTTTTTTATGATAATGATTGTAATAATTATTTATTCTTTCCTCCCTATCGTCAGATTCATTAAAGAAAGATAAATTTTTGTTTCCATTTATGATATTTCCATCAGAAATTTTCATGATTAGAGTTGGGTCATCAATACCCCTGTTTACATCAATTAATAATCTCGAAAAGTTTGATATTATTAGAGGGCATTTAATTAAATTTGATAAATTTAAGGCTACCTCTTTAGCTCCAATATCATAAGCAACATGAGTGTCTAATACACCCTTATCCAAACCAAGATTATCAAACTCTTTAGGAATAAAATTTGATGCGTGATCGCAAATTATTAAATAATTACTCTCTTTATTTTCATTTATAATATTTATCATTTGCTTAATAATCCCCATTAAATTCAATACAAAAAAGATTTTAACAAAAAAAATTTGAATCTGCTAAAAGGTAATTATGAAAAACAAAGAAATTACCCAGCGAAAAACTAAAATTCTTGCTACATTAGGGCCATCTTCTAATACTATCAAAAAAATTATTAAGCTATCAGATGCCGGTGCAAATGCTTTTCGTCTTAATTGTTCTCATTTAAATGAGCAAGGCCTTAAAGACTTTGTTAAAAAAATTAGGCGTGCTGAGAAAATCGTAAAAAAACCGATAGGTATTTTAGTTGACCTTCAAGGACCTAAAATCCGTATAGGAAGAATACAAAATAATGAAGCTATTTTAAAAAAAAATAGCATTTTTACACTAGATTTAAATAAAGAGGCGGGGAATAATAAACGTGTAAGTCTTCCCCATAAAAAAATCTTTGCGTGTTTGAAAAAAGGCCATTTAATTTTACTTGATGATGGAAAGATACATCTTCAGGTTTTGAGTATAAAGCTAAATCAAATAAAAACTAAAGTTACACAAGGTGGTTACTTAAAATCTAACAAAGGGGTAAACTTACCTCAAACAAATATAAAAACTTCAGCATTATCAAGTATAGATAAAAAATTTGCTAGGATTGCGGTACAAGAAGGTGTTGACTGGATAGCACTTTCATTTGTTCAAAAGCCAAATGATATTAAAGATCTAAGAAAAATATGCTCAAATAATAAAGTTTCTATAATGGCGAAAATTGAAAAACCATCTGCTTTAGACTATATAGATTCTATCACAGATCTTGCGGACGGAATAATGATCGCTCGAGGTGATTTAGGGGTAGAGCTTCCAATCGAATCTGTTCCTGGCTGGCAAAAAAAAATAATACGAGTCGCAAGGGTAAGGGGTAAGCCAGTTATAGTTTCTACCCAAATGCTAGAATCCATGACATCATCGCTAACACCGACTAGAGCCGAGGTTTCTGACGTAGCTAATGCTGTTTTTGAAGGAGCAGATGCTATAATGCTATCAGCAGAATCAGCCTCAGGTGATTACCCTGTTGAAGCTGTTGAAATGATGAATAAGATTGCTTTAAATATTGAAAAAGACAGTAACTATAATGATATTTTATCAAGTCAATTAGAGGAAACTCCTGACACAACACCTGATGCAATAGCAATTGCCGCCAAAACTCTAGCAGATGAATTATCTGCGCCGATAATTGTTTGTTACACAGAGTCTGGATCAACAGGAATAAAAGTTTCTCGTGTAAGACCCAGCCAAACTATTTTAACAATCACCCCTATAATTCAAACTGCCAGAAAATTATCTTTGGCTTGGGGTGTTCTTTGCTTTCTTCAAAAAGATGAAAATAATCTTGAAGACATGATTCAATTGACTAAAAAAACAGTGAAAAAGAGTGGACTGGCTGTTGTTGGTGATAAAGTAGTTATAACTGCCGGCTTACCACTTAAAATTGAAGGAACCACAAATTTAATAAGGGTTACGACAGTAAAATAAAGAAACTATTAACCTTGACGAGCTTTGAATCTAGGGTTCGTTTTATTGATAATATACATACGACCATTTCGTTTCGCAATGCGATTATCTCTATGCCTACCCTTTAAAGATTTTAATGAATTTCTAACTTTCATAAGCTTTTCCTATTTCTGAGGCGAAACTAGATTGATAATGCAATTAAGTCAATATTAGTTGGGAATTTTAATTAAAATTTAATAGTATTGGTTAGCAAGAGAATGAAATGAAAAAAAAATATGATTATGCAATAGTTAGTGGTGGATTTGATCCTGTTCATGTTGGACACTTGAGGATGTTTCAAGGCGCAAAAAATCTCTCTAATAAAGTAATACTTCTTTTAAATAACGATGAATGGCTCACCAAAAAGAAAGGGAAGCCCTTTATGAATGAAAGTCAGAGAAAAGAAATTCTAGATGGGTTTGAGAGTGTTTCTGAGGTAATTATTCAACACTCAAGTGAAAAGAGCAGTAGCCTAGCTATTGAAGATTTTGTTCTTAAAAATCCTAATAAAAATATCTGTTATTGCAATGGAGGAGATAGAAGTAACATTAAAAATATTCGTGAAGCTGATATATGTAAACAGTATGGAGTCAGCCTTGAGTTCAGGGTCGGCGGAGAAGAAAAAATTGAAAGTAGCAGCAAACTTACTAAAAATTACCTTGGTAATGTTGAAAAGAGACCATGGGGTGACTACCATATTATTGCAAAAAATACTGGCTACCAAATTAAAGAAATAAAAGTATCTCAGGGATCCAAATTATCTCTTCAGAAGCATAAAAATCGTTCAGAATTTTGGCAAATAATAAAAGGTGAAAGTAAAATTACCATTGAGTCTAATGAACACTATTTAAAAGAGAAAGAACATATCTATATACCAAAGAATACAGTTCACAGAATTGAAAATATTGGAAAAGAAGAGGTTATTTTTATTGAAATTCAGCTCGGCGATGACTTAAAGGAGGAAGATATTATTAGGCTTGAGGATGATTATGGAAGAGTTTAAATTTTCAAAATATAAAAAAGCGCCATACATACAACTTAGCAACTATAAAGCCCCTAGTGGGATAAATTCATACTTCATTCCTATGGATGATGGGGTGAGAATAAGAGTTTGTTATTGGCTTAACAATAATAAAAATAGCAAAGGAACAATTTTACTTCAACAGGGTCATAATGAATTTATTGAAAAATATTATGAAACTATAGAAGATTTTTTAGATAGGAGTTACTCTGTTATTACTTTTGATTGGCGAGGACAGGGTATGTCTGATCATCAAATCCCAGATATTCATAAAGCATTTATCAAAGATTTTAAAAGACATGATCAAGACTTAAAATACATATTAGAAGAAATTATTAACAAGAATTTTCCAAAACCATTAATTGGGATTGGGCATTCAATGGGAGGATGTCTTATTTTGTCAGCGCTTCATGATCATCCAAAAATGTTTTCACAAGGAATATTATCAGCACCAATGCTAGGTTTCAAAAATGAGAGATTTCTTAAAACAGCCTCCTCTTTAATGAATATTTTTAAAAAAGATACTGATTACTTGTTAGGTTCAAAACCAAATATGGGTAAGGAAACACCCTTTGATAAAAATGAACTCACAACAGATAAAGATAGGTATAAAAGAGCTCTATTATTAGCAAGAAAGCACCCTGATATTAGATTATGGGGGATTACAAATAGTTTTGCTAAGGCAGTAAATAAAAGGTTTAAAACTATCCGTAAAAAAAACTGGGTAGAAGAAATTGAAACAAATATTATGATTATTAATAACTTGAAAGATCGAGTAGTAGATCCAAAAAAGATTAAAGAAATTTCTTATAAGTTAAGGCATAATAAGTACATTGAATTCAAAAATACTGAACATGAAATTTTTTTTGAAAAAGATATATTTCGAAAGAGATTATGGATTGAAATTGATGAGTTCTTAAATAATCATAAATGAGGTTTAATATCGAAAGCTAGGGTAATTCTATTTTCGTCAGAACTAAACGGGACGGTCTGATGAAAAACTGAAGAAGGAAATAAAACAATGTCTCTTTTGTTTATATTCACTTCTTTTTTAGGATATTCTTTTCCGTCATTAGGATATACACCATCAAGGCTAAAGACAATATTTCCCGAACTATCATTCTTTTTTTTAGGCAGATTGAGATATAAGCTACCACTCATCCAGCCTAGTTTATGAATATGACTAGAGAGCTTACCTCCATCTTTTAAACTAATAATCCAACCATATAAATCATAATTTTTTGGCCATTTTTTTATAAAACCATCATCTGAATCGTTATACTTTTTTCTATAATCTTCAATTCTATTTTCAATAATTTTTTTGATACTCTGTATACAATCTACTTTGGATAAAAATAAATTACCGGCAGATTGTTTTCCATTTTTTATTAAGGCTTGTGATCTAAAGTTAGCCTGGTCACTATCATGAAATGAAATTACATCTTCTATTAACTGATCGCTGAACCCTTCGTTGGTTGTTAAAGCTGAGTGAGAAATATAATTTAAGGGTTTCTTACAGAACAAATTATTATCTTCCAAATTATACCTTATTGATGAATGGGCTGAGATTGATCCTATTAAAGGACTAGCTTCATCTATAGAATTTAAATAATCTAATCTTTCTAAAAATTTATTTTTTTTATTAAACAAGTATAGGCATTCTAAGTGATGACTATTACTTAATTTATGATTACTTTTACTATAATGTTCAATTGCAAGCTCATAGTCAGGAATTTTTCTATATATTTCAGCTAAATTATAATGACAACTTTCATTTGATGGTTCAAATTTAAGAATCTTAAGATAACAATCTCTTGCCTCTGTATTTCTTCCTAGATCAACCAATGCATTTCCTAGACCATTATAAGCATTAATAGCTTTTGGATCTAAAACAATAGACCTATTAAATAATTCAACCGCTTTATCCAGATGGCCTATATCACTATAGATATTCGCTAAGTTTGTTAAAAACATAACATTATTAGGGTTTCGATTAATCAAGGCCTCATAAAAAGTTATTGCGCCCTCTATATCTCCCAGTTTTTTTTTAGATAAAGCATAAATATTATAGCCAGATGCATTAGTAGGAAAATCTTTCATAAAAGAAACGGAATAGTCAATTGCTTCGCTAAATTTATTATTTTTATATAGATTAAGTAAAAGGTTACTCCTTCGCTGCTTATCTTTTTCAACATTACTATTCATAAATTTTCTCTTTTTTAATATTACCTTATAACTTCATCAGGCGCTAAATCAAAAGCAAAACAAACTCTTTTTTTACTGGAAGAAAATGGAGTAGTTCTATGGAAAAGTGAAGAAGGAAACATAACAACATCGCCCGTAGATAAATCAAAAGTTCTTGTTTCTAATTTTTTATCATTAATTTTTGGGTAATCGGGATGGCTCAAAGAAAACTCTATAGAACCTTCGTTAGATTTAACTTTTTCTGGAATTTGTAAGTAAATTGAACCACTAATCCAGCCACTATTGTGATTATGATAATCTAAATACCCCCCCTCACTCAGTGAAATAAACCACCCATTCATTCTATTTTTTTTTGGCCAATTAGAATGAATTAAAAAATTTTTTTGAGAAAAATTATTTTTATAATCGGATACTAGCCCAGTAATATATGAACCAAAGGTATAGCCTAACTCAGAATTATTAAAAAAATTTCCAGCTGATTGTTTCCCATTAAAAATTAAGGTTTGGGTTCTAAATTGATGGTTTTGTTTTTCAATGCTTATTTTTACTTCCTTAATTAAATTAAAAATAATTTCGTCTAAAATATTTACTTTTGAAAAATAAATATGATCCAATGGATTTTTACAAAAATTATAAGGATCGTTTTTTTCTAATTTTTCTGCAGCGTATGCACTTATAGCAGCAACGCCAATATTGGTTGGACTAGGACTTAGACTCTCTATTAAACTCCAAAACTCGTCATATTCTTCTTTTGCCAACAGACATTTTAAAAATTTTTCATAATCAATATTATTAACAGAGCCTTTAAGTACCTCTAAAGCTTGATCAAAATCATTATTATTGTATAAGGCATTAACAAAGTTATTCCGAATATTTTCTTCATCAGGCGCTATAGAAAATGCTTTTTTAAAATATTTGAGAGCTAAACTATTATTTTTTTTATCATAATACAATGAGCCAATATTGTTATGTGAGTCAGCTCTTTCTGAATTAATTGATTCAGCCTTAAGAAAGTATTCCAAAGCTTTATTGGAATTATTGCTATTCTTAAAAACGGTTCCTAATACTATATTTGCTTCATAGCTATCGGGGTATTTACTCAAGAAATCCTTAAGAATAATTTTAGACTCTTCATAATGTCCGTCATTTTCTAATGCTTCAGCTTTTTTTATAATATCAAACTTACCATTCATTTTTAAAAGCCTTACTTTTATTTAAATTTCCAGCATAACAATATCAGGTTTAGTTTCTAATATTCAAGTCTTAGTACAAAAAAAGTCCACTAAAAGAATTAAAAAAAATTTAACTAAATTTAAATTAAAAATTCAAAAAAATAGTAAACAATAAAGAATCTTGCTACCTATTAATTAAAATTATTGGGCGCGTAGCTCAGCGGCAGAGCACTACGGTGACATCGTAGGGGTCACTGGTTCAATCCCAGTCGCGCCCACCATTAAATTCACGTCAAAGACTTAGCAGCATTAAAAGGTAAGCAAATTCTTTCATTAGAATCATTGTGAGGAAAAGTATAATGATAAAGATGTGAAGGAAACATTATAATATCCCCAGGATTTGGCTTAAATATTTTTTCAAAGGGCCTTTCTTTATTGGGCAGCTTATCTGGGGTAGTTGTAAATGATATTGATCCATCATTATTGTTAAGATTATTAGGAATATCTAAGTATATAACACCGCTCACCCATGATTCAATATGATTGTGGACAATATGAAATGCATCTTTTTCTGCAATCATTGACCATGCATCTAAAAATAAATTATTTGGCCATTTATTTAGGTAATCACCAGATACTTCATTACTTATATCTTTCTTATAAATATCTAATATATTAATTATCTTTTCAGATAAGCCAATAAGATGAGGATCTTTAGTTTGAAATAAATTGGTTTGAGTTCTTTTTGCTCCGACATCAGTTTTAAAGGGCTGGTCAACTAATATAGGTAGTTTTTTAATAGAGTTAATTAAACTAAGGATTTTTGAATTCGAATTATTATAAAAATCACTTAACTTATAAGTTCTAATTGCTCCGAATGGATTGCTACAGAAACCCGAAAGTTCAATACTTTTATACTCATTATTAAGGTATAAATTTAAACCAGCATACTCTCTGTTCTCAGGATACTTTTTGCATAAAAAATTTATTTTTTTTCTACATTCACTCTCATTATTTGAATACATATCCAAATAAAGTGACTGTTTTTTTAAAAATATATTTTCTGGGTACAAAGAAATACCTTCATTACAAATTTTTTTAAACTCAGGGTATTCTTCTTTTTTAGAGCTTGCCCTAAAAACTTCAGATAAATTACAATAAGAATTTTCTCTAATATCAGTATTTTTCGGATCAGTTATATTTCGATCAGACAGTATTTTATAAAATTCCTTCTTTGCTTTTGAAAGCTCACCGAGACTAAAATAGGCTAGAGCAAGTTGTTCCATCAAATTAAGATATTTCTTTTTGGTGAATGAAAAAAAAGTATTTATTAGCGATATAGCTTTAAGCCCTTTTCCTGTTTTGGAGAAAGTTTCTGCTAGCTTATATTGATAAGAAATATTTAGCGGATCTCTTAATGTAAGATCTTTAAAAATTATCTCAGCCTTATTGAAGTCTCTGGCTAAGAGAGTCATCGAACCATATTTAAACATTCTATCAAAATTATCGGGGTCTATTTTATTGACACTCTCAATATAAAAAATAGATTCTCCTATAAAGGATTTACTGTTAGAGGATTCTTTTATAAGCAAATCTATCAGCATGTCATATGAAGTAATAAATTTATCATTAGACTTAATACTTAATTTATAAAATTCAATTGCAGAGTTAACATTATCCATCCGCTGATAGCAAATAGCTATTGTCAGAAGAATTTCAAAATTATTTGGTAATATATCATTAGCAACCTTGGCTAACGAACAAGCGTCTGTGAAGTTATTTAATTTTAAATTTTCGTTAACCTCATCCATAATTTCAGATAGTTTTCCATCTTTAATCATTTTTCTAACTTTTAATTATTGGTAAAAAGTTAATAATAAAATAATCTAAACCTTCAGATTCAGAAAATTTTGGAACAAGGCTAGAAGGAAAAATGATCAAATCATTATTATTTATTTTAAATGATTCCTCTCTTACTTTCTTACTTTTAACTGTCATATTAGAAATATTATAACCAAAATTAACTTTTTGAAGTTTTTTATAGTAGTTATTATTTTTATTACTAAATAATACAGCTGAAATCCATGAACCATTTACTGTTTTGAAAGCTTCACTAGAATTGGCTATTGATATAGTTAGATTTGCTTTTTCAGGCCAATCATTAAAAATAGCTAGCTCATTAAAATCATTTGGAAAATAATCCTCAAATGATTTTTCAATCATATTGTGTATAGCAGCCGGTATAAACTTATTATTATTATTTTTATTTATTAATTTGAAGGAAAAAATTTTATTAAAATTATCATTATTTTTACTAAGAGTAATATTTTTATATTCAATATTTTCAATATTAAAAAAAGAATCATCTTTCAAAAAACTTTCTACTGACTGTTTTTTTATTAACTTAAGGGCTTGAGGCGCAAATTTATAGGGATTTAAGATTTCATACTGAGAGCAAACAAAATCTGAAACTTTCGCAAGATTAATATTACTAGACTCTGTTCTATTCATAACGTTTAGGAATTTAACTACTTCACTTTGATTATCATCTTTTTCATATAAACACTCTAATAAGTGGTGGGCAATCTCAGCATTTACTAATTTTTCTAAAATTACTATTGCTTTGCTCCACAGTTTTAATTTTTTAAAATACAAGCCAGCTTTCTGTCTCACAAGAATATTTTGAGGATAATCTCTGATTATACTTACTAAGTAATCTCGTGTATCAAGATGGCTTTGAGTATTTTCAGGGTTGCTTATATTCTTATTCTTTTCAGCATCCTCTGATATTAAAATATCCATTAAAATAATGCTTACTTCATTTCTTTTAGGATCAATCTCTTTTGCCTGTGTTATAGCATCTTTTGCTTCAGCGTGCCGAGAGAGATCATTCAAATAAACTGCTTTATTACACCACGCCTCATAAATAGAAGGATCATTGCTAATCATTTTTTCACAATAATACAAAGCACACTCAAAACGCTCCATTTTTTTATATAGCACACTTAAAAGATTAAGAATTTTTTGATTATGCAAATCTTGGCTATGCAAGTCTAAGAGATTTGTCTCACAAGCAAAATAGTCTCCTTCTTGGTAATCAAAAGCAGCTTTTTTAAGCCCGTCAGATGAATCAGCTGGAATTGTATTAGTCATTAGAACAATCAACCTATAAAATAACTTTAATTATACCTAATAATAGATAATTTAAAAAAAAAATCTGTTATTATAATTTTAACTTAATTATACTGTTCAAGGAATTTTCTTAAAATTAATATGAGACCTTGAATTTTTCTGATGTAACACTTACATAACATAATATCAAACAAACTAAAGGAGTTAAAAATGTTAATAGAAAATATAGGACAAACAACATTAATAAATAATATTGTTAGAATCGAGACATTTAAAATTGCACCAGGCGGAGCTCAAGTATCGTCAGGAGCGATAGAAATACCGGCTAATATAGCAGGTCCAATTGTGGATGGCATAGTGTCTTCAATTCAAGAGCTAGAAAGTAAACTAAAAGAATCCTTGGATACTTCATCAGATTCTTCAGCTAAAAAAGAAACTAGCAAAAAGAAAAAATAAATTATTTTTATTTACAAATGTGAAAACCTATGAATCTTCTACGATATATATTGATATTATTTATAATATCCATGAGTCCTTTGACAACAAAGTCACAAACTATTGATTTTAAGGATTATGGCTCAAAAGGTGTAAATTTATCAAATGACGACTATATTGATCTAATACGATTAGCTGTATTAGATCAGCCTGACTTTAAGGCTCTGACAGCAAGAAAAGCATTTTTTAATTTTGAATATAGGGGTCAGAGATCTGAGAGATTTCCATCTATAACCTCATCCCTCAGAAATGATCATATTTTAGATAGAAATGTTGATGACTTAAGTTCAATCAGAAAACGACAGGATGATTCCACAGACTTAATTGTTGAGCTCAATCAACCTCTTTATTCTGGAGGTGTGATTAATAAAAAAATAGAAAACGCCAAAAAACAAATGGATATAGGTGGCCTTCAATTAAAAGAGCAGGCCTCGGAGCTTGTCATAAGGGCTAATGAAATTTTTCTTAATTTAGTAAAGTTCACTATTCTTAAAAATACCATAGAAAATGCTCTACTTGAAATAAATGATATCCTTAAAACTGTTGAGATTAGATCCCAGTCAGGGTTTGCAAGTCTAACAGAAAAAGCCCTTGTCCAAATAAGATTGAATGATTTGTTAATAGATAAAGCAAAAGTAGACGCTGGATTAGCTCAGTCAAAAGAGACATTTAAAAGATTTTTTAATCAAGATTTTGAACTTTTCTATTTACCAGAAATCCTTCTTTATAACTTGGCATTTTCTGATTTACATACAAGAGATATTTCAGATAATAAGAAATCATACCAATATCAAATGTCTGAAATTGCTTATAGCCAAGAACAAAATAATCTTGTCATAGCAAAAAGTGATTACCTTCCTAAGCTTGGTTTTAATTTAAGATATATTCAATATGATTTTGATGAGGATTTTACAGAAAATGATATTAGAGGAGGCGTTACTTTTAAAATGCCTCTTTTTGACTTTGGGCGTACCAAAAATAAAGTTTCTGCCTCTCGGTCAAAGGTTAATGAATATAAGTGGAATATGATGACAGAAAAAAGAAATTTTCAGATAATAAAATCGGAAGTAGAGAATAGATTAATATCTGTATCGCAATCAATTGCAGAAATAAAAAGTACTATTGATAGTACAAGAGATCAAAAAAAAATATTAGTTGATAGAAATCAGTTAAGTGAATTTAATGGAATAAATTTATCCCAGGTAATCATTCAAGAAACAACAAATGTATCAACTTTACTTGATACAGAGATAAGGCTATATTTAGATGATCTGCTTTTAAGTCAAATGAAAACAGAACTCTTAAGTCGCTTCAAGCTGGAATTATAATTATGGAAATAAATAAAGATTCTCATTGGTTTTGGGGAAGTGTATATAAATATAGAAAAATATATTATCAGGTTCTTCTGGCATCTTTATTTATTAATATTTTTGCACTAGCAAGTGCTTTTTATGTAATGACTGTTTATGATAAAGTTGTTCCAAATAATGCAATAAGTTCACTTTTAGCTCTAACTGCAGGTGTATTAATTGTTACTGTTTTTGATTTTATAACAAAAATGCTTAGAGGCTATTTTCTTGAAGTCGGAGGTGGTCTATTAGATGATGAATTGGCAAACAGATTGTTTAATAAATTTACCTCTCACGAAGCAGCGAAACTAGGAAACTCTCCAAATCAACTTGCTGGTGCAGTTAAAGAATTTGACTCGGTTCGTGACTTCTTTGGTTCAGCAACAATGGTTACATTAGTAGACTTTCCTTTTATGATTATCTTTGTTGGAGTCTTGTGGTTAATAGGTGGTATGGTTGCCATCATCCCAACACTTATCATTCCAATAGTATTGTTAGTTTCAGTTATAATTCATCCCTTAATAAAAAGTTATGCCGAAAAGAATCTTACGGCATCTAGAGGTAAATTAGGAGTTTTGCTAGAACTACTCAACAATATTGAGACAGTGAGAACAGTTGCGGGTGGAGGGTACTTAGAGAACAGATGGAAACAAACTGTTGGTGACCAAAATAAATCTGTAATAATTTCTAAAACTATAGGAAGTGTTGCAACAACTTTTTCTGCTACTGGTATGCAGCTAAGTCAAACATTTATGATTTTTTATGGAGTATTCCTTATTGCAGCGGGTAACTTGAGTATGGGTGCTTTAATAGCCTGCGTTATTCTTTCTGGAAGGGCTCTTGCACCAATGCAAGCTGTGAGCGGCTTGCTAACAAGATATAATATTGCTATCGCAAGTTATAAAAAAATTGATAGTCTAATGTCTCAAGATGCAAAAGATGAAAAGTTTCTTAGCTTCGCTCATCCCGGAATAATTACAAATGGAGCAATATCAATTAAAGACCTTAATTTTGCAATTAAAGATAAAGTCATTCTTCAAAATGTTTCTCTTGATATTAAGCCTGGAGAGAAAATTGCACTTGTAGGGGCGCTTGGCTGTGGTAAATCTTCCTTACTAAAGTGTATTATCGGTTTTTATACCTCTAATGATAATACCATTTCAATTGACGATTATGATATAAATTCTATTGATCCTGATGTTTTAAGAAAAAATATTGGTTATGCCCCACAGAGTAATCAACTATTTAGCGGTACTGTTTATGACAATATTGGCATGGGGGTAGATAATCCCTCTAATGAAGAAATTGAAGAGGTTTGTGAGTTAGTTGGAATTAAGAATTTTATTGGTCAGCTCGCGGGGGGCTATAATTATGTTTTAGATGAAAATGGAAGAAATTTATCAGGTGGCCAAAAGAAGAGTTTTACACTAGCAAGAGCGTTGATTAAGAAACCTAAAATTTTAATTTTAGATGAGCCTACTAGCTCTATGGATGGTGCATCAATAAACCATTTTGTACAAAAACTAAAAGAAAGTTATACAGACTATACTGTTTTGATAGCAACACACAGTATGCAAGATTTCTCTCTTGTTGATAGAGTTTTAACTATGAATAATGGTCAAATTGTTGATGATTGCTCAACACAAGAATTTATTGAAAAGAATGTAAATAAAAATAATTAAAATGAAAAAAATAAAACAAAATATAGTAAGATTTTTAAATAAAGCAGTTAATTATCTTTTATCGATTATAAAGCAAGCGGTTAATTATCTTTTAGCAAATAGAACTTTTGTTGAAAAAATTCTTAATGTGACTTCTAATCTAATAGATAAGCTAAATTTTATTGGAGAAAAATCAGCAACAAAGATTCTTACAATAGAAAATCAAGAAAAATTAGAAAACTTAGGACAATTTAGAGGATTCAAAAGATCTAATAAAATTCTAAGGACAATTATGTTTGCTTTCATAGCAATCCTATTGTGGAGTATTATTGCAAAAACTGATCAAGTTGTTAGGGCAAATGGAACCGTTATCCCAGCATCAAAAATTCAAACAGTACAAAGTGCTTTTGGAGGAATTATAGATGATATTAAAATATCACTTAGTGATGAAGTAAGTGTGGGCGATATAATTTTTGAGATTGATAAAGCCCAAAGACGAACTGATTATGAATCTTTTAAAAATGAAGTGGAAGCAAGAGAAAGAAAGCTAGAAATCTATGAAGACTTGCTAGCATCAGGATCGGAAGCTGAAATAACAATTATTAACGAAAGAATTATGCTTTCCGAAGCAAAAAGAAGTCTTCTTGAATACAAAAAGAGATATGAGAATAGCTTAGTAAGAGCACCTGTTAATGGAAGAGTGAGTAGTGTACTTATAACAACTGTTGGACAGGTAGTACAACCGGGTGAATATCTAGCTGAAATTGTTCCTGAAGGTGAAGACTTAATAATAGAAGTTATGGTTCAGCTTAAAGATATAGCGAAGGTAAGAGTTGGGCTAAAAGCAAAAATTGCATTTACAGCTTTTGATAGCGCTGTTTTCGGAATGTTTGATGGTGAAGTAGAAACAGTAGCTGCATCTACGACATATGATGAAGCTCGCGAAGCTGTTTATTATATTGCTAGAGTCAAGGTTACCGATGAAGGCTTAGCAGAAGATCAATCCCTCATTATTCAATCAGGAATGGAGTCCATGGTTTCAATTATTGGAAATAAAAGATCAGTAATTTCTTATATTTTAAACCCAATTAAAAAATTAAATCAAAAGGCTTTTGGAGAATAAAAAAATCTAATTTAATATATTCTTCTTAAGAAAACTCTTCTTTAAAGGTAAAAGTTGATTTTCATAATTCTTCCATCTATTAATTGATTTAGAATAGATTCTTTCCCTCACCTCAGTACTGCTGGCAGTTTTAACAAATCTTTTATTTTCATAAAAATTTAGACATTCTTTTTCAAAATCGACGCCACAAAATTCCAAAACCTGTCTAACCTTATTTTCATTATCATAAACTAAACTTTCATAAGATAGGTTAAATATTTTATTTGAAGAAAATTTTTTATTCCAAAAGGCCATTAAATCATAATAGGTTGTATAAAGATCACCTATTTCATCTAAAGTATAACAACCGTTTAAATTATTAACAAAACTTTTACTGTATATCGATAAACAAGTGTCCATAGGATTTCTCATACAATGGATAAATTTAGCATTTGGGAGTAATTCTAAAATAAGGCCAAGCCAAAAATAATTACCGGGCATTTTATCGACAATGTGAGTTTTACTAGAAAAGTCTAAGTTGCTAATAAAATTAAAGTATCTTAATCGCATGTCAACTATCGTATCATTCTCAACCATACTTTTATTTGGGTCTAGTATATTTGAACTATCAGCTATTTCAGGAATAATTTGGAGTTCTCCTGCACCATATATTCTAGAATGAGAGTCTAAAATCTGTTCTAAAAGGGTAGTCCCTGAACGCGGCATACCAATGATAAAAATAGGCGATGGAAATTCATTTGGTTTACTATCTTGATTTTTAAGAGAAGTAAAATCTAACCTCTTTACCAAGGAATGTTGTATAAAAAGTTTTTTCTTAGAAAAAGTAACAGAAGATCTTTTCAATCGGTTAGCCTCGGCAAGATAATTAAATGCTTCTTTATAGTTACCTGATTTATCAAGTACTGAAAAAATACCAAATCCGGACATTTGTTTATTAATATCTTTTGAATTAGTATTATGAAAAATTTCCTTCATCCATTTAAAATAAATATCATTTTCAAGGCATTTTATTTTAGTAGCAAACTCAAGATACTTAAAATACTTAGGATTACTTGAAATTGCTAAATTAATAATCTTTTTTGCAGTATCACTTTCACCACGCATTAAAAGTGCATTACAGTAATTAAAGTTATTATAATCTAATTTGTTATTTAAGGAGTAAACTCTAGAAAAGTATCGTTCAGCATCCTCAAAATTAGCTAAATTTACATAAGCTAAGCCCATATAGTGTAAAATTGATGTATTATTAGGTAATATAATAGAAACGCTCTCTAGGATACCTAAAAGCTCTTTATATCGCTTTAAATGATTACAAGAACGAGATATATAATCGCATAAACTAAAAACATGAGTTTCTTTCAATAAAGTTAGGTCAATAGCATGTAAATATTTTACAAAATACTCAAAAGCATTCAAAAAATCTGAATTATGGAAATACGATATACCTAGATTAAACAATAACTTATTTTGTGTTTTATCTAATTTAATAGCTTTTAAAAAATAAAATATAGCCTCATTGTAATCGGCTTTATAATAGTAAGACCTCCCTAGACCGTTAGTGCAATCAAAATCATTAGGTAATTCCTTGATGATATTATTATAAAGATTTATGGCGTCATCATAAGCACCAAGCATTAAGTAACATTCAGAAATCTGAATTAAAATATTTCTGGGAATATTAGGCCTTAAAATATCAATAGATTTATTAAAAGAAACAATCGCTTGGGAGTAGTTTTCCTTTTTAATTTCAATCAAACCCTTAAAATAAAACAAATCGGAATCACTTGAATTCTCATCAAGTAATTTAACAGTAAGAGTGTAAGATTCATCAAATTCATTTTTTGAATATAAAGAAAGAATTTTTTCTTTACTCTTGTTTAAATCAACGCTCATTAGTAAAAAAATCCTTGTAATTATCCCACTTGTTTAATGAAGACTTATTAATTTTATCTCTAACTTGAATAGCGCTAGCAGTAGTAATACTTCTAGTATTCAAATGTGGAGTAAAACATAAGCTCTCATGTTTCAAATCTAAATAATTTAATAATTCTTTAATATAATTATCTGGATCATTTATCAAAGTTTGATAATCACAATGAAAAATTTCATTAGGAAAAAGCTTATCCCAAAAAACCATTAAATCTGTATATAGATTATAAAAGTCATTAATAGACCTCCAATTATAACTCCAAGGAAGAGCTCCGACAAAGAGCTTCGAATAAATGGAAAGACAATTATCCATCTTATTTCTTTTCATATGAATAATTTTAGCATTTGGGAAAAGTTGTTTTATTAGACCAATATACAAAAAGTTATGCGGTAATTTATCAGTTATAAATTTAACATTACCTGGTGAATTAAAGGACATATTAGAAATATAATAATTGGATAATTCAATAATACTTTTCCCGGAAAGATTGGAAAAGGAATTAGGATAATCATTTGCTACAATAATGGATTGTAAAGCACCCTTCTCACCAGCACCATAGACAGAGGAGTGAGCGCTGACAATCTGTTCAACTAAAGTTGTACCAGACCTTGGTAAACCCAAAATAAAAATAGGCTCAACATCAAAAGATATTTTGTTGTTATGACTACTTTTTTTAAAAGATTTAAACTCTTTCTTGATACTATCAAATAAAAACTTTTCTTTTTTTATGACACCTTTTTTATTATTATTAATAATATCAAAATAATTTGAATTAGATTTATAAAGATATTTATAAGCTTTTGAATATTCTTTATTATTATCATAATAACTAAATAAAGCATTATCAATAAAAACTCTGTTAAGCGGGCTAATTGATTTATTGTCACTAGATGCGATAAGAAAATGAATAATGTCGTCCGAAAAAGAATAATTTAATAATGATAAATTATAATAGATATTAAAATCGGAATAATTTAATTCAAGAGCCTTCATGAGAGAAGTCTTACTCTTCTCAACGTCACCTAAAGCCATATAACATTGCGAAAGATTGATATAGAAAGATGATTGCGTAGAATCTAAGGCAATTGCTTTATTAATATACTTTAAAGATTTTTCAATATCAATTGTAAGGTAAACGGATGATAAATTAGAATAAGCATAAGAATAATTAGGATTAATTTTAAGAGCCTTGTTAAGGTAATCACTAGCTAAAGGAAGGTTAAGAAGTTTATAACAACAAAGACCTAGATTATTATACGCTCTAAAATTAGTACCATCTTTTTTAATTGCTAATTTATAAAATTTGCTAGCCTCAAGAAAGTTATCTAAATAAAGGTAGCAGTCACCCTTATAAATATATGAATCAGAAATAGAAGGTTTTAACTCTATTACTGAATCAAAATACTTAATAGCCTCTTTATGATTAACAGATTTAATATGAGCAATACCAATACCTAAAAGCGATGCAACATAATCTGGATTAAGCTTGAGAGATTTTTGATAAGAACTAATGGTTTTATTAATTAGGGAAGGATCTGGTTCTAAATTAATTAAAGATTCATATTTTTTAAGATAAACATTGGCAAGATGATGGTGGAAAAGATAATTAGCGCTTTCTAAGTTGATTGCGAGATTAAAGTAATAGATTGACTCATCAAAGTCTAATTCAAGTTCATAGGACGTTGCAATACCGGCATGGGCCATAGCATTGTTTGAATCATTTTCAATAATTGATAAGAATATACTACGACCTTGATCAACCTTTCCCTCATTTAATAACTGCATGGCTGTTTTGATATTATTATTCATAAGGAAATTTACCATAAAAAAAAGGCCGCATAAAGCGGCCTTTTCTAATTATTAAGTAAATTTATTAAGACGTAATATCTGCGGCTACCATAGCATTGTTAGTCATTACAATACCAATCAGAGCAAGTTCATCACCAGCATTAATCGCATCATTACCATCAACGTCCTTCCAATAGTACATACCATGAATGTTAGCAGTACTATCAGCGATGACAAGAATGTACTGATCTCCTGCGTCACCGGCAGTTGCGGTACCAATACCTGTATTTAATTGTGTGATCATACCACTAGCGTCACCGAAACCATTAGTAGCTGCTGTATATGCTGCAGCACCTTTTTGTGCAGTATTAACAATGATTACAGCACCAGTATCAAGATCCTCATTACCTCCACTACCATTAAGTACAGTTACATGGGCACCCTTACCAGCACTTAAAGCAGTCTGAAGAGCACCTGAAACAGCAATGTTATCATTATCAAAGCCTACAATCCTATCAACAGTACTTGAGTCAGCTGTAATAGTTCCACCAAGCGCAGCATCATGAGTAGTACCACTAACATCTGTAATAACAAACTTTGCAGCATTAATATCATCCAAAGTAGTCATTCCAACCTGATTATCACCAGTAGTAACAGTAGCGTTATCAATACCACCATTAGCAAGTTCGATAATATCATCAGCAGCACCATCAAGAATAATATTAGTACCTGTACCACCATTAATTATATCAGCATCAGCAGCACCGGAAATAATATCATTACCAGCCCCACCATTAAGTACACTTGCACCAGCAGCATCAGTAATAGTATCATTACCATCACCACCATTAATAATATCAACACCAGCTAAACTAATGATAATATCATTACCAGCGCCGCCATTAACAGTATCAACACCAGAACCACCAGTTATAGCATCATCACCAGCATTACCATTAATAATATCAACACCATTAGCACCTACGATAATATCATTACCAGCACCACCAGAAAGTGTGTCATTACCAGTACCACCAGTTATAGTATCAACACCAGCACCACCATTAACAACGTCACCACCAACACCAGTACCGATAATATCATCACCACCACCAGTAGAGATTATATCTGCAAAGGCTGTACCAGTAATAGTCCAATCAATATCACCTGCGGAGGTACCATTATCAACAACTAAAGTAGTTGCTGGAGATGCACCTGCATTAATACCAATTTGATAATCTTGAGTAGTTATAAGATTGTCAGCATTGTAGTTAATATAAAGAACACTGTCGGTTGTATTATAGATACTTTGAAGTCTTTCACCGGATAATGAATCTTGTGCAGCTGTTTTAGAAGTAACAGCAGTTAAAGTTACAGCATTAATATTCACAGCAGAATTATTAGATGAGAAGTCAGCTGTAAATTTAAGTTCATCAGTACCAGATAAGAAGTCAGTAATACTATCGGCAGATGCACTGTTTGATTCAACAACTGAACCAAGAGCATTAGCATCGGTGTATTTAAAGTCATCAGAACCAGCTCCACCAGTTAATATATCAGCACCAGGTCCACCAGTAATAACGTCATCACCAGTTCCAGTTTTGATAGTATCACCTTTTGAACCACCAGTTATAATATCGTTACCAACACCTGTTGTAATAGTCATAGCTGTTAATGTTTCAGCAGAACCATCAAGAGTAACTACACCTTTAGTTGTACCAGCAGTAACAGCACCAGTTGCTCCTTGGAAGAAACCAGCAGTTAACGTAACAGGTAAAGCTCTCGCAATACCATCATCAGTAAGATTAAGTGTTTCAAACTTAGTCATACTTGTTGTTGTTAAGGCTATAAGGTCACCGCCAGTAGCAGCAATTGAAAGTTTATCACTACCTGAACCACCGTCTAGAACGTCAGTAGCAGAAATAGTATCTTCATAGAATGACATTGCATCATCACCAGCACCACCAGTAATTGTATCTACAGTGTCTGCAGCAATAGTTGTACTCTTATAAGATATAGAGTTAGCAGCACTAAGACCAGCAGCATCAATAGTTACAGCACCAGCAGCATTAGTATCTTGTAATGTAAATTTTGCAACTCCATTAGAAGAATAAACGCTATCTGATAATGTTAATGAATTTACATTAGTACCTTCAAATGTGAATTTTTCAACATTAACAAGGCCAAGTAAATCAGAAGCAGCAACAGTTGTTGTAGCATCCTCTGTAAAGTTAACAGTATCAGTACCAGAACCACCATCAAAAACTTCAACAGCAGTTAGGCCAATAAAGTCAGAAACATCTGTAAGATTAAGTACATCATTACCAGCACCGCCAGTTATAATATCAATACCGCCTGCACCATTAAGTGTATCAGAACCGCTACCACCACTGATTGTATCAGCTTTGGCGCCACCAGTAAGAATATCATTACCATTACCACCAGTGATAATCATTTTTGAATCATCTTCCACACCACCATCAACAGTAAGAACTCCTGAACCAGTCATTGCACTACCATCGACAACACCAACAATAGCTGCAGTTGTTCCATTACCACTTGAACTGGCAAGGGCTGCAGTATTAAAGACAGCGTCTGTAAGAGTAAGACCAACATTTAGACCTGCGCTACCTGATACTGTAATAGTCTCAACATTAGTAATACCAGTTGTAGTAAAGGTATCAACGTTAAAACCAGTAGCAGTTATAGCAAGAGTATCATTACCCTTACCACCTGTAATTACATCAGCAGCTTCGAGGCCTGTAGCGGCAGCAGTTGCAGATGAATAAGTGAAAGTATCATCACCAGCACCACCAGTTATGATATCATCAACATTTGCAGCAACATTTAAAGCAACAGTAATTGAATTAGCAGCAGAAACAGAAGCAGCATTAAGAGTTAATGCTCCAGCAGTTGATTTAGTACCAGCAACAGCCTTATTGTCGACTGCAATTGATGTAGAACCATTATTAGTAAAGAATGTGTCATCAAGAGTAATTGCAGAAGCACTTTCAGTTCTAACACTGATTGTTTCAATACCACTAGCACCATGTAAATCAGTACTTGCAACAGTTAAACCAGCATTTTCAGTAAAGCTAAGTGTATCGTTACCAGCACCACCTATCATAACTTCAGCAGATACCTGGGATGTAAAGTCAGAAGAATCATCAACTAGGAACACATCGTTACCAGCACCACCAGTAAGAATATCGGCTCCATCTTCACCCTTAATAATATCGTTACCAGCACCACCGTCGACTGTATCAACACCTGCACCAGCAGATATAATATCATTACCAGCACCACCAGTGATTGTATCAGTACCAAGACCACCAACAAGTGTATCAACATTACCAGAACCGGTAATAGTAACACCACCATAAACGGCAGCAGCAGCGTTAGTTCCCATAGTCAGACCACCTAGCCCAACTAGACCAGAAGCATCAACAACTTTAAGAACTGTAGATGAAGAATTACCTAGATTTAAAGCACCAACACCAGAGATATTAATTACAGAATTGACTGAGTTAGTAACAGGACCAGTTGCAGTAGCTGATGAACCAGTTGTAATATTGATAGTTTCAAACTCAGGAAGATTTAGAGTTGTCGCAATCACACCTGCACCGGTTGCGGTAGCATATGAAACATTAGCAACATCAGCACTTGAATTAACTGCAAGTTGACCTTCAACACCCTCTGTACCACGAACTTGAATATTAATATTATTAGGTAAATCAGTAAATTTGATTTTTGCACCAGTAATACCATCACTAACACCACTTGCTCTTACAGTTGTAATTGTAGGAATAACATCTGCATCAGTATATGTAGTTTGAAGAGTATTTACTTCTAGAACTTCAACATTTGTAATTCCAGCTACAGCAGTAGGTGTCAAAGTAGTGGAAAGATCAACGATAATCGTATCAGTACCAGCACCACCATCAAAGACATCTGCACCAGCTGCATTTAAAGTTGAATCATAATTAATTGTATCGTCACCAGAACCACCAGTAATAAGGCTAGTAGCTGTTGTAGCCATTGTTAAGCTAACACCAGCAGTCGTAGCTGAAGCATCAACAGTTTTAAGAACTGCACCCAATGCAGTTGTAATTGTTAATGAAGTATCACCAGTAATTGTTAGTGATGTAGCATTAGTTGACGTTAAAGCAGCTATTACAGATCTAGCAGCACCACTATTTAGAGTGATAGATTCAACACTAAGATTTGAAATTGTACCTGTATAACCAGAAACATTAATAGTATTTGCATCAGTAAGACCCGCAATAACAGTAGCTCCATAAGTTACTGTTATATCTCCTGAACCAGCCATAGCATTAATAGTCATAAGATTTGGAACATTACTGAATACAGTATCACCAGTAGCACTTGAAGCAACTAATCCAATTTCTTGAACACCAGTCATTAGAGACATATCAATAGTGTTATCATCAGTTGATGTGTCAAAATTACTTACAGCAATAGTCTCAACATTAGCAAGTGTTAAGTTTGAAAGAGTTTGTGCAGTAGTATTTGTTCCTGAAATTGAAACTTTTAAAGTATCTATTCCAAGACCACCATCAACGGTATCACCAGCTTGGGCTGTAGTACCATTAGATGCAAGTGAGTTCGTACCAATTGCAGCACCGATTGTATCTTTACCAGAACCGCCAACCACGTCATCAGTAGCAGTAGTAAGATTAGTAACTGTATTTTCTAAAGATGAATTATTAGAAATTAAAGCAGAAATAGAACCAATAACAGCATTAGATGAGTCAAAAACTGAAACTTTAATGCCTTCCAGGCCTTCAGCAGTTGAGTCAGAAGTTGCAGCAATAGTAAAAGTTGCAGTAGAAGATCCTGATGCCATTACAACATTACCTGATAGTGAATCAGTATCACCAGCAGTTGCTTTATCAACGGTAGCACCATTAGTATCACCAGCAACATTATATGTGAATGTTGTATCGGAAGATACTGCAGCGTTTGCTGTAATTGTATATGTTATAGATCCGCCTTCAGCTACACTATTTGTATCAGCAGAGAGAGCATAAGAAGATGCAGAAGAAGTTACAGAACTTCCAGATACTGTACCTGATGTACCATCAGTAATTGTAGAACCTGTTGGAAGTGAAGAAACACCCATAGCAGATGCAAGTTGTGCATATGTACTAGAGGATCCGGTTACACCAGAAGTTTCATTACCGCCTACTTCAAAAGTAAATTGATCAGCGTTATTAACTGTAACAACTGCACCATTAGATAATGTCAACTGAACTGAATCAGCTGCAAATTTAGATGATGTAATTGATAGACCGTCAACTAACTGAATAGTATCTGATCCATTTGTATCAACTATTGTTACTTTCGCATTAGCTGCGATCGCATTTGATAGTATATAAGTATCGTTACCTTCTAGTCCACGATATGTAGTTCCATTATTTGATGGAACGATAATATCCGCTCCGGTAGATGCATTAATTGTAGCCATTGTTCTCTCTCCTTAGTTAGCAATTAAAAGTGACTTTCGAATCACTTGCACAAATTAACCTGTTTCTAATCCAAACGTCAATAGTTTTGGATTTTGTATGTAACAGATTGTAACATAAATTTATTATTGTAAATACCTTTTTTTAGTTTTCTTAATTCTTAAATATAAACAAATAGTGTCCAAAATAGGGCAAAATCGATTTATTTGTATTATATCTTAACCAAAATCTCCGCTTGTTGATGCTGAAAGATTAGTATCCGATAGAATTTCAATAGTAATAGTAGTTAGATCTGAATCATAGATACCGTTAATAGCTAACTCACCACTACCGCCACTTGAATCTTTATCAAACAATATTCTAGTTTGATTATCAAAAGAATTTCCAGAAACCTCTACACCGCTTAACGCTTTAAAATCATCAGTTGTTAAATCAGATCCTCCAACATTAACAAGAACGATTTTGTCATTTGTTGAATCGAAGCCATCTATTGTAATTATAAAATTACCTTCAGAAGAAGTTGATCCAGAAAATTCATATCTAAACTCATCAGCTCCATCTGTTGCAGTAATTGTTGTATCTTCTGAAGCAGAAGCAATATCAACTACATTATATGTAGTAGTTGCTGTTTCATCAGTAGTTGCTGTTTCATCAGTAGCTGCTGTTTCATCAGTTGTTGCTGTTTCATCAGTTGTTGCTGTTTCATCAGTTGTTGCTGTTTCATCAGTTGTTGCTGTTTC